>Ga0163149_10005252_pt1 | contig 13763 bp, 12 predicted proteins | sample OliLakLV19MP5G1_FD_148604 | JGI IMG/M metagenome (GOLD analysis project Ga0163149, IMG submission 148604) | Freshwater microbial mat bacterial communities from Lake Vanda, McMurdo Dry Valleys, Antarctica - Oligotrophic Lake LV.19.MP5.G1 | ecosystem: Environmental > Aquatic > Freshwater > Lake >...
TAATAATTCTCTATCCCCTCAATTTCCTGGGTTTGCAAATGTCCTATCGTCTCATCAAAATAAACAATTGCAGGATGATCACTGATCTTACTCAAAGAAGTGATCGATTTACCATTCGAAGAAGAATAAATGGGAACTTCAATAGTATTACCTGTGAGTTTACTTTTTATCACAATGAATGATTTTATCGTTTAACAACAAGTTCCGGATGCACTTCTTCAAGCTTTAAATTATTTGATACGCCTTTCCAACTAATATCAATGCCACTGGGATGATCAAAATTAAAATACCTGTATTGCATACTCCACCTTGATCTATCGCTGGTGTTATGACCAGAAGAATGAAGAGTCAAAAAATCCATCACTAACAGGTCACCGGGTTTACTCAAAGGTGCAACAACCCCGTATTCTTTAACTACTTCTTCTTCATTCTCCAGTCTTAAGGCGTAAGCGCCTGTCTTATCTGGATTTTCAGAATCATGAAGGTAAGAGCGACGCAAGCCGCCTTTATGCGATTTAGGACACATCATTACAGGACCCATATCCGATAAAATCGGAACAAGGGAACTCCAGAAAACGACGCCATCCTGACTTCTAAACTGATCGCGGTATTCATAATGCCACAGCGATCTGTATTTTTCTTCATTCGGATTGTCTATCCTTATGCCATAGCCCTGAGCAGAAATACCGCAATGTTTGGCACTTCTTAATTCGTTAAATAATTCTTCATTTTTTTTTGCTGATACCAATCGAATAAATGCGGGGATCTGTTTTATAGCATCGTAAATCTCTCCACCATATTTGCGATTTTGCTTAATCAATTCTTTATAACCTGCATCAAAAGTATTAGTTGAAAAAGGAAGTTGATTAAATTGCACATTGTATTTTTTTAACAACAGGCCAAGTATTTTCCATATTCCCAATTGTATTGGCATAATCTCCTGTTCAACATTATAGAAATTCTCAAATAGAACATACCCGTTCTCTTTTAATTCTTTAATTTTTTCACTCGACACCATAATACATTATTTTTTAATATTAGAATGTGCTAAATACTCTTTCAAACCTTTAACAACTAATTTGGCCTGATCGTGACTCAAGTCATGATAACTAGGTAAATTTACTCCTCTTTCGTAGAGCCCATATGCAACTTTGTTATGCGTGCAAGTTTCGAACATTGGCAAAGATGAAAGTGGAAAGAAGAAAGGACGGCTGTCTACATTAAGTGTTTTGTAATGTTCGAATAAACCGTTACGGTCGATATTCAAACTTTCATCAAAAATAACTGTTGGTAACCAATATCCATTTTGTGTGTTTTCAGGTTTCGGATTAAGAGTACATGGTATATCTTTTAAAAGTTCTTTGTACCAGGAAAATATTTCTCTCTTTTTATCAACCAACTCCTCAATACGTTCAATCTGCGCGCAACCCATGGCTGCCTGCATGTTCGATATTTTATATTTATATCCGTAATTGCGCATCCAAAACATTTTATTTTCAGGATCCTTCGCATTTCTGCCATGATCGTTCAGCACCCTTGCTTTTTCATTCAACTCAGAATCATTTGTTGTAAGCATTCCACCCTCCCCTGTTGATACAGTTTTAGTTCCATGAAATGAAAATACTCCGGCATGACCTATACTTCCAACCTTTTTCCCTTTGTATTCAGAACCTATGCCTTCTGCAGCATCTTCCAATACTTTTAAATTGTGTTTTTGAGCAATGGCCATAATGCTATCCATATCACACACATTTCCATAAACATGTACAGCTATTATTCCTTTTGTTTTGGGAGTAACGGCTTTTTCAATGGCAGCAGGATCTATACACCAGCTATCCGGCAGCACATCAACAAAAACCGGTTTGGCGCCAATATATAATATTGGTTCAACTGAAGCGATCCATGTAATTTCAGGAACAATTACCTCGTCGCCTGCTTTAATTCCCATCGCCATTAATGCTAAATGTATGGCTCCGGTACATGATGAAGTTGCTGTAGCATGTGCAACATTTAAGTGTTGAGCAAATAGTTTTTCGAATTTAAATATGTAATCATAGCATTTCTCTCCCCAACCATTTGCTATAGCATCATTTACATAAGCAATTTCCTTTTCGGTAATTGATGGTTTGTTAATATAAATTTTTTGATCCTTCATATGCTTAAAATTTCCAATTTGGGAATGGGCACTACAAATTTACACCCCCAGGTTTTTACATAATCAAGCTGTTGTATAATTTCAGGTTTAATATTCCAGGGTAAAATAATAATATAATCAGGTTTATCATTTTTGATTCTTGCTTCTTCGACAATAGGAATATGACTGGCAGGAGCAAATTTGTTTTGCTTGGCAGGATTAGCATCAACAATAAAACTGATCATATCATTTTTAATTCCGCAATAATTTAATAAAGTATTCCCTTTGGCAGCCGCTCCATAAGCTGCAACTTTTTTACCTTGTTTTTTTTGCACCAACAGAAATTCCAACATATCATTTTTAACTGACTCAATCTTCACCTGAAAATTTTTATAATAACCAATCGATAACATTCCAGCATCCTTTTCCTTTTTTAACAGAGCAGTTACATTGTTGCTTATTGGTTTTGAATCGTCATTCTTGTGTTTTGCAAAAACTCTTAAAGAACCACCATGAGTTGATACTTCTTCAACATCAAACATTACCAGATCATTTGCTTCAAATATTTTACTTACTACAGTGAAAGACAGATAGGAAAAATGTTCATGATAAATAGTATCAAACTGGTTGTTTAAAACCAATTGATAAAGGTGCGGGAACTCCATAGTAATAACACCATTATCATTTAAGACTATTTTCATTCCGGCAACAAAATCCTTGATGTCGGGCACATGCGCCAATACGTTGTTACCAAGCAACAGGTCTATTTTTTTACCTTCAGAAACCAATTGCTGAGCTAAGCGTACACCAAAAAAATCAACGATGGAAGGAATACCTTTACTGATAGCAACTTTAGCGGTATTGGCTGTAGGCTCTATTCCAAGCACCGGGATATTTTTCTCTTTAAAATATTGCAATAGGTATCCATCATTAGATGCGATTTCCATTACCTGAGACTTTTCATTATAACCAAATCGTTTGATCATCATCTCCGTATAACGTCTGCAGTGATCTAACCAACTGGTTGAATAAGAAGAGAAATAAGCATATTCACTATTGAAAATATCCGCTGATTTTTTATATTCATCTACTTGTACCAAAAAACATTTTTCACATACCATTACCTTTAGAGGGTAAAATACTTCCGGTTCGTTGAGTTGCCCGGCCGTTAAATATGAATTTGATGCAGGACTATTTACAAGGTCCGCAAATTCAGTTTGAATTGAATGATTACAAAAGCGACATTTCATTTTAATATCCCTTGAAATTGCTATCAATTAGTTTATAAGACCTATCCTTATCTGATACTATTACGGGTGACAATGGCCATGTTATTTTCAAAGCAGGATCATCAAAACGTAAACCCGAATCAGCTTGCGGCGTATAAAACGCCGTATGATGATAAATTAGTTCTGAATCATCTTTTAATGTTTGAAAGCCATGTGCAAAATTTTCAGGCACGTAAATCATTTTCTTATTTATTTCCGACAACTCAACCACAATATGTTTCAAAAAGGTTGGTGAGTCTTTTCTTAAATCTATTATAACATCATTAACAGCACCTTTTGCACAACGGATTAATTTTATTTCCTGATGAGGAGGCAATTGAAAATGCATTCCTCTCACAGTCCCCTTTTTAATATTATATGATTGATTTATCTGTACAAATTCTTTTTTATGTCCTATTTGTTCAAACTCATTTTTACAAAATGTTCGGGCAAACCCACCACGTTCATCTGTTTTTAACTCCAGACTAATAACATATGCGCCCTTTAATTTTGTTTCCTCAAATATCATTTTGTCCAAATACAATTAAGTTTTTTTGCATCACTTACATAGTTTTGCAAATCCATCTCAGTATTTATTTTTCCGCTTTCATAAAAATCTTTATACCAAACAATTGTTTTATGAATAGCTTCATTGGTATTCCACACGGGTTTCCAATTTAGTTGTGTGTTGGCTTTCGTACAATCTAAACGCAATAATTTAGCTTCATGCAAAACATTTTGCTCTGATGGTATTTCAAATGAAATAGCAGGCCAAACTTTAGAAGCCTTGTTTAAAACATCAAAAACAGATAGGGTTTCATTATTTGCAGGGCCAAAATTCCACCCATCAGAAACGGAAATATCGCCTTCTATTATTTTTTGTCCCAATAATAAATACCCTGACAATGGCTCTAATAAATGCTGCCATGGCCTGGTAGAATATGGATTTCTTATTTTCGCAGGTAATTTTTCAGCCGCCTTTTTTACTAAATCCGGTATAAGTCTATCATCTGACCAATCACCGCCGCCAATCACATTGCCCGCTCTTCCACTGGCAAGAACAAACGAATGTTGTACACCAAAATTATTTTTTGAAAAATAAGAATGGCGGAAAGAATTATTAATGAGTTCGGCACATCCTTTTGATGCACTGTAAGGATCATAGCCACCCATACGATCATTTTCGTTGTAAGCTCTGTCATCCTCAAAATTTTCATAACATTTGTCGCTGGTAACAACAACAATACCTTTAACACCGCTATACTGTTTACAGTTTTCTAAAATATTTGCCGTTCCAATTATATTAGTTTGAAAAGTTTCCAGAGGATTTTTATACGAATACCGAACTAATGATTGAGCCGCCAAATGAAAAACAATATCAATTTTATGTTTATTGAAAACGTCTTTTAAATCATTTTGATTACAAATATCTCCGACAACAAAATTAGAATGCGGTTCGCCTAAACTTCTGAGATGGCTTGGTTGAGTTGGAAAATCTTTAGAAAAACCCACAACGTTGGCTTCCATTTTACTAAGCCAATAACTCAACCAGGAACCCTTAAAACCTGAATTTCCCGTTAGTAAAACAGTTTTATTTTTATATACTCCTTTAAAAAGGTTTACCATACTTTCCATGGAGCATTATTTGTTGCCCACAATTCCTCCAATTCAATTTTGTCACGCATTGCATCCATACATTTCCAAAATCCTTTATGTCTATACGCGGCCAATTGAGCATCATTGGCAATATCAATTAAGGGTTTTTTCTCCCATTGAACATTTTCTACGTCGCGGTCCAAATAATTAAAAATGCCTGGTTCTAAAACAAAAAAACCGCCATTGATCCATTCTCCGTAACTCTCAGGTTTTTCCTGAAATTTTGTTACGGCACCTTGTTCATCGGTTTCAATGTTCCCAAACCTAGCCGGAAGCTGCACAGAAGTGAGTGTTGCTAATTTCTTGTTTGATTTATGGAATTTCAGAAGCTCATTTATATTAATATCCGTAACCCCATCTCCATAAGTAAGCATAAACGTTTCATCTTTTACATGCTTTTGAATTTTTTTTATTCGCCCCGCAGTATTTGTTTCTATTCCGGTATCAACAAGGGTAACCTTAAAAGATTCGGAGTTCGCAAAATGAACATCTATGACATTTTTCTCCAATTCAACTGTTATATCTGAATTATACAAAAAGTAATTGATGAAATATTCTTTAATGATGTATCCTTTATACCCTAAACAAACGACGAATTCATTGAACCCATAATGCGCATATATCTTCATGATATGCCAGATAATAGGTTTGCCGCCAATTTCTATCATTGGTTTGGGCTTGATGATTGTTTCTTCAGATATTCTTGTGCCTAGTCCTCCGGCGAGTATGACTACCTTCATTTAATTTTATTATATAGTTTCAAATATACCTATAATTTTAATCAAAATAATTCTTCGGAACCTATAACTATTGGCTCTTCTACAGTGGTATTAATTAGATGTTTTTAATAGATTAGCAGTCCATATTTTTTTAGTATTTTTATTCTTCAGGAAATTGTTCTTAAGCAACAAATCTTCGCATAATGAGTAAAAGTATTTCCATAGTCGTACCAATTTATAATTCTTCTAACATTGTTACTGACCTTCTGAAAGCTATCGATTTAGAAAGAAAAAATTTAAATTGGGATCTAGAATTAATACTGGTCGACGATGGCAGCAAAGACGGTAGCTATGAAAAAATAGAAGGATTATGCCAAACTTATTCTTACATAAAAGGAATAAAATTGTCCAGAAATTTTGGGCACCAAATTGCTGTTAAAACAGGATTAGCCCACTGTACCAAGGATTACATAGCAATAATTGATGATGATCTTCAAGATCCACCCTCATTGCTTCCATTATTTTTCAGTTATTTAGATAAAGGTTATGATGTAGCTTACGGAGTAAGAAAAAAACGTAAAGAATCCTTTTTAAAAAAAATTAGCTATACCAGCTTTTACAGGGTCCTTAAAAGTATGAGTGATACAAAGATACCTCTGGATAGTGGAGATTTTTGTGTAATGAAAAAACATGTTGTAGAAAACATGTTAAAACTTCAGGAGAAAAACCCTTTTTTAAGAGGGATTCGCGCGTGGGTTGGGTTTAAACAAATTGGAGTTGAATATGAACGCGCTGCAAGATTTGATGGCGAATCGGGTTACACGTTTAAGAAACTAATGCGAATTGCATTGGATGGCATTTTTTCATTCTCTTCCGTGCCTATAAGGATCATTACAGTTATTGGTATTATTGGGTTAGCTTTTGCAACCATATATTCCCTTATGGTAATCTATGGTCATTTTATGAATGGTATTACGATCAAGGGGTTTGCTACACTGGCAATACTTATTTCCTTTTTCAGTTCCTTAATTTTAATTTGCTTAGGAATTATTGGAGAATATATTGTTAGAATTTATGATGAGACGCGAAATAGACCATACGTAATCATTGAAAAAACGATTAATGTATGAGTTTAAATAATATTGCTATTATTGGCGCTAATGGATTTATCGGAAAGCATTTAACTGAAGCGTTAATCCAAAATTCCGAACTCAAACTTCATTTATTTGGGAAAAACCAAAACAGTGTCCTTAAAAACAATGTACCTTATATAAAGATCGATTTAAGAAATTGTGACGAAATAAATCAGCATTTTTCAAAAATAGATCTCGTTTACTATTTGGCATCAGAATCAATTCCTGCATCCACCTGGGAAAACCCTTTATCGGAAATAGAAAAAAATTTAACACCATTTGTTCATTTTCTTGAATGCGTGGCTAAGCACAAAGTAAAAAAGGTTGTTTTTATTTCAAGTGCAGGAACCATATATGGACCATCCAACCAAAAAGTAACTGAAGATTCATACAAAAATCCTTTTTCACCCCATGGTATTATTAAATTAACCATGGAATACTTTTTAAATTATTATGAATTAAAATACAACCTCAAATTTGATATTTATCGTGTATCGAATGTTTATGGGGAAAATCAGGATACATCTAAAGGATTAGGCGTCGTGAACACCTTTCTTGAAAAAATAATTGCAGAAAAACAAATCAAGATATTCGGTGATGGAAAAAATATTCGGAATTATATCTATATAAAGGATGCCATACAATTGCTAAGCTTATCCGTCCATACAAATACTCAACGATCAAACATATACAACCTTTCATCGAATGACACTTTAAGTATAAACGAACTTGTTTCGATCATAAAAAAAATAATTCCCGAAAATTTTGATGTTATATACGAAGACCAACGTAAAAGTGATAATCCCCAGATTTATTTGGATAATTCTAAAATATTAAGCGATCATCCGGATTTTCATTTTTCGTCAATGGAAGAGGCTATTTTAAAAACATATTTGTTTATTAAGAAAAACAAAAAGCAATAATTATATTGTTTCTTTATGGCAAAACAAAAAAAGGCGCATCAACAGACAAAGCAGACAATAACATCTGGCCCCTCCACTGCGCAATTAAACAAAAAAAGCAACTTTAATCTTGAAGAAAAGGTTTGTATTAGCTTATTGTTATTTCTTATCATTCTCATTTATATTATTCGCTCTAAATTTTCACTGATTCCATTTGAACGAGATGAAGGTATTTACAGCTACTTTGGGAAATTGATATTAGAAGGTAAAATTCCTTACAAAGACTTTTTCGAAATAAAATTTCCGGGTTTATTTTATTTCTATGGTTTTATGGTTTATGTCTTTGGTGCCACAGTAGAAGGCATGCATACAGGTTTTATGTATCTGAATATAGCTACCATCATCATTATCTATAACACATCCCGCCTATTATTTTCACCCATAGCCGGTATTATTTCGGCAACCACATTTGCATTTGTTTCTCTAACAGCTACTTTAAGTGGCTTTACAGTTCAATCAGAACATGGTGTGGCATTTTTCATCAGCCTTGGTGTATTATTTTATGCACTTTCAAAAAAATACAATAAATGGTATTGGTATGGATTAATGGGATTCGCAATGGGAAGTTCTTTTATGATAAAAACAAACGGCGTGTTTTTATGTTTATGGGGAGGGCTCATCATAATTTTAGACTTCTTATTTACTAAGCCAAAAAACATCAAACAATCATGTTTAAACCTTTTGGCTTACGTATCAGGAGGTGTCTTAATTGTTCTCATTTTCTTTTTTATAATGTACACCAAAGGGGTATTTAATGAAATGATCTATTATACTGTAGAGATCCCTAAAAAATATATTGGTAACGTTCCTTTCGACATTGGGTATAGCTATTTTAAGAACGCAAGAGATTCTATTGTTCAAAACCATAAATTCTTTTGGGTTCATAGTGTTTTAGCTATTGTATTATGTTTAGTAAAATCCGTTGATTATAAATTGAAATTTTTCGGAATTACTTTATTAGCGTTCTCTTTTTTGACAATTGTTCCCGGTTTTTATTTCTATGGTCATTATTGGATTCAGGCAATTCCCGGTGTATCAATTGTTGCAGGCTTAAGCTATCACAGCATTATTAGTTTTTTGAAAAAAACATTTAACAATAAATATACAGGCATAAAATACATTTACATTTCAATTTTTATCCTGCTAACCTATAGCCATGTTTCAGCTCTAAAACCTTATTACTTTTCCCCTAATTATGATCTCATATTAAGAGTTGTTTATGGGAATAATCCGTTTCCTGAAGCAATGAAAATCGGAAACTTTATCAATGCAAATGCAAAACCTGAAGACAATCTTGTGCTAATAGGTTCCGAACCTCAAATATATTTTTATACAAATAAAAAATGCCCCTCCCCATATGCATATTTTACAGCCTTAGTTAATAATACACCTGAGCACAAAAAAATGCAAAGAGAGTTTGTTGCAGATGTAGAAAAAGCTAAACCCAAGTACCTGGTTTATTTCAATCATCCCATTTCACTTTTGGTTCAACCCAATACTGACAAATATATTTTTGACTGGGCCTATAAATATTTTAACGACTATTATAATGTGGTTGGTATTGCTGATATGATCGATGGGCAGCCCACCAAATATTTATGGCGTGAACAAGTGGCGGGCTATAAACCTGTTTCTCAAAATGTGATCTATACTTTTGAGCGAAAACCAGAACCGGCACCAACGTCAGCCCTAACACCAGAGACAAATAAGTAATTAATCCTCATGTCCCGGAATTGTTTTAGTACCGAAACTTGAATTGTTCAGCGTATCCGGGGTTTCAATATATTTATTTGCTGATCTTAATTCGGGTTGCCCGGCATTTACCCAGGCGGTATACCAGAAACTTGCAACATCTATTATAGATTGTCTCATTCTTCTTTCTATCATTCCATCAAGTATTTTTTCATACTCCAAAGCATATTCTTTTGAATATACTTGTACCATTTTATTCCCTCTTTCTTCAAAAGAATATTTTTTATCAGAAGCGAACGTAGAATTAAGCTGCGCCTCAAACAACAATACAGAATCTTTTGCGCTGTAACTCTCTTTAACAATGCTCCATATTTTATCCAAAGGTTTTTCAATATACCTTGCCTTACCAACAAAATAATTATAACCTTCTCCCTTGAGTTCTGGAACACGCGACTCCCAAAAACCATGTATACCTTTTTGGTTGGTCAATTGTCCGTTGTAGTTGCGTGTGGTATGCAAAGGCACATGCGCATCGGCAATGTAGTGGCCAATATCTGCCGATAAGCGTAAAATTTTTTCATCGTTCTTTTCCTGGAAAGCTTTAGTAAGATTTGAGAGCATCAGGTTAATGTGCCAGGGAACTATACCATGTGCTTTCAAAGAATCTTCTGTAAATTTTGCAACAGCTATACTCCACTGTTTGGGAATACTATCAAATGGACGTTCACCATACCTGTCAATATCTATAAAATGACGAGGCGCTTCACTGTCATCAATGTATCTTCTTTTATCCGCATCAACTGCATGCAACGAAATGTAATCAATGTTCGTTTTGTAGAAACCGATCATGTCGTAAGGCAGTAAAAAGACTGCCATACGGTTTATTTTTTTATGTCCATAGAATCCCCAGGAAAAACTTTCCGAAACAAAATACCCCTGAAGGGCACATATAACAAGGCAAATAGGAATAATATTAAATAAAAGGGGTGCTTTTATCTTTCTATACATGCAACTATTTCTGCGACTCAAAGCGTCTTCATTAAAACAAAATTTATTTACGCACTAAACAAAAAACAAATTTAACACCTTTATGAAACCATCAACATACTTATATAAATTAAAAATAATCTGCTTGATCCTGACTATTTGCGTTTCTAATATTTTTGTGGTCTCCTAAGATAAAACAACAACATAAAAAAGGCGCTTCATGTCCTGAGACGCTTTTTTATTTTTAAAAATATGAAGCGATCCCGAATTGTACTCCGCCAATATTTGAAGGAGGATTTCCTAAGATATCCTTTTGCTGCATAAACCTATAATTAAATCGGATAACAGTTTGAGCTGTTGGACGAAAACTTATTCCCGGAACAATCGCCCAAAGCTCATCTCCTATATTTCCACCGGTTTCATTGAATGTACCAACGTTCCAATCAACATATTCAAATCTGCATGATGCATTTAATACTGATTTTTCAAATCCCAATATCTTACCCTTCAAAAAAGGCTGAACAATATCTAGAAATCCTCCTTGTTGTTTAGAACCATATTGCTGCGTATAGGTTTCCGGAATATTTACAGATATCCATGCCCATTCCGCAGTGATAAATGTATTGATAGCGGGAAGAGTTGAATTAATATCAAGCGCAATTACATCAACACGACGTCTTTTTTCATCTAACATTAATCCATCATCAATAAATTTATTATAAACACCACCCATATATGATATGCCTAGCTCAATGATTTTCGAATATTTTGTTGAGACTTTTGCCGTTAACAGTGGCTCTCCATTGCTGCTTTCTTCAAAACGTTCATGATTATTTTTCGAAGCGGGAAGAAAAGTTTTATTCTCAGAATTACTGATAATAGAATAATCAAATCCATTGGTTAAGTACGCTTCATAACCAAATGCCCATTTGTTCTGGTATATTTTTCCGTAGAATCCAAAACCCGGATTACTCCAAGTAGCCGGCAATAATTGAGTCATAGCAATTGGGCGATTCACAAATTCCCATTTTGGACCATCATGATTTTGGTTAAATGCTCCAATAGGATTCATGATCACCCCTCCCCTGAAGTTAAAAAGTGGATGGAAAGTAAAATCAAGCGATGCGAATTCAATTGCAACTTCCTTCCCTCCTTCTTCGAACTCTATTTCAGTTAGGAATTTTATTTTTTTCTGAATTGAAGAGGAAACAAATAATGTTAGACGTGGAAATGCAAAACTATGTCCTTCTGTGATGCCATCAGCACCCATGTATTCATAACTTGCTTCCGCATATCCGCCTAAGGCAACCGGCGTATTTCTGACTCCAAGGAATGGGCGATTATAAACAGCATCCATACTCATGTTTTTAGAAGGGACTGAATCTGCAGGAATGCGGCGGAACAAAGTGCTGTCCACTTGCGCAATACTGTTGACGGTAAAAAATAAAACAAAAACTGTTTTAAATATTTTCATGTGTATATAATTTTTAAGTTCTTGATTGTCACATGCCCGCCTGCCATCGGGCAGGGAATACGCCATCTTTTTATATTCATCTTAGTTGGTGTTTGCTTTTCGCAAACATGGCTATTTCATATGCATGTATTTTTATATCAGAGATATTTTTAAAAAATCGTTTTCAATTATTGTTGGAAATTTTCTCAGGTCTTTATCTGCCGGACCGCTTTGTACTATACCTTTATTGGTAAACTCACTTCCATGAGCCGAACATTGCAAGCGATCACCATATACCTGCAGTTCTGCATTTTGATGCGTGCATTGCATCCACAGGGCCTGGTATTCTGTTTCAGATAACCTATACACACATATAGGAAATTGCAAAGTGTCGTTTTGTACAATAATGTATTTACGATAGGTACTTACACCGTTCTTAATTATTACGAATTCAGAAAGTGGAACGTTGAGTTTAAAATCCTTGATCGGTATTGAAACATGTTTAGTACTCTTGCAACCTTCCAATAAAATTCCAATACCCGTAAGTCCAATACAAATCACTCCGCAACTCTTTATGAATTCTTTTCTTTGCATGATGCCTATAATGATTCTAAAAATTTAACGAGCGATTGTTGTTCCTCGCTTGTCAATTGCAAATAACTATTCCTGCTTGTAAGACCTTCACCACCGTGCAATAAAATTGCTTCCTGAATTGAATGTGCCCGCCCATCATGCAATAAAAAATATCCTCCACCCTGTGAACCCGGTGACAATCCTAATCCCCATAATGCCGGTGTTTTCCATTCGGCAGTACTCGCCATACCTTCAGTGTAATTATCATCAAGTTCAGGACCCATATCATGTAACAACAAATCTGTATAAGGATGGAAAGTTTTGTTGGAAAGCGCTGCGATATCAGAATTTGGCGTTGTCCATTCCTGGGTATGACATTTCGCACAACCAATAGTTGTAAAAATATTTTTCCCCTCTATAACTTCAGCATTATCTACCTCACGTTGTACCGGAGCTTTAAGAGTTCTCAGATAAAACACAACATCCAGAATAGTTTTTTCATCTACCTCGGGCTGAATTATTTCACCAGAAGAAACATCATTTGGAAAATATACCGAAGTAATACCCATATCCTGGTTATACGCATTTACTGTTTGCTGCATAAGATCAATTGCCGCAGCCTTTTTACCAAAACGGCCAATGTATTTTCCGTTAGAACTTTGGTGGTACCATTTTGGATAAAAATAAGCTGGTGCAGAAATATAATTTGGAACACCAGATATACCATCCGCATCATTATCCATAGGATCGGCATTTGACATGATCTGAGCATCGCTTAATGCAGAGAGGAAGCCAAGACCCGTATTGGCAGGAGGCGTGAATTTAGAAGATGTTGCCCCCGTCGGAATTTGCTCGGGTGTATATCCCGGAATGGCCCTGTTTTGCAATTGCGGACCGCCCTGCATCAAATAACCGTTACCCATACTATCTGTTTGTCCAAACCTGGTCAGCGTTGTAAACGGGTGGCCTTTTCCGTCGCCGGCGTGACAGCTGCCACAACTCGCAGCAACGAATACGGGTCCAAGGCCAGTTGATACCGTAAATACATGGTCGTTAAAACCTATATCACCATTAAGAAACCTGGCCTGCTCTGCTGTTGTAAGACCTTCTACCGGCCCATCCAATATTTCATTATCCCCGGGAGCAGCAGGAATAATTTTTTTACAAGCATGGATAGAAACAATGG
>Ga0163149_10005255_pt1 | contig 13760 bp, 16 predicted proteins | sample OliLakLV19MP5G1_FD_148604 | JGI IMG/M metagenome (GOLD analysis project Ga0163149, IMG submission 148604) | Freshwater microbial mat bacterial communities from Lake Vanda, McMurdo Dry Valleys, Antarctica - Oligotrophic Lake LV.19.MP5.G1 | ecosystem: Environmental > Aquatic > Freshwater > Lake >...
GGATCGCGCCGGACACGGCCTGCGACCTGGTAGCAACGGCCATCGCCGATGAATATCTCCGGCGCGATCCTGCGTCGCTTTTGAATATCCGTGTTTCTGGCGGTCACGGAGTCTTATTTGTAGCAGGGGAAGCCAAGACTCAAGCAGATTTTGACGTTGCCGCCGTCGTCCGCCGTACGCTTGGTCAAATCGACGCCGGTCTCTCGGCTGAGCCATTTATCGCCATCGAACCCATGGTCGAGCCTCCGCTCTTTGGGGACCGCGACCCGCTCACGGTCTTTGGCTATGCCACATCAGAAACAGAAACCCGTCTTCCGCGCGAGGTTGATCGAGGCCGCCTCATTCTCCAAGCGATGGAAGTCCGCCGGCTCATGGATGCTGATTGGTACTGGCTGGGTTCCGACTACGCCGTTTTTGCAGGCGGCCTCCGCGGCAAGGAAGTGATCTTAAGACTTGGCCATGCAGACAACGCCTCGCCAGAAGAGTTAAAAAATCGAATCTTGCAGGCGCTTGGCGATTTGGTTGAAGCACAAGAACTGCGGCTCGTTGTCGCCGATGCAAAATCAAATGGGGGACTCGCGAACCGCATCGGTTCTAGCGGACGCAGACTCTCGCCTTATGGTCGCAAACTTCCACCAACGCCATCTGGAGTTGGACTTCATTTGGCGCATCCAGCCAATCTTGGGAGCTGGTATGCCCGTGCGGCCGCACGTGAGCTCGTTGCCGGAAACTTTGGTAAAGCCGTCCTTGCCGAGCTCGACTACATTCCACATGAATCCAAACCATCAGCTATGCGTGTCCGTAACGAGAAAGGTGAAGACTTGCGCGAGCATCTCGATCCATCGCGTTTTGATCTCGCTCGCCCTCCTGTTGGCTGGGACCTTCCGCGTCTCATAGGGGACAGTATCCGCGTGGCTTTTGATGCGACAGCTCGACTCCCGTGGGAGCTGTGATAGACTCGTCTCACTATGAAGTACGTTTCCAAAATCATGCTTCCGACCTTGCTCTGCACCGCGCTTCTTGGCGCCGGCTGTAATCAATCGGAAACGAGCCCAACAGGAATGAGTGGCGACACCGTCGCCGACCAATACGCCCAAAGCCAAGGACAGCAGCCGCCAGTCACAACGCCTGAGCGCATTGAAGAGACAGCGCCAGCTCCCGTGTCAGCACCAGAAAGTAATAATCCATCACCAACCACACCAACTATGGAAGCACTCGCATTCCCAGGCGTCATGGACGCTCAAGAAGTGAACAAAAAAGTCCTCATCAAAACCACACTCGGCGACATTGTAATTCAGGTCGATCCAGACCAAGGTCCAAACGCCGCATCCAACTTTGTCTATCTCGTAAAGAAAGGATTTTACACGGGTACGATTTTCCACCGCGTGATTCCAGGCTTCATGATTCAAGGGGGTGACCCAACCGGCACAGGTACAAGTGGCCCAGGCTATCAATTCAAGAATGATCCAGTGAAGTCTCCTTACAACAAGGGTATTGTCGCTATGGCCAACGCCGGTCGCGACACCAACGGCTCGCAATTCTTTATCATGGTCGATAATGTACCTCTCCCACCAGACTACTCAGTTTTTGGTCATGTGATTGAAGGACAAGATGTTGCCGATAAAATCGCCGCAACACCACGCAACAGCCAAGACCGTCCAAATCAAGAAGTGAAGATGCTCGATGTGAGCATCCAAGAGTAATCGTTGATCAAACCGTTGATTCGATGTACGATCGCCGCATGAAGAAACGTGCGGCGATTGTGTTTTCAGCAGGCCTGCTCCTCATAATTGGGGGAGTTGCTTTGGCGTATACCTATCGCACAAATCTGCGCGACCTTGCCTACAACTGGTCAAAGCCTGCTTTACCAGAAGCGATTTCGTATATTCCACCAACGAGCACGGCTCAAGCTACAACCACCAAGCCATCGACCAAGCCGGCCGCTAAACCTGTACCGACTCCAACCCCAGCACCCACGCCCAAGCCAACCGCTCCCACAGAAATCAATCTCTCGGTTCCTTTCTTGCTTCAAGCGCCAAAACAAAATTGGGTTGAACCATTTGAAGATGCATGTGAAGAAGCATCCTTGCTCATGGTCGATGCTTACTACGACGGTCGCAAAACAGCCTTTGGTCCAGATGAAGGTGTTAAGGCTATTCTCGATGTCGTCGCCTATGAAGACGCAACCTACGGCTACAATAAGGATGCAAACGCCGATGAAGTCATGAAGACGGCCAACAATTATTTCAAACGTCCAAACGTAGAAATCGTGGAAGCGACGGAAGCAAATATCAAGGCCGCACTCGCAAACGGTAATCCCGTCATCGCGCCTGCGCATGGGAAAGAGCTTCTGAATCCAAATTTTCGTAACGGAGGACCGGAATATCACATGCTCGTGATCAAGGGTTATACAAAAGACGGGCAATGGATTACCAATGATCCTGGAACCAGAAACGGTCCCGACTACCTCTACCCAAAACAACGGCTCCTCGACGCGATACATGATTTTAATGCCAGAGACATGAAGCTCGGTCGCAAAGTCGTCATCATTATCAAGCCTTAAAAAAACACTCCTATGCCAAAAACAAATAGCAACTCCAAAAAGGTCGTTGATAATTCCGGTGCCAGCTACCGCCTCTCGGGCTTTCTCATCATCATTATTTTTGCATCTCTCGGACTCGTCTGGCTCTGGCTCCAATTGCCAAAGCGGACAGAACCGCCCGTTGCCCGTCCGCCCGTGGTGAGTGAACCTGCGGTACCTATTACTACAAATCCGGAAAAGACAGCGTGTGAAGCAGCTCGCGGTAAATGGGTAGATTGTGGCAATCCCTGTCACGGAAAACCAGGAGAGATTTGTACAACTGTGTGTGAAGCACAGTGTCTTTGTGGCGGTATTGCCGGCTTTGGTTGTCCCGCAAATAAGGTTTGTACAGACTACGAGCCATCCGCATCGACGCCAGATGCTCTTGGCGTATGTCGAGAAAAGTCATCAGAACCCATCACACCACCAGTCGTACAGTCGCTACGTGATCGCCCAGAGGGCATGACTTGTGATGAACTGAATTTTATCTGTGTCGATCCATCCTTTGCCAAGAACGCACTTACCAGCCCATTTGTCGCGGAAGGAACCGGCACAGCTTTTGAAAACACAATCAATTGGCGTCTACTCGACGGATACGGTGGAGTTCTAGAAAAAGGTTTTACAATGGCCAACGCTCCCGACATTGGGCAAGCGGGACTATTTGAAATCCGCGCCTTCTTGTTGCAGGTTCCCAAGACCTCCACCGGCACACTGGAAGTTCTTGAATACTCAGCGAAAGACGGAAGCCCGACGCACATTGCTCGCATTCCAGTGAGCCTTCCAACGACGTCGATGAAAACCAAGTTCTATATGCCTTCCGGATCGACCACGGACTGTTCGGAAATGACTTCCATCGAGCTCGATGTAACACGCTCAGCGCTTCCCGTTGAAACGGCACTAAGAGCATTGCTCGCCGTCGGGCCGACGATGAGCTCCAAGCAGTCGGCTATCCCTCCAAACACACAACTAGTTTCGCTTGTCGTCTCAGGAGGTACGGCAACAGTCGTCTTGAGCCCGGAGCTTGGAAATTATGGAGGCGGCTCCTGTAATGTCGCAGCAATTCGTGCGCAAATTGAACAAACGCTCAAGCAATTCTCGTCTGTCCGCAACGTTGTCATCTCACAGCAAGGAAAAACATCGGAAGAAACACTTCAGCCATAAACAAATATGAGCTCACTCCTCCTGGTCGGTGCTGTCGCTGGAATGTCCGCTGGTGCAATCATGACATTCTTTTCACATGTCGCACCTCGTCTTGGAGCAGGTAACTTTATCCGCGACATCGACCAACCAGCACTTTTTGGCCGCACAATCAGCCGTCGAGAATCCCATTTACTCGGCATCCTCGTTCACCTCTGTCTTTCGTTGATCTTTGGACTTATTTTTGCGGTTTTTGTAGATTTCGGTTGGTTAAAAGGTTTTGAAATTGTCCCGATTTTGATTTACTCCGTTGCAATTGGGCTATTTATAGGTTTGGTCATTATGCCTTTGGAGGGACATGGTCTTTTTGGTCGCAAGCATGACGCTTGGTTCATGGCCGATGTTATTTTAACCAATCTATTTTGGGGTTTGATTTACTTTGGCTTGGTGGGGTTATGGACCGTCGCGTAAAAATTTGGCGTTTAAGTTTATGTATCGCCCTCGGACTTGTGCTCGGGGGCGTATTTGGAATGATTATTTGGCGCATCAACCCAATGTGTCCCAAGGTCGATGTCTTCAGCCTTATTCAAATTCCGACGATCTCATCTTCAACCTCTCCGCTCGCGCCTTTAGCTGTTGAAACGCCGGAACAAACTCCCGTACGCATCTTATTTGTTGGAGACATGATGTTAGATCGGTCTGTGAAGCTTCGTACGCAAGCATCCAAAGATCCGGCCTATCCATTTCAGAGGCTTCCTCAAAACTGGTTTGATTCTTTTGATTACGCGGTCGCCAACATGGAGGGTTCGGTAACGGATAAACGTCGTTCACCAGAAAAATCTATCGATTTTCAATTCGATCCATCCGTTTTACCAGTTCTTAAAAACCTAGGCGTCGATGCATTCTCACAAGCCAACAATCACGCCCTCGACCAAGGAAATATCGGCTATGATGATTCCGTCCGTCGTATGCGCGAGGCTGGATTCTTGGTTTTTGGCCATCAAGTTCGTGATGATCAAGTCGCGCTCGCTACCACGACAGTCAAAGGCGAGCGTTTTGCCTTCTTAGGTTTTAATACAACCGACAATCCGCTCGACCGCATCGCCGCATCCTCTACCTTAGCGCTCGCAAAATCCGAGGCTGAGCACGTTATTGTTTTTATGCACTGGGGCACAGAATATCGCGACAAGCCTGATGCTTCATCCATCGATACAGCTCACTGGCTCATTGATCATGGCGCGGACATCGTTATAGGCGGACATCCGCATTGGACGCAAGGCTTTTCTACCTATAAAGACAAACCTATTATTTGGTCGCTTGGTAATTTTATCTTTGACCAAGATTTTTCAGTCCAAACACGGCAAGGCTTGGCCGTCACACTCACTTTTGATGGGAAAAAAATTTCCATTGAACCGATTCCGTTGCAAATCGACATGAGTCAACCGCGTCTGGCGGAAGGGGAGGATCGCGCAAAGCGTCTAGAAAGCATCGCCAAGGTGTCAGACGAGGCCCTTATCGAACAAATCAAGTCCGGCATGCTAAGATTTTGAGCATATGTGTGCATTCAAGCTCGATAATCCGTTTGAAACCGGTCCTATGCTGGGCAAGGCCGGTGAGAACATCCAAGTCGTTCTAGGAAAGAAGCGTAAACGACCAGAAGCCGCGTTCACCTCAAGTCCTTTTGACGATCTTCCAACGGAAAATGATCTGGTTCAAAAATATCATCCAAAATTCCTTGGCAAAGGTGGTGAGAATTTGGTGTATGAGGCAGAAGGACGTAAAGATTTGGTTATCAAGGCGATGAAACAGCCTCTCGCGGAACAGCTGGCATTTAATGCTTTTCAAGGTTTAGATGCGGAAGAGGAATCGATTTATGTCGACGAGTTGCGTGAAGGACGATTAAAGCGCGAGCGCGAGCGTTTTCAAAAATTACGTGACGCTTTTGGAAGTCATGTTTTGTCACAAAAGTTTTTTGTCATACCCGTCCCCGTTGGTAGCAATGTCCTTGGAGAGTTAAAGACAGTGGCGGGTTATAGCGGTGTCGACCTTCCAGACTATGCCGATGCTGGATGGACGATTGTCTCTCTGCAAAAGCGCGCCACAGCCCTCGAGGATAATCGCCGTATGACGATGGGTGGCGGAAATCTTGAGGTTCACATGCTGAGAGATGGATCGCTAAAAAATCCAGTCATGCGGGACGTGTATCGTTATGTCACAGATGATCTGATGGACAAGGATTCAGCAGAAAAAACAGAAATTGACGTAGAAGATCTGAAGTTTCTTATGAACAAGACAGCGCTCGCGCCACTCTTGAGTAAAGCAGAGCGAGATCCCGAGCTTGCCGCAGTCATGTCCGACTTTCAAAAAAAGGCGGTTGCATACTCTGAAAAAAATAATGATATTCTCGATATCGTCGGTAGAGACAATATCGTTTTTCACCGTAATCAGGACGGCGCTTGGACCTACACGATCATCGATGGTCTCTATCCATTTGATACGGAGGTATTGAGCAAGGGGAGAGAAGCTCTGATGAAGCAAAGGATGGGCTTACAATCAGATCGCAAGGAGGCAAATGCTATTGGTCAATCGGTGAATTATGTTCGTGCTATTAATGGCTTGGGAAAAGCTTTAAACACTGGAACGTACATCGATTTCACGCCGGATGAAATGAAAGGAGACGAGGTAAAAATCAGTGATTACATAATCGGTAAGGATAAGAATCTCTCCGCAGCATAAGCTATGCAAGTTCTCACAGTCTCCCAGTTTGTTACCTATGTAAACGAAACCTTTAAAGCGATCTGGGACCCAACCCAAGTCGCGCTTGAAGGTGAAGTAAGTGAGTTCCGTGTCTCGCAGGGCCAGTGGGTGAATTTCAACTTAAAAGACGGCGATGCACTCGTCTCGGTTTTTATGGTGCTCGGCAAACTATCGTTTCCCGTCGCCGATGGCATGCGGGTACGTCTGTATGGCCTCCCGCGCATCTATCCCAAGTACGGAAAGTTCTCTTTTAGCGCAGACAGGCTCGAGCTCGTTGGTGAAGGCGCACTTCAAAAAGCCTTGGCGATGTTGCGAGCCAAACTGGAAGCTGAAGGTTTGTTTGATCCATCCCGCAAACGTGAGCTCGTACGATTTCCTCAGCGCATCGCCCTTGTCGCCTCGCGTGAAAGTGCAGCTTATGGCGACTTCATCCGTATCGTAGACGAGCGCTGGCGCGGGCTCGAGATCGATCTTTATCACGCTGTTGTTCAAGGTGAAAAAGCACCCGCATCTGTTGTGAACTGTATTGAGCGCGCCCAAAAGAACGGACCATACGACGCCATTGTGATTACACGCGGCGGCGGTTCGCTGGAAGAGCTCATGACGTTCAACGATGAACGCGTCGTCCGTGCCGTATATGCCTCCAAATATCCAACACTCGCCGCCATCGGCCATGAACGCGACACAACCTTGGTCGAGGAAGCCGCGGATGTTCGTGGATCAACGCCAACCGATGCCGCGCGCCGTCTTGTTCCTGATCGTCGCGACGTTTTGTATGAAATCGCTAATCTTGAGCAGGGGATTGCTGATGCGCTTCTTACAAAGATTGATGAAGGGCGCATCACGATCGAGAACGCAACAGTTGGCGCAGAACGTTGGCTTGAATCCTTCCGTGATCGGGTAGCTTCACTCCTGCGCCTCGTGTCCTCATTTAACCCAGAGTCAATTTTGAAGCGAGGATTTGCACTGATTCGTGACCGCCAAGGAAATATCGTCTCGACGATGACAAAGCTGAAGCCAGGGATGGCTGTCGTTATCGGTTTGCATGATGGAGAAACTGGTGCCATGATTGAAGGGAAGCAAGGAAAACTCATCTGATATGGCTAAAAAGAAACTAGAAATTGATTTTGCAAAGGCGTTTGCCGAGCTCGAGGACATTGCATCCTGGTTTGAGCAAGGAGAACCAGACCTCGATGAAGGTATGAAGCGCTATGAACGAGCATCAGAGCTCGCCAAGTCGCTAAAGGAAAAACTTGATGAAGCAGAAAACCGTATTAAAGAAATTAAAAATTCTTAACCAACAAACCTATGATTAGACTCATTGCTCGTTTGGTCCTGACAGCTCTCGGCGTCATGCTCGTAGCCTATTTGGTTCCAGGCGTCGCTGTTACCAGCTTTTGGATTGCTTTAATTGCTGCGTTGATTATTGGTCTTGTGAACTCCTTGGTCCGCCCCGTGCTTCAAGTCCTCGCGCTTCCAATCACGGTTCTGACGCTTGGTCTTTTTTCACTCATAGTGAACGCCGCTTGTTTTGGTCTTGCCGCGTGGCTTGTACCCGGTTTCTCGGTCGCTGGTTTTGGCCCAGCTTTCTGGGGAGCCCTCGCTCTTGCTATCTACGGTTGGTTGATTAACGTCCTTATTAGCGACAACCCCTAAGTCTTGACTTAGCCCCAAGACTCGGCTAATCTTGGCCCAACGATCGCAGTCCTGAGAAAGCAAGCCCGTCGCAAGACGGATAATGGCCACAAGCCACTTGCCGAGGCGCGCGCAACAAAGCCGATTTTTTCGGGTTTGAAGCCGACCGCAGGATATCGATTCTGCGGTCGTTTTTAATCCTAGTAGTTTCGACTATGCCTAAAACCCGTTCCCAAAAGTCCGAGGCCGTCGCCGAGCTTGCCACCGCCCTCAAAGGCGCCAAGTCCGCCGCCTTCTCCGACTATCAGGGGATGTCGGTGCAGAAGATTACGGCTCTTCGCAAGAAGATGCACGTCGAGGGTGTCGAGTACATCGTTGCCAAGAAAACCTTGCTGACGATTGCCGCCAAAGAAGCCGGTTTCGAGATCGACTTCAAAACCTTGCCGGGTATGCTCGGAATCGCCGTCGCGACGCAAGATGAGATGGCTCCGTCCAAACTCATCGGAGATGCCGGAAAAGATCAGCCAATCAAATTGGTCGGTGGAATCTTTGAAGGACAGGTTGTCGACCAGGACTATATCGTCAAGCTTTCACAGCTTCCGTCCAAGTCCCAGTTGCTCGGCCAACTTCTCAACGTCATCAACGGTCCGACAAGTGCTCTTGCTCGCCTTCTCAACGCCTACCGCGAACAGAAGGAAGCCGGAACACCTGCTCCTGCTCCAACTCCCGAAGCCGCTCCAGAAGCTGCCCCAGCCGCAGAAGCTCCCGCAACGGAAGCTCCTGCAGTACCGGAAGCCGCTCCTGCAAGCGACGCTCCAGCCGCCTAATCACTCCCAATTATCTAATGTATGTCTGAAATGAAACAGGTCGAAGTCCCGGCCAAATTCCAGGGACTCGTCGATTCCATCGAGAAGCTTACCGTCATGGAGCTCGCTGAGCTCGTGAAGCTTCTTGAGGACAAGTTTGGTGTCTCCGCTGCCGCTCCAGTCATGATGGCTGCCGCCGGTGCCGCCGCCGCTGAAGAGAAGTCGATGTTTAACGTCGAGCTCGCTGAAGCTGGTGGAAACAAGATCGCTGTTATTAAGGTCGTTCGTGAAATCACTGGTCTCGGCTTGAAGGAAGCCAAGGACATGACCGATGCCGCCCCTAAGGTGATCAAGGAAAACGTTCCAAAGGCCGAGGCCGAGGAAATCAAGAAGAAGATCGAGGAAGCGGGCGGCAAGTGCAACCTGAAATAATCGACAAAATAAAAACACTCCCAATCGGGAGTGTTTTTATTTACTTAGTTACACGCAGGCTTTGGATGATCTTGATTGCTTCCGTGTCCGAAAGAGCTCCAAGCGAACCAATCTGGTAGGAGAAATTTCTGCCAATCGCGTACCAGTAACTTGCGCCGCCTCCTGTCACCGATGTTTCCTCGTGAGAAATAACAGTGAGTCCGCTGATCGTACGCTGCCGGATATTTTTTACTGGATTTTCTTGATCGGAAGTACGTACGTTTAGTCCCTTCAGAATAGCATTCGTAGATGTAACCGGAAGTATTCTGATGAACGAGTCCTGATCTGACCCACCCTCGCTACCTACCAAGGGCCCGAATGCAACTCCATTCTCATCATCTCTGACGGTTGGTACCAGACAGCCATCTGTTTCAGCTACATCGTAAGGGAGCGTCATGCTTACCCCGGTCTTTTGATCTATGTAAGTCAAGTATTTATCCGAAACAGCCAAACCGGCTGTCATACATATGCGTTTAAAAGGTTTTTCTGGCTGAGCTGGAACTGTTTCTACGCTCTGAACTTTCGCTTGTAGATTCGCAACCTCCGCCTTCAACTCCTCAATCATTGCCTGTTCTTCCATCTGTTGTGTGTTATCTGATACCGACGTCCGCATCAATGTATTCACATCCACATTCCCAAAGATCGCACACACAAGTGCGACGGTACAAAGCACCAAAGTCCAAAACACCAGCCAATGGAAAAGAGGGTAGTAATGTTGGGATTTATTCTTTATCGCAACAGATTTTCTTTTTGTACTCATTGCTTTTATTTTTACAGGCATATTTAATCAGATTATAACATAAACCCGCCATCAGGCGGGTCTATTTACTTATTAGTCGTTCCTTACTCTACTTGAGTAACGGCTGCAGTCGAGCCATACGCTGGCAAGTTGAGGAGCGGCTGAATAGCTGTAGTGAAAGTGACAATGATCATAACCATCGTAGCCATCACCAAGGTCCAGAACGTAATCCACGCCGGAAGCGAAATGTCTGGTTTATCGGAACCATTCTTTTTCAAAGTACGTTTTCTTTTTGTTGCCATAGGATGATCCTATTATAGCACAACACCCGCTAGGCGGGTGTTGTTTTTTATGGTAAATCGGTTTGCCAAAGCCTGTTTCCATCAACAATGTAAATCTTTTTTCCAGCCTCATCACCTGAAACAGCGGTTGGCCCATTCCAATTGTCAGATACAAGTTGTGCAACCAGTCTTCCGTCCTTGCGATAGACGAGTACTCGTTTTCCTACGGGATCCGTCACGACAATACGATCCGTATCCGCCGCTGTCCAAACTCCAGACGCATTTACGAGTGGCGGATCAACGGTGACCGGTGACCAGCTTTCTTCCGCGCCAGAGAGATAGCGACGCAAGCTACCATCGCTCCAAGTGACATAGACATTCGAATCAATCGCCATACCGGTAGCCGTTGAAAGTGGATGTGAATTCTGTTTGAGATAAGCCGTCTCCTGCGCAACACCTCCTCCAACCGGCGCATACCGCCAAATCATGTTTGCGATCGTATCTAAGACGTAGAAGCGAGCACCGTAAAGGACAAGTTCGTCTGTACTAGAAGCCTTGGTTGTCCATGTTGTTGAAAGATACGCACCTGTCTTTGTATCAAACGAAAGCATCTTTTTATCTTCCGTAATCAGGTAAAGACCACTGTTTCCCGCGGCCACGGACGCAATCTTTGCCGTTCCATCAGGTAGTCGATAGCGCTTGGTCTCTATATTAAGCGGGTTCACTTCAACCAGCCCCTCGCCCGCCAAATCCATTACGTAGACCTTGCCGTCTTTGAAAGTAGGGGAGACAAATGACCCATCTGCTGCACCAAGCGCGGCAGCGGTGAGTTCAATCGGAGCAACACGTTGCTCGCGCTTGAGTTTAAGCGCCAAGTCCTGAAGTTCCTTGGCGAGGCCTTCCTTTGCTCCTTTACGTTCCGGTGTCTTTTCATCCAAACCATCTAAAAGCGTTTTAGATTCTTGCATCAAACTGCGCGTACGCTCTTCATTTCCATAGACCAAGTCACTTTCTGCGCGTGTCTTCTTGTCCGTGGCATCATCAAAGACGGCATTCCAAAGTTGTTGTTCCGCTTTATATTTTTGACGCGAGTAAAACCACGCGCCACTTCCGCCAATAAGCACAAGAATAGCAATCATCGCCAGCATGAGACGTTTACGATCGGCTGTCAGTGCATTCCCATGCCCCGCACTCATCCCGCGCATGCTCGCCATGGAAACAGGGTTTTTACTCGCGGCCGCCTTCGCAAAGCTCGCTTTACCTTTTTGTTTCGTAAAGTCCTTCGCTCTTGCCCAAAGCCCCACCAATGTCATGGCTGGTTTTGGTGGCGAGATCGATGGTGAGAGTATTTCCTCAGTTTTCTTTTCCTCCGAGTGCATTTTTTCAATGGAAGTCGTGCTTTTTGGCTCGATAGCTACCGGTGCGGATTGGGCACGGCTTGTAATCGCTACTTGTGAGACTACGACACCAGCAAAATCATCCGGTATTCCACGCCGTTCCAGGTCTTGCTTGATCTCAAGCGCAGCCGTAACAGGAGGCAGGCTCTTCAGTCGATCCGCAATCCCGATCTCGCTACGCAATCGTTCAAAATTATTTGTTCCGATAAAAAGGATGTCGCCTGTATTCAGATCGCCACACAAGATGGAAGCAAACGGCTTACGAGGATTGATCTCAGCTGGCATATCCAAAGAACCGAGCAAATCAAAACTACGATAGGTTCCGTCCGGCTGCTTCTGCAAAAAAATATTCGTCAGTTGTCCGATACCTGCAACACATACGCGCCCCTCCAAAACCTCGATGATAAAAAGATTTACTCGGTGCCAAGCAAGCTCGCTCGGTTCACGCTCTACAAATTCTGCAACGGCTTCATTAAGGCGCTCCACCAACTTCTCAAAACGCGCCATCGGATCCATACCCGTCCCAGAGAGCAGAGTACGTGTTTGTTCAGCGGCCGCATTCAGCGCATCAAGCAGTTGTTCATAGGCATATAGGGTGGATGCGATATCCGCCAAAAGAAGCAACGAAGGCCCCTTGCGACCCCCAGATTCCGAGTCATAACGAAATAAGCCTACGATCCGCTCATCAGCGGCCGCTTGGCTAACTTCTATTTCGGCGATACGCAGGGGATATTCCATGATATTTCCTCGCGAAAAGCGTGCAGGAACAGGTCGAGTATACGGTTATTTATCCGAGGCCGTCCAGCTCTGAAATGGCTCATCCCCCCTGTCTTGTCAAGCGATGTGTACTCGGGCATGCTTGGGGGTGCGTATGCTTGAACACTTATTTGGATCACGCACCCGGGTTAAGCTCCTTAGCCTTTTCCTCCGTCATCAAGACGAGCCGCTTTTTGTACGTGAAATTACCCGTCGAGTCGGCACACAGATCAACGCCGTACGACGCGAGCTTTCCAACCTTGTGAAGCTCGGGCTTATTATGGAGGTGGTTGAGGCGGAAGAGGTAAAAGGTAAGAAACAACCAGGGCTCAAGAAAAAATATTATAAGGTCAATCCGGAGTTCAAGCTTCTCCCGGAAATCTCCTCGCTTGTGATGCGGGCCCAGATTTTGCTCGAGGGTCGTCTTGATCAAGAGATTTTAAAATTGGGCGATGTTCGCTATCTTGCATTCCTTGGAGTATTCCTTGGCAAGGGCAAGGCGCCCGTCGATCTTTTTGTTGTAGGCACAGTCGACGATACAAAATTGAAAGCACTTGTTGCGGCATCGGAAAAGTCCCTAGGCTATGAAATTAATTTCACAACGATGTCGCCGGAAGAGTTCCGCTATCGCAAAGACATGACGGACAAGTTTTTATACGCCATTCTAGAATCTCCTAAGAATGTGGTTGTCGATCGCCTGAATGAACGTGACCATACGGCCTAACCGTTCCTATGGCCTGGCTCTTTCTCGATACACATGCCCCCGGTGAAGCTCGCTTTGCATGGTTTGAGAAGGATGCGCTGCCAAAACCCGTTCCCGTGGAAGGTAGAACCGTCAATGTCCTGCCAAAGCTCGCAAAATCGCTTGGCCCGAAAGGATTGAAGCGTATTGAGGGTGTTTGCGTAGTGTCTGGACCAGGTTCTTTTTCTTCTATTCGCGCCGGAGTTTTGCAGGCAAACATGATCGCTCGCTTACTCCGTGTTCCACTTGTAGGAATCACGGTCGATGAGGCAGGGGATTTACCCGTGCTCTCACACAAGCTTTTTGCCAAGCATCACTCGGTAAAACTTGCTGAGTACGTCGCCCCGATTTACGACAAAGAACCCAACATTACGATTCCTAAAAAACCATGAAACGCCCAACACTCAAACGGGTGCTGGAAATTATTCCCGGCGCGCTTGTCTGGACAACCTTGATTC
>Ga0163149_10005256_pt1 | contig 13756 bp, 9 predicted proteins | sample OliLakLV19MP5G1_FD_148604 | JGI IMG/M metagenome (GOLD analysis project Ga0163149, IMG submission 148604) | Freshwater microbial mat bacterial communities from Lake Vanda, McMurdo Dry Valleys, Antarctica - Oligotrophic Lake LV.19.MP5.G1 | ecosystem: Environmental > Aquatic > Freshwater > Lake >...
CCACACACCACACACCACACAACACGCAGCACACCACAAACACAGCACACGCAGCAAACACACACACCACTACAGATAGCCTAGCAAATGTAGAGAGACCAATCCTTGCTACTATTCTTTACAGTTCTTGCTCTTCAAACGCACGTTCTTATCTAGCACCCACACAAGACACAATCACACACAGAAAAAAGGGAGTTGCCGGGCATACGTCGGTGTATGGATTGGAGAGACACACGACGACGACGATGGCTTCTCTCTTTTTTACTTTTGACACATCATTTCATCCTGTACCACTACTAGCTACTAGTGGAAGGAGTTGGAAAACTACTAGTACCCGCAAATGATATCCGTACACCTATAAATAAATAAAAAGAACGACTGCCATGAGAGCAAATTGTAGCTCCTACAGTGATGATGTTTTTTTCATTCTGGTCGAAACCAACTGCATGATGTATCCGTCACATTGTCGGTCTTGTCTTAGTTGTAGTCCAGCTGCGCCATGAATGCTCTGCCATTTTTCAATGTGAAATAGTCGCCACCAATTGCAGAGCTGGGCTTCACTGTTTCAGTTGGGCTTAATATGGCTATAGCAGGGTTTTGACAACAGCAACTGCCTTTCTACCGTAACTGCTATTGAAAACATCCAGTGCCAACTATACTGGCTAGCAATACAGCACTGGCTAGGCAATCTACTCTACAGACAGCCGCTAAGTATCCAGTAAAGCAAAGCTATGAATAGTTGCCTAGTAGCTCGACAAAGGACCTTCGTAGCTAGATAGCTGGCCAGGATTATATGGATCGCTGAGGGTAGTGAGACCGAACCTTTCTATATGGTAGTATCTAGCTAGCTGGCCACGAGATGCCGTTGGACGAAGTGCACCTCAAGCAGTGCAGTAGTTGCCTTTAGCGTAATAGTAAGCGTTGTGTGCGGTCTGGTTTGTATTTGCGGTGTATTAAACACCATGGTTTACGCTTCAGTGCATCGCCGCGGGCAGTTCCGATGCATCCTCCCGTATTCAACCGGCAATTGTTCGAAATCATCAATCAGTCTGCCATGGTTGCTTCTTCCGTCCGACCGTCAACCGGTATGCACCGAGCCGAGTTTTAGGGTACTCGTACTATTACGACGTACAGTAGTAATAGTAGTCTAATGGCAGCAGCATAGTGGTACCTGGTATCGGCGGCTTGTTACCATTGTTTGGATTCCCGGAAATGGTATGTTTGATCCAACCGTACACTAGTGTGTTGCGTCTTTGAAGGATCTAGATCGTCCACGATAAGTCTCCCCTGCGGTGTACAGTCACTATTGGAGTAATACAAAGACAAGGAGAAGAACTCTCTTTTAATTGATCACTCATCTTAATTTTGCTTGTCTCCCTCCTCCAGCATACTAGCACATCTACAACTCTGAAAATGATGTTGCGTCCTTGGTCTGCCTCTGCCTCCGCTCCTGCACTAGCAGCCTTGACTCTGCTCCTCATCAGTGCTCCCTTGGCAACCTACTCTGTTTGCATTGCGGATTATTGCATTTGTACCATTACCCTCAATGGCACAGATGCTGCCGGAGCAACGCCAACCTGCCCCACTTGGATTGCTTCCGTTTATGATCAATCCGTCATCGATGACAATTGCCTCTTGACACCCACATCCGGTCAAATTCTCTGTATCGGGACTGGTACCAATGCGGTCGGCTATGGAACCTGCAGTGCCGACAATGTCGCTGGCGTGTACGAATTTTCAAGTTTGGGATTGAATTTTACCGATGGCACCTTGATTGCCAGTTATGACAATGTGGCCAATCTGGCTCCATCCTGTACTCCCGATCCTCCATTTACCTTTGCGCCCACCCAAGCTCCGACCGATCCACCCGCACCAGGTGTCACACCCTCACCCGCACCGACATCCGCGGCTGTGACGACTGTTTCTTCCAACGTGCTTATGATGATGATGATGGCAGGTCTGGCTGCTCTCTTTGTAATGTTGTAATCGAGGAGGATCACCATGGTTCCTCTCTCTTTTTCCCATTTGAACGGAAAAGACGTAATGGAAATGCAACGATTACACACCAGCAATCTACATATCCACAATCGCCGCGTCAACGACAAAGTCAACGACAAATCCTTTGGTTTTGTCCGGCAAACGAGGGAGGAGCCGGAATATTGTTTCTGTGCAGTGATGTCAAGTATAGTAAAGTAGTACCTTATAGGTAAAGGAGGCAGTGTTTATTTTTGTATTGTCAAAAAAAAGAAATGAATATTGTACTTTATGTAAGAATATATTTTGTGGCATATTCCAATTTTAGTACGTACAGCGAATGGATGACTCGCCGGACTTGCCGTTGCAAAACCTGTACCGGAATCAACTTCATTGTCGGAGATAGCGATCAAAAGTGAAGAGTTTCCGACTGTTGCTACGGGGATTGTCGTTGCTGTCATTTTCTTTGGAATTGATTTCAATCTCCACGGGAAAAGAATGCGACCGACGAGTCCCCCCCTCGTGATTGCCAATTTCTAACAGAGATTTTCCAAGGATTATTTCCCATTGAAGGCCTTGATGAGAATTCAAGTGAACCTCCCGAACCCAAAGATCGTTTTGCGGAGGAAAACTTTGTCGTGTATATCTTTACGATTCATTGTTAAAATTGGAAGACGCCGCTATTATAACGAATGTAGCGACCAGAAAGTCAAGTCGACACCTTGACTGATCACGTCGATCATTAGAGCAGGAAGTGATTGACAGTAAAGTCACCATAGCCCCCCACTCTTTCCTCGTTCTTACTTGCAGTAAAATTTCATGCCAACTTTTCCCTGCGATCTTCCACATTAGTTCTTCGTCTTCGCAGGTTGTATTGTAGCACATGCGGCGGTGAATTGTTTCAGCATAGCCATTTTCATTTTGTCGTCCGTCACACTTGAAACCTTGTCACTTCCTCGAATTCACTGGAAAGACACACAGTCGTCCCAGCAATTGACAATCCACATATCAACAGCCCCTGATGTGTAGCCATCACACCATTGGGCGGGTCAGACAATCAAGGAAAAATGGTAGGTGCCCTTGCTTCGTTTTTCGAATACCATGCACCTAGCTTTTTTTCGTAATCACTCTACATTAGCTGATGTAGCTATCTTTGCTCGCTATCGCTGGCGTTGATTGGCTGCTGCTTGTAGTGTAGGTGCAGGTAGGTTGGTAGGTAGGTAAGTAGCTGGGCATCTGCTTGTGCTTGTAGACCTTATATGTTTGGGACAACTCTACATAAGCAAAGTTGCATTTTAAGGACGACTTTCCATGTGTAAAATCGTCCATAAAATCACACCTCCAAAAGTAAAGTCGTATTTTAAGGACGACTCTCCATAAGATCAGTCGTCCTGAATTGTACGAACAGAGGCTGTCGAAAGATTTCCGAAAACGCCTATGTAGGTTCAAAAATTACGATTACCGCGGCATGTGTGTGGATCGATTCCATTCGTCAGCTGCTAACTAGGAACCAAGCTAGTAGGAAAGGCTGAGTCTACTTGCAATTGTGCAGCATCAACAGTGGCGGCATCAGACAACCCTGGTTGGCAACGGCAAGAGTAGTCGATTGTATTGTTTCTGTTACTACTTGTTGCTTGTTATCACGCGCGATCGATGAATGACGTGCTCATTTTTTGATCGTAAGGTAGCACACTATCCCGCTCCGATTCTACCTTAGTGGCGCCACGCACCTGTTAATCCACGCCACGAATACAAGAATGCGCGCCACGAATACAAGAATGCGAGCCACAGGCTTTTTTTTCAAGTCTTATATCTAACTAGCTAGCTTTTCTGGCTCACAAAGCTCCAGCAATTGCGAATCGTAACTAAAACTCAGCTTTTGCTGGAACCAGCCCAAACGACAGCAGCTAGAGTACATATTTGAGGGGGCACAGCATTCGATCCGTGATTTGGAATCAAAACTTTTTTGGTGGCTTCGAAGGGTAACTTCCGTTCCGTAAGGATGGGAAATAGGAGCTGGCTGGGGAGGAGATAAAGATCAAAATCAAGTCAATGTTGTTCCGTACTATTGAGAATTACAAATGGCTCTGGACTTCCCATCCCCGAGGAGCCGGCTGTAGAGTTGCCGAGCACAAGCAAGTATTACTACTACGAGCACTACTAACTATTGGCTAGTTAAAGTAATGGTAGCACTACTATTACTTTAGCTAGCTACTTGTAGCTACCTAGCATACTACCTGTTATTATTTGGTTCAGCTACTTTTGTGCCGAGTGCACTTCTTCTGAGTTGTGCCTGCATGTAGTTATGTGGTACATATTCTATTTTTGTCTATTCCTCGGGCCTAGATGCTAGCTAGGAACTTCGGTTCGAGTTGGTGCTTGGGATAGCTGCCTTATCGTGGGCATGTGCAGCTAGGTCATCAGGGGCAAACAAAATGAAGCCGGTGTGGAAAAACCATAAAGACATTTAGATTCCCAGTTCTGACCATTGAAGGCCGGTCTGAACTGCCCGCCGAACCCGAATTGCGTATGTGGCTGTGGGGGTTTCCCCCTGGAAACACGGTTTTAATACCAGCACTCGGCCAGTGGGTTTCTTTTTAACAACACACAAATGATTGATGGCCTCTTGAAATTTGATTTTTCTTTCTTGAGTGGATTGCCTGGTGATGCCAAATACCTCCATGAGATGTTTCATAGACATTTCACCTCCACTCGCTTGGATTTTCTTCCGAACCGCATCCTCTGTTACAGGGCCTACCGCAGATTCATTGCGGCGACTCAGAAGCATACGCTCATCGTGATTGCCCTGAACCTCCTCAACAATGGTGCTATTGTTGTTAGCTGGTCGTAGTAGCGCATGTCTCGCAACTCCTACTCGTTCGTATCTTGCAGCTAGGATCCTCGGGGACACGCCCGCAGACATACGATATCGTTGCTCTCGTTTAAAGCGTGTGGCATTGTCAGTGAATACATGATGGGCAGGAGAACACAAACAGTGTGCGCCTTGGGATCCACAATCATAACAGAATCGATAGCCACATAGACATTCCATTTTGGCGCAGGTTCCGTCTTCTTTGGAAATAAATGCTCCACATCCAGGGCACTCTTTCGTTTGTTCTTTTATCCACTGAAGCGTCAAGTCATCCAACTCTGCAGTGTCTATGTTACCAGCAGAGGCAGCAGCCGCGGGTTGGTAGGGCCTCTCCAAAATAGCTTGCGTGTCTTTCTTGGTCATTTCCACTCGACAGAATGGACAACCCGGACGCGTCCTATTGCCAGCGGCCTCGCTTTTATGAATCCATGTTTGGAGGCATTCCTTGCATTGTTTGTGTGGGCAGGTCGTCAGGCAAACCATGGCCTTGGCGTCTTTCTTCTCACAACAGATGTGGCATGTAAATCTTTTGGTTCGGTTGTTTCGGCTAGTAGTGGTGGCGGTAGAGGACATCTTGGTGGCGTTTGATTTGGTGGTCGAATCTTCTTTGCCTACGATTTCTGAACGCTATCCAAAGAGTAAGTGCTCTATTCTCTTTTTCTGTCGCGCTCAGGCACGTTTGGCCCAATTTGAATGGATACGGCACTGCAACCACGACTCATTGTTGTTGGCATTTCACGCACCTTTGGCCCAATTCGCATGGAATGATGTTTTGCAACCACGACTCGTTACGCTTGTGTTTGTTTGCGCGCTAACCCCAACCTTCAGTGCCGCTCTCCTGGAGACCTCCATGAACCACAACAGCAGTGTGATTGTTTTTCAATCCTACTCTCTTGTCAGCTCCAATTTAGCTATCTTTGTGGCAAAAATAGACAGATGATAGGTGGGAAAAGCTACAAGCACAACACTCAGTGCACAGCGCACAAAACAAGGCAGCAGTTGCACTTTTGTGAAAAACAGATGACGCAATGACACGTGAATTGCTTGAAACACAATTTCTTTGCCGGGGATGTTGGCACATTGGATCTGTTAAATCAAGTCTATTGGCAAACATGACGCGTTCAAAAATGAAGCACAAACTGGCAAGGGATTTCTTTCCCTGCACAAAACTGAGATTGACAAGTTGACATTTGCTTGATTTTGACAATCTCAGACCATCCACAACTCACAACAGCAACAGCAACATCAAAGTGTTCCTTCCCCACACAAACAAAAAAAGGCAACAGAAAGTCATAAAGGTGAATTATGAAAAGTTTGGTTTCCTGATGACAACTTGCATGGCATGCAACATGAAAGCTTTTTCTGGACCAAAAATTGAAGCCTGACAAACCAAATGTTGTGACATGGATCCATCATGTCGTGATGAACCATGTTGTGACCTTTTTCAGAAACTGACAACGTGAAAAAGTCCTTGATGAATCTGAATTTCAACTGACACAATTGGAAGCTTGCATTTGTTTGACAAGTCATCACACTCCAAATTTTGGTCTGACAATGCCCACAATGCCCACAATTTAAAATTTCAAAAAACAACGATCTTGTTCGCTTTTTCTTTGCCTCTTTTTTTGTTTGAGAATCCAGAATGGAAGAGCCAGAAACCAAATTTGTTTCGTGATGTGCCGACAACAGATGATGAAATGTCATGAGGACATTGTCACATCAACAACTGAATCAATTTTGTTTTGTTGTTTTCCTGACCCTTTGTTCAACTTCTTCTTTTCTCCCCTTGCCCTTGATTTCGATCTCATCAATTTGGGCATGTGATTTCATTTTTTGTTTGTGTCATTGCATGGGACCAGTTGGAATTGTTGGTCTGAACCAATTGCTGATTTCTGTTGTCAACTGGGTTGCCAGTTGGAGTCTTGTCTGAACAAGAAGGAAGTGAGACCAAATCAGTTGTCTTGGTGGGAATCAGTTGATGTCAACAACAGCAATTCACTCCATCCGCCAGCAGGACACAGGCTGACTGTCACAGGGACTGGACAAGTCTTGTGCCACTGTGTGGTTCCAGTGGCCAACAAGAACGTTTTGAATTTGAGGAATGAGGACCTCGTGAATGCGTCTCCGGTGAGAAAAGCGTTGATTTTTTTGATCGAATTGACGAAGACGAAGCAAGTCACCTGTGCCTTCTTTTTGGAATGAAAGACATGAAGAGCAATGCCCTCATCACAATCACATGCGAATAGAACAATCGAGTGCTTAACGACACACCCTTTCACTGACTGCAGGACTGGTCCAAAACCGATCCGATTGACCACCGGCAAGAACCATGAACGTGGCCCTTTCTTTCATTTTTGCTAACCTTCATCGACAGCACGCAAACTTTGGGTGAGGAACAGAGGGAAAACAAATGAAATTCTGTGGCAACAAGATCTGCTCACACAAACAAAAAGACAACAACAAGACAGACAAATTCCAGCTTGAAACAACAATGCACCATGTGTTCCAATGTGCCTCAATGCAAGGGATCAGCAGCAGCAACATCCATTGCTGCCAGCAGCAGCATCAATGCTGCTGCCACTGTGGGGCAAGGAGGCAACAAACCGTCTCCAAACGACCTGGTCATGGACAACAACAGTGGCAGTGAAGCCTTTCTCATGAATGCAGTGCCACAACGAATCGCCATGCATGGAAAAAGAGATTGAGCACAAAAGCAGCAGCTGCCACGACACAACGAGACGGCTGACAAAGGGTCCATCAAAGCCGAAAAAGAATCAGAAACCAAGCAGTGCTGGTTGAAGACGGAAGATGCCCGAGTCCCTTAGAGCAGCAGAGGCAGTGCTGGCAGCTGTGGGGCCATGGAGGAATCCTTGACGATTCCTGGTGCCTGCTCGGATGTCCCTGGTCACAGAAAAATTCACATGCACCGCATTGCTTCATTTGGGGGTTCAAGCAGCGTGACCACGAGTTCCCCATCAAACACAGAAGCACAAGTTGTGTGTGCCACTGCTGGCACTGATCAGCAGCACGAGACTCCATTCGTGAATGAAATCTCAAACGAAAATGACCATGACAATGAGCCGCATCTCACCAGCGCTGAATTGGCAGTGGAAGTGGAACCAACGCAGCCAACTCCACTGGAAGCTCTGCCGGTTACCTGTGAGCAGATTCTTTGCAAATTCCTGCAAAGCCACAAGGGAAGTTTTCTTCTTTTCGGTCTGGGCTTGGTGGCCATTGGACTTGTGATTGCCTTTCTCATTGCCTTGGTGTGGAAGCAGCCAAGCTTTGCTTTTGCCATGGCACTCGGCATCGTTCTGATTCTGGCCATGGCGGTTCAGGTCACTTTCAAAATGGGCCATCGACTGCAACAAAGGATCTCTGTGTTGGTCATGCTGATCATGGTCTCTTTGGTTGTCGTGAGTGTCTTCAAGTCCACCCAACACTGGGAAGAACTCCATCTTCAAATTCATTTTGATGCATTGGGGCAACAGCTTATCAATGGCTTTCATGATCACGGTGTGAGACAACTTCAAACCATGGACATGCTGAGTGTTGGGATCACTTTGGCGACGCACCAAAGCTTTCCGTTCGTTACCATACCAGACTTTGCGGCCCGTGCCACGGCGGCCATGGCATTGTTGGGAAGCAAACACGTCCTTCTGTATCCCTATGTGACACAAGAAACACGATCTGAATGGGAGGAATACTCCATGAACCACATGGAGTGGATCAATGCGAGTCGGGCCTTTCAACAAGAGTTCAGAACCAGTCACAATCATGATGAAAGTCGAAGTAACAGCGGAAGCGTCAGTCCAAGTGACAGTCAGCCTGAAGGTGGAGAAGGTCGTAGAAGAAGACAACTCCAAGCAAAAGAAATACCTGAATCTGATTATTTGTACCGACCAGCAGCCGCTCCTCCCGTCAATCGGACGGCTGGAACCGATGGGGCACCCCCCTAAATTTTTTGGGTATTGTCGTCGTGACCATGGTGAAGGTTATTTGGTCGTCGATGGCAGTGCAGGTCCCTATTATCCCATGTGGCAACTATGGCACGTTCGAGATGCCACAGAAACCTACATCAACTACAATTGCCTCGATCCCTACCATGGAGAAGCCTATTGCCGCGTTCGAAAGTTTCCGCACCATCAAGTCGGTGGTGTTTGGCGGAGTCTGGAATGTCGGTGAGGATGGCACCATATTGGAAAATGCCAACGACTACGATATTCGCACAGAACCTGCCGCCGGTGTCATTTACCCTGTCTTTGATCATATTGTGGGTGCAACTGGTGCTGGCGACGGGGGGAGTGGAACAAGTACAAACAACGTTGTAGCGGTCCTGGAGTTTGATATTGAATTTGGCGGTTACTTTTCGGATATTTTGCCGAATGACGACGATTCCAATGGTATCCTATGTGTCGTTTCCAATCCTTGTCGTCAATCCTTCACATATTTGATCGATGGTGCATCTGCCACGTATCTGGGTGCCGCTGACCATTTTAGCGACCTATGTGACCAGGAGGATGACCTAGTTTTAAATGCGTTGTTGACGGACTTTCCCACTACCGGCTACAATGGTGCTCCCGTCAACAAGGAGTATTGTCCTTGGACGCTCTCCGTGTACCCCGGAGAGGAATTCAAAGCCGTTTACCTTACCAATGCCCCCTTGTCCTATGCGTGTGGTATTTCGGGTGTCGTTTTATTCACGTGTTTGGTCCTGGCACTAACCAGGGTTGTGGGTAGAGACGAAGGATCTGTCTGGCAGCATGATGAGTATTGTAGAGCAACTAGAGGCATCGTCAGTGCCCAATGTTTGACAACCGGACTGTGTCGAGAAACAACGGCCACTACTACTAGTATGGACAACGATATTGAAGTATAAATCTTCCATTATATTCATCCTCTGAGTATTACTTGTGTATAATAGTGTAATGATGAACAAAGTAAAACCAAATAAATACAACTTCTACTACTATCTAGGCAATAACTTGCTAGTCGAAAATCACATACTTTCTAATTTTAGATTTGACTTCTTTGTGTCTGCATGTAAGTGTGTGCAGCCGGTGATATTTTTTTTTCAAGTAATAATACAATATGTGGAACGAAGAGAGCTGTGGTCCAGTACTAGTTTGTTGGCATTGCACTATGAGAGGGATGTATAGAAACGTATATATCTCCCCCAAGAAGTCACCTCTATATTTTTTCCAATAATAGCTCTATTACTCTAGAAAAGTACTGTTTGCTTCGCTCTTGTGTGAGCATCGGGTGATGCAAATGTTTCCACATTTCTTCCAACGAGAGTCAATGAGAGTCAAAGCTAGTAGCCAACTTTGGACTTAAAACTGTTGTGGAATTTCTTGCTTGTTGTTGGTTGTTATGGAAGAGCCATACAGTAAAACATGAGATGAAATAGTGATTGGCATGCCGACTGGCTTTCATGTCTATTCGTTCCTTAGTGTTTGTCATGGATGACCTACGAGGCTACGACCTACTCACCGGACTTAAAGAAGCCGTCTTTTCCGACCAAAGTAATAGAGAGAACTACTCGTAAAAGTCATTCGCCGAATGTAATACTTCGCTTGTGACCACCAGAATATTGTAATTAGACGGTTGGCATGCTTCTGTTGGATGATGTACAGACTTATCAGTACCGCCATGTAATTGTAAGTATCAATAGTTACAGATACACCCTCCATCTGCTTCTTTTTGGAGAAAGAAGCACTTCGCCTTTCTCTGTTTCTTCGATACCCCTCTACAAATACTACAGTACAGTAGAATGCTACTACTAGTACTACTACTGTACTATGTACTGAACTATTGAAGTCATCTTGTCGCCCTGGCCTCCTCTTTTATGACTGCAGCCAGTAACAGCGCAGCGTCAACTACACTTATTAGTTTTACGCGCTGCACCCAGTTGTTCACACCATTGGGAACACAAAACTTTCACCACCACCACCACCACCATCACAGAGTAGCTACTATTAGCTATAGTTATAGCTATTATCTCAATACAAACACCCCTTCCTTCACAGCCAAGGTAGCTATCCCTACTACTAGCTATCCGTATATACCCTACAAGCAAGTACGATGACAGCTGTAGCCGCCCCCTTACCAGCTGTCCTGACCGCGGACAACACCACCACTACTGGTAGCACTGTGACCGAAGAAGAAGAAAAGACCGTGCCAGTCAAGACGAAGAAAAAATTGAAAAAATCGAAATCCCTCACACCCGAAGAAGAAGCCGCCAAAGAAGCTGCCAAAGAAGCAGCACACTTGCGCCACAAACAAGTGGAAGCCTTGAAAAAGCGGGTCAAACTCCTCTTGAAAGAAAGCGGCAACAAGGCGTGTTCAGAATGTCGCAGTGGGAAACCCAAATTCATGTCCCTCATTCAAACTCCACTGGACGCGAGTACCAACATGCTGGGAGTCTTTGTGTGTGACAAATGCAAAGACTATCACGAAGCTTTGGGAGAAGACTTGTGCATTCTCAAGAGTCTTAAAGCCTATGAAGAATTCACGAGTGAAGATGTGGAGACACTTGAAAAGTCGGGCAATCAAGCGGTGAATGCCATTTATGAATCCGCACTCAAAGGCAATCATACCGACAAGCACATGGGTGCCTTGGCCAGCTCTGCTTTTGTCGAGTCCAAATACAAGGACTGTCTCTATTTCAGTGAACAAGCCTATCACGAACAAATGCAGATTCGTGCGCAAATGCAAGCGGAAAAAGACGGCTTGGAAGAAGAGGAGACCAAGGAACCCACGCAAATCGACCTCGTAAAAGAAGCTCTGCAAAAACAAAAAGCCACCAAACAGAAAGCAGCGCCTTCCAAATATAATTTTAATTTGGAAAGATTGGTGGATGACTCGACACTCTCGACGAGTTTGGAAGACACGTCTCAATTGGAGGGAAGTTCGGGTCATAATAAACGGCAGTCCTACACTACGACTACAAGTACCAATACCAGTAAAAGTACCAGTACCAGTCATGCACGCCACAAAGACCAGCATAATCTACAAGTCAAGTCTGTCGAAGAGAGACGAGCTGAAAGACATCGCAAGCACTCCACTCCAACAGAGAATGATCTCCACGGTGGATCGGGTCATGATCCAATGGAAAAATCCCATCGTGGTCGTGGTGGAGCTCTTCGTGGAAGTGCCAACAACAGCAGTGGCGGTGGCCATTCGGCTCGCATCGGCAGGCGATCCACCATGGCCATGGATGGATCGTCCTTGGAAGAATCCTCGGCTCATAATCGTTCTTTAGATCAGTCTTCGATGCATCGATCCTCTCAACGACGTCGTCCACGAACGGCCGGGGGTGGTGGACACGAGGAACCATTGTCAAGAAGAGCTTCTACTGCGGGCACCAGCAATACTGGAGCCTTCAGTGTTCAAGAGGATGGAGATGACAATGATGCAGATGCCGCCATTCGGCAGCTAGAAGAATTGGGAACCGGCCGTGATGTCTTGGAAGAAATGTTTACTCCCGATGTCGTAAACCGGGTCTTGGGACCCAAAGCACCACCTCCTGCTGCCATGATGATGGAGGATCAATCCGCCCAGCAACGCCGAGCCATGATGCGTCGTGGCATGTCCATTCGTCGTACCAAAAGTTGTGATGGGGGCATCATTGCGCCCAACCGGGGTGGTCGGAGACCATCCAACAACATGCCTGGTCGAACTTCGTCAAATGAGGATATGGTAGCACCCTTGGCAACATCCCATCGACCCCAACAACGCATCATGAGAGGTGGGAGTACCCAAGGCGGACGGAGTACACGACGACTCACGTCCGTCGCTCAGGCACAACGACAACAAAGCATTTGGAGAATTGTGGCACCACAAAAAGAACCAAGCTCCCGAGGAATGATGTCCGCCTCTCACCGAGAACCAAGTTCTCGGAGAATGATGTCTGCCTCCAATCGTGAACAAAGTACTCGGAGAATGGCAGCCTCCCATCGGGAACAAAGTACACGACGCATGACGTCGGCCCCCAAACCACGAAAATCGACGAGTAGCAGCAAATCCGCTTCCCACCGCATTGAACGACCCAACTCGTCTTCTAAACAATCGACGGGAATTCGGAAATCCACTACTGGTACTGGTAGATCTCGATCTAACTCGAATGGTTCTTCTTGTCCCAGCACGCGGGGTGGAAGCGGCAAATCCAACAAGAAACCATCATCCTCTTCCAATAAGAAGAAGAGCCACTATGGTTCCGAAGAAAATGCCGAATTTGAAATGAGTATCACCACTTGGTCCAGAGTTCAGCAACAGCAGCAACAAGAGCAACAACAAGAGAGTCGCCCCCATTCCAATAGCAAACCCAAGAAATCATCGTTGAAGAAAAAGAGCAACTATGGTTCCAAGGAAAATGAGCAATTTGAAATGAGCATTACCACTTGGTCAAGAGGAGCCCAACAGCAGCAACAGGAACCTCCAGAGCATACGACACCAACGGAGGATGATATTGCCAAGCTGGTCGCCCTTTCCAAAAAGACAACGGCCTCCAAGAGCAGCAGCAAACCCCCCAAGACGAAGGTGTCCAAGAAAAAACCCAAAAAGGGATATGGGTGTATTGATGGGGGCGAGGACGACCAATTCGAAATGAGCATTACCACTTGGTCCAGAGTGCAATAAGTAAGTGGTCGGATGCTATTGGACAAGGCAGCCGTGCCATTGGTTTATAAGGGAACGACTGGTAGTAGCACTTTGAATTTGACAATCCCTCAAGACCACTTTCAAGAATAGACCCAGCAGCCATAAAAGGCAAGGAAGAATGGGAAATATGTATCACTTAAAGACACCTGACAAGGAAGTACGGGGTAATTCACAAGGGCGGGAGGGCAGAAACGGGTACCCAAAACAAAACCATGCAAGATGAAAGGGGATTATACAGTACTTGTACAC
>Ga0163149_10005258_pt1 | contig 13750 bp, 13 predicted proteins | sample OliLakLV19MP5G1_FD_148604 | JGI IMG/M metagenome (GOLD analysis project Ga0163149, IMG submission 148604) | Freshwater microbial mat bacterial communities from Lake Vanda, McMurdo Dry Valleys, Antarctica - Oligotrophic Lake LV.19.MP5.G1 | ecosystem: Environmental > Aquatic > Freshwater > Lake >...
TATTTCATACTATGCGTAGTCTGATTAGATTAGTCTTTATTACATCACATCTCGTACATTACTCGACCATGACCAGCCTAGATTTGTAGTCTGACAAAAAGACTATCTAAACTGACAACAATCACGGAAACAAACAAGAACCTACAGTGCCACTAGACAAAATCTACCCACAACACTTCCAAGCTCTACAACATGCAGGACTAGTCACCAAAAAGGTCCCAACATTGACTGAACAACTACAAAACAACAAAGAAACCAAAGCTCTTAAACAAGCTAAGGACAATTCCAACAACGAATGCAACAGAAGAAGGACAACCTACTTTTGTATTGGACATTCTAACATCTGGTCCAAACCAGTCCATTCAATCATCAAATCTATCAAAGACAAATTCAATCTTCAATGGTTGAGAGTGTCTGTCTCCTACCACAGATTCACCAACCTTACAGAAATCTTTCAAGGAGATCTGTCCAGGAAACTCACAGTCGGTTTAACATCCCAAGACTTTGAACCTCTACCCTGCAACTGCAGAACTAGCAGAGACCATGCCTGTGGCTACAACAACATGTGCAGAAATTCAATAGTGGTCTACAAAGTCAAATGCAACAACACAGGGAAAGTGTACATAGGAAACACACAACAAAAGTTCAAAAACAGAATGCAACAACATTTCAATGAAGTCCAAAAGCTAGTCAAACTTGGCGAGAAATTGGACTCTTACGCCAAACATTTTGCAACTCAATTCTGTGACACCAATCCCTCCCCAGCCAACCAACATGGAGGAATAACCTGCAGCATCATCTGGCAAGGCAATCCAATCAGTGCAGTCAAAACTTTCGCTACCAAAAACTGTGCCCTGTGTGTTAAAGAGAGACTTGCAATTCTCAAACAATCCAGATCCAACCCACAACTTCTCATCAACTCCAACAACGAAATCTACGGTGCCTGTAGACACAAACCATGTTTCCATAGGCATGTGAAGCGTGCCACCCCCAGCACTGATGAGTCAATCAATGACGAAAGAGCCAGCCCAACACACGAAGTTACCACAGATTTCACTATGCGCAATGTTTGCCTAGCTGATGTCTAACTGGAAGCACTGTGAGGACCAAAAAAAAAGAAATTGTTTTCTATTTATTTCCAGAGCACTAGCCTTCGAAACAATTCCAACAATTTACTATGAATCAGTCACTCTTTGCTGTTTAGCATGAGCTAGAGATGACGGCCAATCTCTCATTATCATTGAAACAATTCACATCCTCTGTGATGACATCATGAATCTTTGGAAAAGAGTGATGGAACACCAAGGATTCAAGTTGAATGTCAGCATCTAAAAACAAGGTGATTTTTTCCTTGCACTGCACAGGTGGAAATGACAGCAAAAAACTGGAACACCAAACTAGCAGCATTTGAGATTGCATCTTCAGTTCTCTCGTGGCTTTGGGAATGACAACTGTTGCACCTTAGAGAGAGGAGGCTGTGTGGTGTTAGGATCTTGCAGCTTCTAGCCAAAAAAGCAGCATGTGCAGCAATGTGCCATGTCCTTCAAGTTGTTGCCATCATGCATGCAGCCGTTGCTCACTCACTCAGTCTTCAATGACATTAAGTGGACAAATGGTGGCAAAGAAGTGTGTTCAGAATGATCTGGCAGTGGAACATAGGAAGCCATTTGGCCAAGACAGAAGCCAGTAGATGCAAAAATTGACAAGCAAACAGTTTGCACAGAAGCTTTGCTAGCAAACTGTCAACCTTAAGCATCCATTGTGGAATGAGCAGTTTTCTTGTCCGTGCCACTTGAGACCAGTGATCAGACTCTCAGCAATCAAAACCCCCACTGAACAGAAGATTTTCATCCAGAAAGGGTTCATTGGAGTCTGACTCTCACTTTTTCAAAGCTTTTGTGGGGACATGATCTTTGGTAAGGAATTGATTTGTTGTGTTGGTTTGAGTCCCTTGTTTCAGAACAATGTGCAACACATGGATTCAGAACTCACTGGACAACTCTCAAATGGAAGTTCGCATGCAAGCCAATTGCGACATGTGCTGGGAATCATGTGTCACTGAACACCTTAAAAAGCACAGCCAGATCATAACAGGGACACTCCGCAGTCATTGCAGATTGGCTTAAAGTTTTCTGGTTGGAATTCTTTAGCGGGTTAGCATGAAAAAATTGTTCAGGTAAAGAAGGAACAACCACTCCAAACAACTCATGATATGTCAATGACTCACATTCCAGACAAGACATCATTAGCAGAGCCAAGAAAATTCTTTGTGTCAAGAGCATCACCACCAGCAAACCTAAAAAAAAACATGCCCAAACCATGTGTTAAAGTGGGTTCGAATTTGTTTGAAGAGTTGTCTTGGTCAGCAAATCTGACAAATTTGCGCAACAAGATTGGTGCCAGTGACAAAAGCCTATGAGAACAGTCAAACTTCTTCTTAAGGACATGCCTTAAAGTTGGTTGAAAAGGGTTTTTTTGAGCTGGTTTACACAAAAAGTTTAACTGCTCTGTGAAAATTTGGGCATGGGTTTTGTTTTAGATGCACTGGTGATGATGCTCCAATTGGAAAAAAGCCAATCAAAATCAAATCTGTCACAAAAAACATGAGCTCAATGCTTTTCAGAAACAGAGACTTCAAGCCTTGCTGCTCAAGCAAGAAAGGTTGATTGATGGACAACTGGGTCACTGGCATGGCCTAAGGCAATGCTCAACTTCAAAGAAGAAACAAAACATTCCATGATGCCACATTTATGCACTTTGGACACCTTTGTGACACTGGTGTGCTGACAAAGGTCGATTGCTGAATGGGTGGTCCTCATGCTTTGCCATCATTCCTGCTAACAAGAAAGATGTGTCAATTGGTTTCACATTGAGTTTTTGAGAACTCAACAACAAGATGTCATGGAAGCCGTGTCCTGTTCACATTGTGTAGAAGGGCATGCTTTGACCTAGAAGCATTTCAGTGCACTGTGAGTTTTTATTGCAATGTGGGACATTGTTGTCTTTGTTCAGAGTGAGGACCAAGACACCTGTGCACTTTGATTTTGCTTTTGACAAACATGTGCACTAGAAATCCCTGATGGGTTTGTGCAACACATCACTTGTGCCATGAGAAGAGTTAGCAACCAAATGAATGACTTTGAATCAGTCCATTTCCAAATCAATGAGCTCATGCTTCTCACCAACAACTCTTTTGAAGACCATCTGCAAGACCTTGAACTAGTCTTCATGAGACTCACACAAGCAAGGCTTGCAGTCAATGTCACATCATTCTTTGACCATTCCACACTGGAACACTCATGGGACTGAACAACCCAAAAAGCAAATCGACTGGCTTTGGACATCGATGCTGGTTCTCAAGAGACAATTGTCAGCACTTCCTTCTTGTTTCTGCACAATGCCTTGTTTTCATGACAACATTCAGTTGCTGAAACCCTTTTGCAGCAGGGGGTCTTTAGCCTCACGGTGAACATGGACATCCTCGGGATTCTTTCCTTCATTGGCAATTGTCATCAAGCAGAACAAGATGCATTTTAGCATCTGCCAAACTGAAGCACATGTGATCCTGATTTTGCTCAATGGATCCACATTCGGGTCTAGATCTTGTGGATCATCGCAATCTTGTGCATTTCCATGTCCTTGACCTCCGTCCCAATTGTCCAATTCTCTTGTGTTTGCATTCGATTGCGCCCACTGGCAATGTGCAACTCCTGTGTGCTTCCTTGCTGAGTGCCTCCACCTTGAGCAACTTGATCGGGGCTAGATTGCATTGGGTTTGTCATGCCTGTGTCCGCCGGATTGGCGTCAAGCACATGGTGTGACAAATTGTTTCACATCTGCGCAGCATTCGAAGACCCAGGGGACCAATTGTCAAGCAGACTTGATTCAGTCACACTGTGTTGATTCTGTCTTGCAGCGTTTTGCATTGTCACAACTTCTGCATCTTCTTCGTCCACGATCAGCAGGCGAGTTGCATCACCGTCTCTTGAAGCGAACAACAAATTCTGTGCCCCGGCATCGAGTGGTGTTCCACTGACATTGTCAAGTGCGCCCACCAAAACATCAAAATCTGATCAAGCTTGACACTCCGTGTCCATGTCCACCACTTGTCCTCCAGTTTCATTCTCCGTGTTCACCATGCATCCCAGCAAATGTTCTGGCACATTCACATCCGAATCGAAGTTGTGTTCTCCTTGGTCAAAATCATCATGGTCATCATCCAATTCATTTCCCCCTGTGGTTTCGACCATGATTCGGTCATTGGCAAGCAGACAATGCACACTACTCCTGTCATCATCTAGTGGAGAGCATGTGCGCACTTGCTCGGTTGCATCAAATCACAACTCTTGTTGTGGACAACATGTTTCTGGCGATTGCATCAAACGTCTCGGCAAAGGCATGAGCATGTGCTCTTCCATGAGATCTGCATTGCTCAATGTTGCAGGTGCATCATCCAATGGATCCACTCTGTCATTTGCCGGTTGTGGAACATCAACATTGCCACCACCACTTGCATACACGTTTTCTCAATTCTGAATGGGAGAAAAGTTGCTCATCAAGTTGGTGGACAAGTCAGGGACAAACCTTGGCATCACAGCCACCAATTCCGAAAGTAACGACACATTGGCACTGCGCTGACTTGAAACCGTTGCGCCAGTTGAAGGTCTGTCCGGAGCACTCATCACCGATGCACCTTGTGGCGATGGATGCATCAACTTGCTGCATCGTCGCATTGGAATCTTGATTCCCTCTTCACAGGAGTCTCTCTCTGCCACTCATTGCCTGTGACACTCCTCATTGCACCCTAGCCGCTGCAGTCCTGAGAGTTCCCGGAGTGCGATCAATTGGATTGTTCACTTGTGGTGTTTGATCACTTCTTCTTTCTGAACTGTCAACCAACCTCGATTGACCTCGAGAACATGCTCGTTGTCACTGCTTGTCAGACTTTGTCATCTTGACAGGCTTGCAGTAAAGATTGCGGGCTGTTCACCACATTCTTTACTCAGTTCTTGACAAATGGGGGAGAATGCAGCACACAGATCAAATGCGGGAAATTGGCTAACAAAAATGTCCTTTTGCCATGAGACTTGCCGGGCCAAATGGCTCAGTGCACTCTGTCTGAGGCTTGGAATCCACTCAGAATGCTGATCGGATTCACAAGGATGGGCAAGTCTGGTTTGCCAGAGATGAACCAGAAAACAGTTTGCTAGAAAACATGTTCACGAACAACGCAATCACTGCAGTTGATGATTCGAACGTGTTGGTGAAGAACACCCCCATGTCTTTGACAAGTTTCACATGCCTGGCTTGTTCTTCCATTTGCTGATCTGAAAAAGCTGCATGGAATCCAAAGTCATGAACCGGTTGCTGCCGACAAAGGCATTTCATGATGAAAACGACAGTCAAAGTTCAACCAATTGATGAAAACAACAGATGCAAGTGATGCGAATGACACCATTTTGCATTCAACTGCGCCGCCAGTGAAGTGAGTGCACTGGCAAAGAAGAATGCATGCAACAAGAGCAATGAATCCTGACTGCTTTGCTAAGCTGCAGCAGCCATGTTTCGACTGCCGGGATGCAGCGGAAAGACATTTCTGACATCTGATTGATTTGATGACTTGGACTTGTTTGTTTGAGTCCACAAACATTGCACACCAAGAAGATGCACATCAAATGCCAGCCAGGAGGAAATGATTTGCATCAGTCGCTGTTTCGGAACAAGATTCAATTCCTAGATGGCAACCTTCGGAAAGACACACCGCAATTGTTGCTCACTGCTACCTGAGCACATCAATGTGGCAGCAGACCCAGCCGCTTCGGGACTGTTTAGGGCGAGGCTAAGCAGCTTTCAGCATCAAGCCCATGCGGCAGCCCAACAAGTGACAGAAGGCCCATCCGCTTTGGGCCAAGCTGAGGGACTTTGTCTGCACAGGAACCCAATCTGGAGCGACCGATCGATCGATCCAACAATTCTGCTGAAATTCTGTGTGGAGCAATGCACCAGAAATTTTCAACAATGACAAAAACACGTTGGAACAGGGGGGCTTGGGCCAGAAACAATTTGTCAATTGCAAAATGTGCTTGTCAAATGAAGAACAATGAAACCATCACTGTTTTGTTTTTGCATTGAAGTTTGTGTGATCTGCGCGCATGGTTCACCAATCGAAGCTCCCCCCAAACTCCCTCTGTCAGTTGTCTCATGTGAGACCGAATGATGTTGGAGTGCCTTGAGCTGAAGAGTTGCAGTTGCCAACTGTTGTTGTTTTTGTCCTCCCTTTTGAATGCTTAACCACATTGGATGAGCACGAATTGCACAACTTTGTCTGTGTCAGATCTCTGCAGTGAAGCAACACATTTTTTCAAACCACATGCGGATGCGATCTTTGTGAGAACTTTGAAGGTGCAGTTGGTCCTGTTTGACAACATGCACGTGCACGTGTCGTTCAACAAACATTGCATCAATGCATTCTTCAATGACTGGTGTTTTGTGTTTTGGTGGCAATTGATGGGCACATGTCTGCTCTTGAATTGCTGACTCAGAAGGTCTCAGGGCCAGACTGGAACAATCAGGTCACCAAACCAAGATGACCTTTGGTTCACCAATTCGCACTAACAAAGCAAGACGATCAATGGAACACTTGAACATTGGGCCATAGGTAGGGGTTGAAACAACCAAACGAATTGGGCTGTGCCTTCAGCACCTGGCCGGTACAAGTGCGGTTGTTCCATAACGAGCAGCACGATGTCGCAGAGTTATTATTTATTCACCTACGGCCCGGGAAGTTGAAAAGGAAGATAGCCGAATCTACTTTTTCTTCGACAAAGTTTTAAATACGTCTCAAAAAAGAAGAAGAATCTCTGTCAGGAAGCGCAGTTCGCCTCTTCCCTCTATTCCTTACTGCCTTGACATTTTAACAATGTCCAACAGGGGTACATTCCGAAAGCTCCTAGGCAGTTTTGAGTCGATACCTTCCTCATGGAAGAAAGCCGACTCGCCGTGGGAAAAAGTACAGTGCGTACCATGACAGTCTACAGTAGCAGTTTTCGGTCTTGACAGGACATCTTTGTGAGAGCCTGCAGATGGCTGTGAAACTTTAAAATACCGGTTTAACCGCCCATGCTCCTTCTTTTCTCTTAAGTCATTGATGCGGCAATGCTAGTAGTACTGTACGACGTATCGTATGCTTCGTAGCAACTCCTGGTGATGTAGAGAAATCATGGTAAAGAGTAAAGACGAACTTCTTGCCGGTTTGATCGCGTTGCGGGCAGTGGCGATCCGCTTCAGCAGTCATTTGCAAACTTGGAATAAGAGGAAACGAATCTTGAGAAATAAAGAAGTTCGCATCTTCAACTTGTTCCTCCTTTATTTGACGGTGGATTTGGTGAAAAGACAAGAATTCTAGATTTCGAAGCGTCCTGTGCGGTTTGCAATCGCCTCCGCAAATTGTAGTCATTCTACACTTCTCCTAAGAATCTCCTTGCTGCTACTACTAGCTATGCTAGTAACAAGTGAGAAAGATGATCCGCAACGTAAAGAAGCACAGACCTGAACACCGATTAAAAGTCATTCACATACAAGGAACGACAAAGAAAAGCATGGTGTTGCTCAAGTATAACTACTGGGCAGTTCCAAGTTCGCGTTCGTTACTCCGATTAACTACCGAGGAAAGAACAGTTACCGTAGAGATGTACTACAGGGTTACGTAAAGGGCAATAACTACTGGTAAAATTGTCTCTCGTTAAGGTCATTGGAACTTTACCCCGTGTTCGGATTGCCCCCATCAATGACCCTGCTTTCTTACTTTTTCACCATCTTTGCTTCGCATTCGCAAAAACTAATGAGACACTTGGTAAGATCCCTTTCACTGAACGCTGAGATAGAACAACTATTACCTGTACTAATAGCTAGCTAGTAGCTATCAGGTGTACGATTGTAGTAATACTGTGTTGAAGAAAATCTACATTCTTTTTTCCCTCCTCTCTTTTTTCGCCCTCTACCTTTTAAAATAACTGGAAGCTCATAATTTTTCAAACCACAAATAATTGCACACAAAAACGAAGCAGCAAAACAAACATTGCAACATCGAAATTTTCAACCACAAATATTTGCAAACAAAAACGAAACAGCAAAGCAAAACAAAATGATGTTTTCTTGCAGGTCCATCACTTCGATGGCCTTGACTGCCATCGCCATCTCCAGTATCATCACGCTTCCAACGTCCATGGCAAACGGTATCACAGGGAATCCTGATTCGGCCGTTATGAATCTCAACATTCTCGGCGGCGGCGCTGCAGAGGAGACGACTCAACAGCCAGGACAAGAAGGAGAAGAACCATCTCAGCCTCAGCAGTCCGCGTCGAGGCTTTGCCCCCTGGAGGAAGCAATCTATGAATTCGACCCCAGGTCGCGCAAGAGAGGTAACAAGTTTCGTGTTGGTGTCAATGCCATTCGAGGTTTTGATGCTGCCATTGAGGAGTACACTTTGGTCTTTGAGGATTATCTCACCGCCACCGTTGGTCGCAAGTTTGATCCTCCCCTCGAGTTTGAGATGGTCCCCATGACCTTTGAAGATCTCTATCAAAATGGCGAGTCGGGCGATATGGACTTTTTCTTGGCCAATCCTGGTGTCTTTTCCTGTTTGGGCGTGGAACTGGAGGCATCCGCTTTGGCAACCGTGATTGCACGATTGGATTTGCGCGGAAAAGTACACGATTTGGATGTCTTTGCAGGTAGGAATGTCGTGTTCAGAATCAGATCTTTCCAGTCAAGTTTTCCTCTGCCTAATGCAATCATTGGATGTCGCTCACTCAAGGTTTGCCAACCCTCTTTCTTCTTGTCCGTACTTAGGTGTCATGATTGCCCACAAGGATCGAGAGGACATTCAGAGTGTCCATGACTTCAAGGATAAGATCATTGGAGCAGGTGCCCTCTCCATGATCTTGGCAGGGCAGGTGCAGTTCTACGAAATGGAAAAGGCTGGTGTTTCCTATGTGATGGAGCCGAAACAAGTTGTCTTTACCTATAACCAGTTTGATGTTGTCAACGGTGTCCTCGATGGGACCTATGACGTGGGCTTTATCCGCACTGATCAGATTGAGAGAGGCCTGGACAGTGAAGGAAACCCATTGGACACCAGTCTTTTCAATGTCATTCAACCCAAGATCTATGTCATGGAAGATGGTGATATGTTCCCATTTTTGCATTCGACAGATATCTTTCCTGAGTTTGCCTTCGGTACACTTCCTGGCGTCACAAATGAGGTGGCCGAGGAAGTTCAGAATGCACTCTTCGCTTTGGGCGATCATGCGGAGGCTGCAGAGGGACTCGAGGCGTGCTATGCTGAAAATACACGTGATCACTGTGACTCTTTGCCCTTCCTCGAGACGTTCGCCCCCCACGCCGGTTGCGATACCACCCAGGATCTGGCATGGTTGGCACTCAATGCCACTCGCGCCGGGAAACTCGCTGGGTTCAGGACTGCACGATCTTACGCTAGTGTGCGCACCATGCACGAGGCGGGAGGATTCATGCTCAAGGACGACAAAGGGCGTTGGCAATGCACACGCGCCACCAATCTCTATGAAGGCATTCATTGTCCAACAGGTTACATCAAGGTGGATGAAGATACTTTCACCAACAATTGTGACATGGAAGGTTTGGCTTGCAAGGAGGGGTACGATTGTTTCTGCAAGCCCTGTCAATTGGAAATTGATGTGTATCCTACTACTAGCAACGAAAGTAGCCTTGTGGATGGAGAAAATCAGGCTGATTGCTCGAAGGATGCGTTGTGTACCAGTGTAGAACAGACCAAGTCGATCGTTCTTCAGGCTTATGACAACTCGCATCGCGAGGAAATCACCGTCCGTGCTGTCATGACAGTTGCAGGCGCTGTACAAGAACTTCCCGTGCGTCATGTCGAGGAGACGTCAACTTATGAATTTCTTGTTTCCCACACCAAACTGGGCATCGCAAACATCGATGTTTACGCGAATGATGTCCCGCTTCCACTGTCGCCATTTCAGGTGGAAATTACACCTAGAAACTGCCAGGGTGACTATCAAGGGCAGGCGAGATCGCCTACCGAAGACGGAAAATGTATCTGCGATGGAGGGTACCTTGAGATATCTGGAACGTGCTACAAGTCCGTCGCCATTTTCTGTACGATCGGGACCTTCCTCATTGTTATCGCAGGGTCTGTGGCCATGTTTTATATGCGCCACAAGAGAAATCTAAGTGACCAGATCTGGCTTGTGAATGTCGAGGAGCTGCACTTTGACAGCCCTTTGGACGTTATCGGCCAAGGATCCTTTGGCCAAGTCGTTCTTGCCGAATACCGAGGCACCAAGGTTGCTATTAAGCGTGTTATTCGGCCCGATAAGAAGCAGCGAGATGGGCAAAGGGGTTCTGTGAAATCTTTTAATGGAGGTTCCTTTGCCGGTAATGGAGGTTCCTTTGCTGGCGCTTCGAAGGATGAAGTGGTGGATGATGGCCGTTCCTCAAAAACTGACTCTGAGGAGGCCAACATGCCGGAAGCTACGGATGGTTCAGTTGACATTGAAACTGGCAAAAGCATTGGCTCTTATGGTGGCACTTTTAGCGGCACCAGAAGTACCGGAACTGGACAGGTTGATTTGGATATGCTTGCCAAGTTCGATGGCGGAAGGCATAGCAAATGGTGCCCAGGAGGAAAGAGGGATGACCATCGCGGTATGATGAAGAGTAGCATTCTTGGTACATCGACAGGTGGTTCCACGTCTCGATCATCGGTAGCACATTACGTTTTCTCTTGTTTTGATAAACAAAATCAAAGGAAACAAGAGTTTATGCAAGAAATGCGCTTGCTCTCTCGCCTAAGGCACCCATGCATCACCACTGTCATGGGAGCAGTGTTATCCCCATTCCACGATCCTATGCTAGTGATGGAGTACATGGAGTATGGCAGGTGAGTATCCTTACGGTTTAATTGGCTTTTCTTCTTGTTCTTGATTCTTCCCATGACAACTGAACACGCCTTTCTTGTGTCCATTCAAATGTCGCAGTCTTCACGATCTTCTTCAGAACGAAACATTGTACGCGGGCGGTGACATGATTCTACAGATCATGAGGGATATTGCCCAAGGCATACGCTATTTGCATTCATCGAAACCGCCTATCTGCCACGGTGACATGAAAGCGAGGAACATCCTGATTGACTCAAGGTTCAGGGCCAAAGTGGCTGACTTTGGCCTTTCCGAAAAGAAGAAGAACGGTTTGACGGGAACTCCTTACTTTATGGCGCCCGAATACTTGCGCGGCAGATCGTACAGTCCCGCATGTGATATCTATTCTGTTGGAATCATCCTTTGGGAAATCTATGCTCGCAAAGACCCATATGAAGGTGAAGCAATGATGAAGGTTTTATGTCAGGTGTGCGACCCATCCATCAACAGGAGACCAGATGTCCCGGAAACCATGCCACAGAAGATGGCTGATATAATGAAAAAGTGCTGGAGTCCGGATCCATTCTATAGGTAAGTACAGCTCGAGAACTTCACCTTGGCTGTTGTCTTGGTTGGGAGTCTTTCTCTCCTAGCGGCGCATTTCTTACAATTATCTGCTTCCAAATTTCGTCGTTTCAGGCCACATGCCAAGGATCTTGACATGGCGTTGATGGACATGAATAGCCAAGAAGCAGAGCCTACGACATTGGACCAGAGGATGGCCAAGAATAAAGACAACAAGTCCACCCAAGACCTTCTGTATGAAGTCTTCCCGAAACACGTTGCCGATGCTCTCAAAGCTGGCAGGAAAGTCGAACCGGAAAGTCATGAGCTCGTCACGATTTTCTTCTCGGATATTGTTGGCTTTACGGACATTTCTCAGTCCATGTCTCCCATCAAGGTATCGGAAATGTTGGAGCGCCTTTATACCTGCTTTGACAAATTAGCGAGAGCCCACAAAGTGTTCAAAGTTGAGACCATCGGCGACGCTTATATGGGAGTGACAAATCTTGACGAGACGCAGGACAATGAGCACGTGAAGAATATTGCTGAATTTGCCATCGATGCTGTCGAGGCAGCAGGTAAGATCTTGATTGACGAAGACAACCCCGCCAGGGGATGTATCAAAATCCGTGCTGGTTTCCACTCTGGCCCGGTTGTCAGCAATGTCATTGGAACCATGAATCCTCGGTATGGTCTGTTTGGCGATGCCGTCAACACAGCAAGCCGCATGGAATCCAATTCCAAAGCCCTCAAGATTCTGTGCTCGGAGGTGACAGCCCAACTCTTGCAAGAACAAGCCCCCAAAATAGTGGTGAGAAAGCGCGGCAAGGTGGAAGTGAAAGGAAAAGGCCAGATGAACACCTACTGGGTTCAAAAACCGCGATGTAAGAGCATGCTTTTCCATGAGCAGCTGCAAAAGAAACAACAAGAAGAACAAGAAGAACAAGCTCCGGAACAGGCCATTGAACACGTGAAAGAAGGCGACCACTCGGATCCATCGCTCCATGTAGACTTTGCCGATGTGGAACTTTCCGACCGCGAGTTGTAAGGAGAAAGAAACAGAGCGACGGAATAATTTTTTTTTCATTTTTGGAGGGGGGACCAATTTTTATATCTGCATGTTTTGTTTTGATTCGTTTGGGCGGTGCAACGACAATGTGCCGGAAAAAGAGTGGGAGGATCGTTGCCGCGAATCAAACTTTACCCCCCAAATTTATATATTGACTGACCAGTCACATTACATAATTAATAGGATTTTTTAAAAAAGTTTACCTACCGCTTCTTCTTCTCCTGTATGTACGCGGATTCCCCTTGCCAGCTCCCTACGAGGATAGTCAGTCCCTTCCACCACCATAACCCAAAATACTGGGATGCGGGTTTAGCTTTGCTGCCTTTCGCTCATGGATTAGTTGGCCGCGCTATCGAATTGATTGAGCCCCATGGCGTGGGTGAGTGGGTAAAAGCACAACCACTTCAAGGTCTTATTGCTTCACGAACTGTGCAGTACCTTTGAGGAGACGGTACGACGTAACAACCATGCCAGGTTCGCGGTAGGCTACATAGAATTAAGTAGCTTTTCTTCCCATGTAGTACGGTAGAGCAGCATTTTGTAATCCGTGAGTCCAAAAATTCAAAAATTCAAAAAATTCATGCCGACAAGACTGAACTGACAGAGCTCATAACCCATGACCGATGACCCAGGTCTCCAATGACGGTCTAATTGCTACTAAAAAGCTACTACTACTAGCTAGCTAGCTAGCTAGCTAGTAGTACTGTAGTACATACCACTCGTAGTCCTAGATAGCTACTAGCTAGCTACCAGAGCCAAGTCGAGTGGCATTCTTCCAACAACAGTCATTCTGTTGGCAGAGCATCAACAGCACTGCTGATAGCTTATATCATCCATTCCATCCATCCTCAAGAATAACTACAGACAGCATGGTAAAGCCTCGAAAAGCACCTTCATCTGCAGGGCGTCCCCACCCAAAACGACGCTACGATTTTTCATCCCTGTTGATGGTGGCGTTTCTATCGGCCTGGATTTTTGGACTCTTTTATCTTCATGGAAATCTGGATCATGTTCGAGACAAAAAGATGAGCCTTGTGGTTGTGGACTCCAGCGGTGGTGGTAGTGATGGACACCAAGAAAAGCCTTCTGGGCAGCAACAAGTAGAACGTTCCCTTGACAACAATGGCAACAACAACAATAACAATAATGTGGATAATCCCTGGTACGGCTGGCAAACGGATTATTCGCAATTGCA
>Ga0163149_10005263_pt1 | contig 13742 bp, 13 predicted proteins | sample OliLakLV19MP5G1_FD_148604 | JGI IMG/M metagenome (GOLD analysis project Ga0163149, IMG submission 148604) | Freshwater microbial mat bacterial communities from Lake Vanda, McMurdo Dry Valleys, Antarctica - Oligotrophic Lake LV.19.MP5.G1 | ecosystem: Environmental > Aquatic > Freshwater > Lake >...
GGCTATGGCGCAGTACTGAGACAACAGTCGCCCTCCGACGCCGCGAACATCCTGATCCACGGCATCGGCGGCGAAGCGCAGGCCCTTGGCCTGGCGGCCAGGCGGGCGCTCGAAGGGCTCGGCGCATTTCTCGGCGACTCGGTGCCGGTTGCGTTTCACGCGCCCTTCGACGCGCAAGTGCTGCACCGGGCAATGAAGGCCGTGAAACTCGAATCGCCCCGGCGCTGGCTGGACCTGGCCAGGGTTGCACCCGCGCTATTTCCAAAGTCGCACTCCTCCAGGACGGTGCCCCGCGCGCTTGACGATTGGCTGGAGAAGTTCGAGATCGAATGCGATGCCCGTCACGACGCACTGGGCGATGCCTATGCCACGGCGCAGCTCCTGCTCGTCCTGCTCGCCGAGGCTGAAAGACAGGGTGCCGGCACCGTGGATGAAGTCCTGCGGCTGGAGCGCTCCGGGCGCTGGCTGCCGGGCGCCGGCTGAGAGAAGCCTGAATCGATGCATTTGCGCCGGGTTTGATCCATATCAATCCTCTTCGGCCGCGAAGCCACAAAGTGGTGCGGGAACCTCCTGCCGGATACTGCGGCCGCGAAGTAATGCAACAGACACGAGGACCGGAAATGCGGCTTTTCACCATCATGGCGATTGCAGCGCTTACAGGCTGCGCCACCGAGGTACCCGCTCAGGTGAGCGGGGTCGGCGCGTCGGACGCACAGCACGGACGCCTGCTCTACGAAACACACTGCGGAAGCTGCCACTACGAGAAGCTCCACACCCGAAAATCGACTCGAATCGATACCCTTGCGGCACTGAAAGGCGAAGTCGCGCGCTGGAGCCTCCAGACCAGCCGGCGGTTTACGCCGGCGGAGATCGACGACGTCGCGGCGTACCTCAACCGCTCCCACTACCGCCTGTCCAAGTAGCTACTCGAGAGAACTATGCTGGCAGCATTTCGCCTTGATACCCAACGCCAGAGCGGCCAATTCATAAAATTGGCAGCATTCCTGCTTTTTTGGCATCACTGAAATCACCGGCAACAATGGATATGCCGTCTGCAAACCCGGCGCCAGGCCTGCCTCGTTGGCGGCTGCGTGGGCATGTGCTGCTTCCGATCGTGCAGGGCGGCATGGGGGTGGGCATTTCCGCCCACCGGCTGGCCGGCAGCGTCGCCAACCTCGGTGCGCTGGGAACGATCTCCAGCGTCGACCTCCGGCATCATCATCCGGACCTTCTCGAGCAGGCGCGGGGCTGCGCCGACAAGGATGCGCTCGACAAACTCAACCTGGTCGCGCTCGACCGCGAAATCCACGGTGCGCTCGAAATTGCGGGCGGGCGGGGCGTGGTAGCCGTCAACGTCATGAAGGCCGTTTCCGCGTATGCGGCGCACGTGCGGCAAAGCTGCGAGAGCGGCGCGCACGCGATCGTCATGGGCGCCGGCCTGCCTTTCGACCTGCCGGACCTCGCACGCGACTTTCCCGAAGTGGCGCTGGTGCCGATCCTGTCCGACGCGCGCGGCGTGAACATCGTGCTGAAGAAGTGGATGCGCAAGCACCGCCTGCCGGATGCGATCGTCATCGAGCATCCCGGCTACGCAGGCGGCCATCTCGGCGCCACTCGGCTGGAGGAGGTCAAGGATCCGCGGTTCGACTTCGAGCCGGTGCTCGCGGGGATCTTCGAGGTGCTCAAGGCGCTCGAGATCGAGCGCGAGCGCATTCCGATCGTGCTCGCCGGCGGCATCAACCGCCATGCGCAGGTTCGCGCGTTGCTTGCGCTGGGAGCGTCGGCCGTGCAGATCGGCACGCCATTCGCGGTGACGCAGGAGGGCGATGCCCACGAAAATTTCAAGCGAGTCCTCGCAAATGCGCGCCCCGAGGACATCGTGACCTTCATGAGTGTCGCGGGCCTGCCGGCGCGCGCGGTGCGCACGCCGTGGCTGAACAACTACCTGCGGCGCGAGAAGGCGCTGCAATCCCATGCCAAAGCCGATCCGCGCCGCTGCGTGCCGGGTCTCAACTGCCTGACCGTCTGCGGATTGCGCGACGGCCTCGCCGGCATGGGGCAGTTCTGCATCGACACGCGCCTGGCGTACGCGCTTGAGGGCGACGTGAAGAAGGGACTGTTCTTCAGGGGCAGCGAGCCGCTACCCTTCGGCGCTGAAATCCGCCCGGTGGCCGAGCTCGTCGACTACTTGATGACCGGCACGATGCCGGCCGCGGCCTCTGCCGGGGTTGCGGCGGCGGCATAGGCGTATCCAAGCCGATCCCACGACCTCCTGGTCACCTAGGCAGGGCTGGGTCTTTTTGCCCCGTTGCAACCACGACGAACAGTCCTATCGCGCCCGCGTTGCCCCAGGCGCTATTGTCTGTACATCAGAAACTTCAAACCACCCGGAGATCCACCCGGCCTGGAGGGTGTGCCACGATCAGGCAATGGACTACGCAACGCTCAAAGCGATCCACGTCGGCAGCGCCATCCTGAGCCTCTCCGGGTTTGCGCTGCGCGGCGCGCTCATGCTCCGCGGCTCCGCGCTGCTCGAAACCCGCTTCGCGCGCACCGCCCCCCATTTGGTCGACAGCGTGCTCCTGGCAAGTGCGATCGCGCTCGCCTGGGTGAGCGGTCAATCGCCGCTCACGCAAAGCTGGATTGGCGCCAAGGTGATCGCCCTTTTCGCGTACGTTTTGCTTGGTGCCATTGCGCTTCGGCGCGGGCGCACCCTGCGGATTCGCGCAATTGCGTTGGCATTCGCACTTCTCACTGCGCTTTACATCGTTTCGGTTGCAATGATGCGTACGCCCGCCGGGGTGTTTGGCCTCTTTCTTTAAGGAATTCCTGTGACCACGATTCCCATCGGTGAGCGCGGCGCCAAGTCAAGGCGTGCCGACGGGCCGCTCTCGGCCGGGTTCCGGCCATTCTTCCTGCTGGCCTCCGTGTGGTCCGCCCTCGCCGTGCCCTTATGGCTGTGCACCTACAGCGCAAAGGTGTCGCTGCCGAGCGCGCTCCCGCCGGGCATCTGGCACGTGCACGAAATGATTTTCGGGTTCGCCCTCGCGACGATCGCCGGTTTCATGCTGACCGCCATCCCGAACTGGACCGGCCGCCTGCCCATCCGCGGCGCGCCTCTGGGAGCGCTCGCCACGTTGTGGCTGGCGGGCCGGGGGGCCGTCCTGTTCTCCGGTGCGACCGGGGCCATGCCGGCGGCAATCATCGACCTGGCGTTCCCGATGGCTTTCATGGCGGTCGTCTGCAGGGAGCTGGTGGCCGGGCGCAATTGGCGCAACCTGCCGATGCTGGTCGCGCTGTCGCTGCTCTTCGCGGGGTCGCTTCTCGTTCACCTGCAGGCCGTCGGCATCGCGCAAACGGCCTCGCTCGGCAATCGCCTGGGCATGGCCACGGTTCTTCTGCTCATCGCTCTTGTCGGCGGGCGGATCGTGCCGAGCTTCACGCGCAACTGGCTGGCGAAGGCAAGGCCGGACGGCCGCCTTCCCGCGCAGGCCGGAAGGCTCGACATGGTCGCGCTCCTGGTCACCGTAGCGGGCCTTGCAGCTTGGGTAGCCGTGCCAGACAGCGCTGCGGCGCCCTGGCTCGAACTGGCCGCGGGCGCGGCCGCAGCTTTGCGTCTCTCGCGTTGGTGCGGCCTGGCGACGTTGCGCGAACCGCTGGTGTTCATACTCCACATGGGATATGGCTGGCTGGCCCTGGGATTGCTCCTGCTCGGTTTCAATGGCCTGCATCCGCTATTGCCGGAAACCACCGCACTGCACGCGCTTACCGCTGGCGCGATCGGCACCATGACCCTCGCGGTGATGACGCGGGCGACGCTCGGGCACACGGGACGCGCCCTGGTCGCCGACCGGGCAACGGTTGTGATCTACCTCCTGGTCACCGCCGCCGCACTTCTGCGGCTGGCAGCGCCGCTGGCCGGCGCGCAGTCGCTGGTGCTGACCTGGGTCGCGGGGAGCGCGTGGAGCGCGGCGTTCGGCCTGTTCGCGGTTCTGTACGGCAGCCGGCTGTTCCGTGAGCAGGACAAGGCCAGGGTTTGATGTTTGCCATAACAGGAAAACAGATTACAAGGTGCTGATCACCGTGATTTGCGAGGCGTCGCCGCCCTCGCGGGTGAAGCCGAGCCTGGCCGCGAGGTCCAGCATGTCGTGGTTGGCTTTCAGGATGTCGCCGCGCAGGGCGCGGTAGCCGGCCTTGCGCGCTTCCTCCCGCAACCGGCCGAGGAGGAGGCGCCCCAGGCCCTTGCCCTGCCATTCGTCTGCCACGGTGAGCGCGAACTCGGCCGAATCGCCCCCCGCGTCGGGACAATAGCGCCCGACGCCGATGAATTCGCCCTCCAGAATCGCGACCAGCGCGAGCTCGCGGTCGTAGTCGAGCTGCGTGAAGCGCGCCAGCATCCTCGGCGGCAGGTTGGCCAGGGCGTTCATGAAACGCTGGTAGCGCGAGCGCTCCGAAAGGCGGTCGAAAAAGCGTTGCTCGAGGGCCGCGTCTTCGGGCCGGATTGGCCGGATCTTCACGCGCGTGCCTCCGGCAAGGACGGCTTCCTCCTCCAGCCCGGCCGGGTAAGGATGGATTGCCATATGCCCATAGCGTGGCGGAGCGACGCGCCTCTGCGGGTCGATCACCACCCGGGCGTCGGCGATGAATGCGCCGCCCGGATGGGCAAGCACCGGGTTGAAATCCATCTCGCGGATCCACGGCAAGGCGCACACCATGCGCGAAACGCCGCACAGCAGGGCGGCAAGCGCGCCCATATCGGCAGCCGGAACCTCACGATAGCCTGAAAGGAGGCGGCTCATGCGTGTGCGCGAGATGAGGTCGAGGGCGAGCGCAGTGTTCAGCGGCGGCAGCGCCACGGCCGTGTCCGCGAGGGCTTCGACCGCCACGCCGCCCGCACCGAACGAGATCACCGGCCCGAACACCGCGTCGGTCGCGACACCGACGAGCACTTCGCGCTGGTGCGCGAACCGGAGCATGGGTTCGACGACTACGCCCTCGATCGCGGCGTCCGGGCGGCGGGTCCGTACGGACTCGACGATTGCGTCGTACGCCGCAGCCACGGCCACCGCGTCGGCGAGGCCGAGGCGCACGCCGCCGACATCGGTCTTGTGGGTAATGTCGCGCGAGTGGATCTTCACCACCACCGGGAAACCCATTGCGCTCGCCGCGTCCACCGCCGCCTCGCGTGTCGCCGCGACTACTGCGCGATGTACCGGCAAGCCGAATGCGGCAGCCAGCGATTTTGCTTCGTGCTCGGTCAGGATCGCGCGGTTCTCGGCCAGCGCACGCGCGAAGATCCGCGCCGCTGCGGACAAGTCGTCGGCCGGCCGGGGCTCCGCCGCGTCTGCGGCGGCCGGCACCTCCATCAGCTGCGCCTGGTTGCGCGCATAGTGCTCGAGGTACGCAAAGGCTTCGACCGCATTCTCAGGCGTGTAGAAATTCGGGATCCCGTGCGCTTCGAGGTACTGCTGGCTCGGGTTCGGCCCGATGTCGCCCAGCCACGCGGCGAGCACCGGCTTGGGCGAGTCCATGGCCGCTTCGGCGACGGCGCGCGCCGCGGCCTCTGGCTCGGTCACCGCCACGGGCGAATACATGGCGAGGACGGCGTCCACGCCGGGATCTGCGAGAGCTGCAGCTGTCGCATCGCGAAAGCGCGAAGGCGGCGCGTCGCCGATGATGTCGAGCGGATTGCGGCGCGACCATTGCGACGGGAGTTGAGTGTCGAGCAGCGCGATGGTCTGCGGCGAAAGCGCCGCGAGCGGCACGCCGTTCTCGGTCGCGCAGTCGGCCGCCATCACGCCGGGCCCGCCGCCGTTGGTCACGATGGCGAGCCGGCTGCCTTGCGGCGCACGGCCGGGCGAGGCGAAAGCGGCGAGGATTTTGGCCGCTGAGAAGAGTTGCGTGTAGGTCCGCACCCGCACTGTCCCGCTGCGGCGCAGGGCCGCCTCGAACACCGCGTCGCTGCCGGTCAGCGCGCCCGTGTGGCTCGAAGCCGCCTGCGAGCCGGCCGCATAGCGCCCGACTTTCAGGACGACTACGGGTTTCACGCGGGCAGCCGCCCGCAGCGCGGACATGAACCGCCTGGCGTCGCGCACCCCCTCGACATACAGGAGGATCGCTTCGGTCGATGCGTCGCCGCCGAGGAAATCGAGCACCTCGCCGAAATCCACGTCGGCCGTGCCACCCAGCGAGACGACGCTCGTAAAGCCGATCCGCGCGCTTGCCGCCCAGTCGAGGATCGCGCCGCAGATCGCGCCCGATTGCGAGACCAGCGCGAGCTTGCCGGGTCGGGCCGGCGTGCGGGCGAAAGTGGCGTTGAGGCCGCAATCCGTGCGCATCACGCCCAGGCAATTCGGCCCGATCAGCCGGACGCCGCCGCGCCTGGCGGCGTCGAGCATTTCGGCCTGCAGCAAAGCGCCCTGCGCTCCCGCCTCGCCAAAGCCGCTGGAGAGCACGACGGCGGCCTTGATGCCTGCCGCGCCGGCATCGGCGATGATTCCCGGCACGGTGCGGGCCGGCGTGGCGACGACAGCGAGTTCCACGGGGCCGGGCAGTTCGCGCAGGCCGGGGTGGCAATCGAGCCCCGAGAGCCGGCGATGCTTCGGGTTCACCGCGTAGAGCTTCTCCAGACCGCCGGCGGCGAGGTTGCGCAGCACGATGCTGCCAAGGGACCCCTCGCGGTCGGATGCGCCGACCAGCGCGACCGTGCGCGGGGCAAGCAGGGGCTGCAGGAAGTGGTGCGGCATTCGCGGACCCGGGCTGCCGTCAATGCAGGAAAAGTGCGACTTTCAATCCAGGAGAACCAATAGCGGCGCGGCTTGCAGGGTAATCCGTTTTCTGGATCTGGAAAACTGCCTAGAGCCTCCCGGCACTTCGGGCTGGATGTGAGCGCTCGAGGGCATCCTGACATGCTTTTTCGATCGCAAACATGTATTTCATCCCTCCCGGTGGTCCTTGCCGGTCCCCGATGCGGCGCGGTACTGCTCGAGCCGCGCGTGGAAGTCGGCCGAATCGCCATAGGCGATGAACCCGGCGTAATGCCCGTGCACCCCGAGGATCTTGCGCGCGTGCTTGATCGGGCAGAAATACCGCTCCGTCCGCCCCACGATTTCCGTCGCATACGCGATCAGGCCGTTGGCGTACGCGCAGTACTCGCAGTGAAAGCGCTCTATGAAATTCAGGTAGCCCAGCTGGTGGCGGTCGAACACGATGTAGTCGGCGCGGCGGACCTTGGCGATGCCGTAGATGGGAAAGCACGTGGCCTGGTAAAGCGTGACGAACACATCGAGGATCGCGAGCGGGATCGCCATGCCGTAGATGACGGGTCCGGTAATCAGGTTCTGCGGCCGGTCGGTCGCGAGCCAGCGGAAGAAATTTCGCTTCAGCCGCCGGTGCGCCTTGCGCACGCCGTGCTCGAACTGGATGCGTTTGCCGTGGATGGCGAACTGGATGCGCGACTCGCGCTCGTGCAGGGCCGTGCGCAAATCATCCTCGAGCGCGGTGATCTGTCGCAGCAGGTCTTGTATGCGGGTGTCCATGATGCCTCCGGAAGCGCCCCTGGCGTGCGAGCCGTTCGCTTATAGCACCCGGTTGCAGGCCTCGTGGGCAGTTTTCCCAGCGCAGCGACGTTTGACGCATGTCAAATCCCGGTCGGTGCATCCGTGCTTTCATGAAGCACGTGACCGTATCGGTCTCTTGCGAAGAAGAGGGGTTCCAATGACTCCAATGGGCTACAAGACGATCCTCGTCCTCCTGGACGGTGCCGCGCACCGCGAGGAGCAGATCAACGTCGCCTTCGAACACGCGGAGAAATTCGATGCGCACCTTGTTTGCCTGTACGTACCGGGCCCGATCCCGATTCCTGCGTACGCCCTGGCTGAAGCGGGCACTATCGTTACCGAGTTAATCCAGCGGCGTCGCAGGGAAGCGGCGCAGGCGGTCAAGAATGCATTCGAGACGATGTCGGCGCGGCGCCGCGCGGTCAAATGCGAGTGGCGTATGGACGACGGTGACGCGGTCGCTGCCGCTTGCCTCAACGCGCGTTACGCCGACCTCGTGATCGCCGGACAGCCGCTACCGCGCCAAGAGGAGACTGGTCTGTCAGGCGCGCAGTTTGCGGCCGACCTTGTTCTCTGCGCAGGCCGTCCCGTATTGTTCGTGCCCTATGCGGGCCACTTTCCCGCAGTGGGCAAGCGCATCCTGGTTGCCTGGAATGCCGGTCGCGAGGCCGCGCGCGCGCTAAGCGACGCCCTGCCTTTGCTCAAACGCGCAAGCCACGTCGACCTGGTCTCGCTGGATCCGCAAAGCAATGCCTCGCAGCACGGCGATGTCCCCGGAGCCGATATCAGCCTGCTCCTTACGCGCCACGGCGTGAAGGTCACGGTCTCGCAACAATCAGGCAGCGGCATTGGCGTCGGCGAACAAATTCTTTCGCGTGCGGCGGACGTTGGCGCAGACCTGATCGTGATGGGTGCCTATGGCCACTCCCGCCTGCGCGAGCGGATCCTCGGCGGTGCTACGCGAACCATGCTCGAAGCGATGACGGTGCCGGTGCTGATGTCGCACTGACGGCCCGCACGCGCTCAGTTCAGCCCGAGCATTCTCCCGATATCCTGCAGGAACAAGCCCGCGCGCACGCCATCGCTTTCCAGTTCCGCCGCGGCACGATCGAACTGGGAGTGGACGGAGCGTAGGCCGGCCTGGACGGCTGGGGGGTGGGCATCCGCGTCGGCAAGCAGCGCCCTGAGCTGGGCGACCTCGGCGCGCAACTGCGCGTGCCGCGGGCTGTCCGGCGGCAGCGCCGCGAGGTCCGCGGCAATCCCGTCCACCAAGCGCCGCGCGGCCGCGACGTCGAATTCAGGGCTGGGCATGTCTGATTCTCCGGGTCATTGACGAACAGCATTGTAAGACGCCGACACCGCCTGACGTCCACGCCACTACCGCCCCTTGACCACGGGAATCGGGCTGTTTCGCACGACCAGCCCTGGCCGCGGGCCCTGCTCACCCCCCGGAATAGGATGCCCGACGCACCACGGAGCTTTGCGAGCCGAAAACACCCACCACGATCAGGTCTTCTTCAATGTCGAAGAACGAATGAATGGTCATGGCACGGACAAACAGGATATTCCTGGGTGCGACCTTGCGTTCCTGGCCGGCCACTCGCAGGGTCGCCCGCCCGCCCAATACGAAATAGATCTCATCCTCTACATGCGGTGCCTGCATGTCTTTGGAACCGGCCGGCAGCTTGTATACGATGCTGCTCAATCCCGGTGACCGAACGAACTCGAAGAGCGCCACTTTATTGCCACCGACTCTTTCCGAGAGTTCTTCCGCTGTGAAAACCTGCCAGTTGTGCTCGCTCATCGCGGTTCTCCGAAAACGATTCGTTGTGACAGCGCCGGGATATAACGCCGCCTGATTTGGCGAGATTTCCATGGAGAGAGGCGTGCAATCAAGGCTAAGAGTGCAATCTGCACATAAGTTTGACCGAACCTCATCACTTTGCCTGTGCGTGCTTCGTCCGGTTTGAGCAGGATCAAGAAAACTCATTTGCCGCATGTCGACGCTGTCTGATCCAGATCAAACCCATCTTGTTCGATCGGCGCTGAAATGGCCGGGCAATCCAACCCGCAAAGGATCCGCCATGTACAAGCACATCCTCGTTCCCACCGACGGCTCGCCGCTGGCCTCCAAAGCCGTGCACGCCGCCATTGAATTCGCCGCCGAAACCGGCGCCAGGGTGACCGGCTACTACGCCATCGAAGACATGAACATGCGCCACGCCGGCGCGTACCTCACCAAGGACCTGATCGAGGAATTCGACCGGCGAGCGCGCGAGGCGGCCGAGGCCCATGTCTCCGAGCCGTCGGAAGCGGCCAAAGCCGCGGGCGTCAAGTACGACTTGATCGTGAACAAGGTGAGCCGGCCGCACGAAGGCATTGTCGATGCCGCCCGCGATGCAGAATGCGACATTATTTTCATGGCCTCTCATGGGCATCGAGGCCTTACCGGCCTGATCGTAGGGAGCGTCACGCAGAAAGTGCTCTCGCATTCGGCCACTCCGGTGCTCGTCTTCCGTTGAGCCCACGATGGACCTGACCTTCCTCGGCGCGACAGGCACAGTCACCGGTTCGAAGTACCTGCTGAGGAACGGCGGCCGCTCGATTTTGGTCGACTGCGGCCTGTTCCAGGGGCTTAAGGCCCTGCGCCTGCGCAATTGGCAGGCGCCTCCGGTCAAGCCCGGGTCGATTGACGCCGTGGTCCTCACCCACGCGCATATCGATCACAGCGGGTACCTGCCGCTGCTGGTGCGGGGCGGTTTCCGCGGCTCGGTATACTGCACGCGCCCCACCTTCGATCTCTGCAACCTGCTTCTGCCCGATTCCGGTCACTTGCAGGAGGAGCAGGCGCGGTTTGCCAACCGGCATGGGTTCTCCCGCCACAAGCCGGCCTTGCCCCTCTATACCGTCGAGGATGCGCAACGCGCGCTGCGGCATTTCGTCCCGCTCGACTACGACCATCCACAGCCCCTCGATGGATTCGGCGCTTTCCGGCTGCTGCCGGCCGGCCACATCCTCGGCGCGTCCATCGTGGCCTTCGAAGGCGCGAACCCGCGCATCGTGTTTTCGGGAGACCTGGGCCGCGCCGACGATCCGATCATGCGCCCGCCCACCGTGGTGACCGAAGCGGACTACATCGTCGTCGAATCCACTTATGGAAACCGCAAGCATCCGCCCAGCGACCCCGAGGCGGAATTGGCTGCACACCTCGAGCGAGCCGCCAGTCGCGGCGGCGTCGTAGTGATCCCGGCGTTCGCGGTAGGTCGGGCGCAGACGCTGCTACACCTGCTCGCGCGCATCAAAGCGCGCGGCGGCCTTGCGGGCGTGCCGGTATACCTCAACAGCCCGATGGCCATCGATGCGACGCAGATCTTCCGCCGCTATCGTGCCGAACACCGCTTGTCAGAGGAGCAATGCCGCGCGGCCTGTACCGTCGCAAAGATGGTCAACACGCCGCAGGAATCGATGGCGCTGAACCAGAAACAAGGTCCCATGGTCATCCTGTCGGCGAGCGGGATGGCGACCGGAGGTCGCGTACTGCACCACCTGGCGGCCTTTGCTCCCGATCCGAAGAACATGATTCTCTTCGCGGGCTTCCAGGCAGCAGGAACGCGTGGCGCCTCACTGGTGGGCGGCGCGGAATCCGTGAAGGTGCATGGGGAGTACGTCCCGGTGCGCGCGGAGGTGGTCAACCTCGAGGGCTTGTCCGCGCATGCCGACTACCCAGGCATCCTGGCCTGGCTCGGCGGCTTCAGGGTCGCGCCGAAGAAGACCTTCATCACCCACGGCGAGCCGGCGGCGGCGGACGAGCTGCGGCGCAGGATCAGCGAGTCGCTTGGATGGGAGTGCGATGTGCCCGACTACCTGGAGCGCGCCGCGCTGCATACCCCGGCATGAGTCGCGTACCCGCTTCGGGCCGCCCGGATGCGGGCAGCAATCTTTCATATTCCCGCTTGATCTCGGCGTAGCACTCGCAGGAGCAGGCTTCGAGTCTGGCACGGTCGAGGATGGTGATGCGCCCGCGAACGTAGTTGAGGATTCCGGCATTCCGCAATCTGCTTGCCACGTCGGTGATCCCCTCACGGCGTACCCCGAGCACCGTTGCCACGAGCTCCTGCGTCATCATTACCTGGTTACCGGGGACCAGTTCCAGGCATTGGAGGAGCCAGCGGCAGAACTGCTGCTCGATCACGTGATGGCGGGTGCTCACGCTGGTCTGCGAAATCTGCGTGATGAGGGCCAGCGTGTAGCGCGGCAGGAGGTGTTGCAGTCCGCTGTGCTGCTCGAACTTGCACTTCAGCGCCGCGGCATCGATGCCGTAGGCGTGGCCGCGACTCAATACGACGGCCCGGTTTGGCGTCGTATCCCCGTCCATCACGACAGGGACGCCGATCATTCCTTCGTTTCCCGTGACGGCAAACTGGGCGGACTTCCCGCATTGCGCAGGATCTCCAAACCCGGAGAATTCTCGGCGGCGCGGGATGCCGATATTCCACTTTCGAAAATTCAAGCGCAGACAAGAAAGCACGTTTGATACTAATAGGCTGCTTTCGGCCACGCTAAGGGCAGCGTCTGGGGTTTTGCGGCTACGGTCTCTTTAGCAGTAGAGGCAGGCGGACGACAAACTCACTCCCCTGGCCTGGCCCGTCGCTGAATGCCTCTACGGTTCCGCCATGCAACTCGACCAGCTGCCGCACGAGAGCCAGCCCAATCCCAAGCCCTCCCGCGCGGTCGACCCCCGCGGGGTCAACTTGGGTAAAAATGTCGAACACCCGGGACAGCATCTCTTTTGAGATACCCTTGCCATCGTCTCGGACGCGGACTGCGGCCAACCCGTCTTCTCTCGCCAATGTGAGGCGGATATGCCCCCTCTCGGGGGTGAACTTGGCCGCGTTGTTAAGCAGGTTGGATACCACTTGGACCAACCGACCGGGGTCGCCACTCACCGGCAACGGATCGGGAGGCAGGGCGACCTCCAGAGAGTGTTTGCCGGCATCGATGAGCGGGCGGCTCATTTCGACGCCTCTTTCGGCGATCGCCCGCAGGTCAATCGACTCTAGGTGGAGCGTGAGCTTGCCGCGGCGAATGCGTGCCAGGTCGAGAAGATCCTCGACCATGCGGGACATGTGCGCGGTCTGGCGCTCAAGCGCGCCCGAGGCCCATTGATAGAGAGCGGCGCCAGACTGAGGGGAGTTCAGGAGCTGGGCCACATTGGTGAGGACGCCCAAAGGGGAGCGCAGCTCGTGCGCGACCGCTGACAGCAATTGGTCCTTCTGACGGTCGGCCTCCTCCAACTCCCGCGTCCGCGCGCGCAGTTTTTCCTCCAACCGCCGGTGCGCCGTCATGTCACGGATGGCGCTGACCAAGAGAACCCTCGCCTCGAAGGGCATGGGACTGATCGATACGTCGATCGGGAACTCGAAGCCATCCTTCCGTAAGCCGAACAGGTCGAGGCCGCTGCCCATGGCCCGAAGTTCTGGTTTGGCGGCGTAGGCCTGACGATGAGCGATATGCGGGTGGCGAAACCGCTCCGGCATGAGCGTTTCAACAGGGCGGCCGATCAACTCCTCTCGGCGATAGCCGAACAGCTTCTCGGTTTGCCTGTTGACTCGGGCGATCACACCGTCACCGGTGATGATCACCATCGCGTCCGGAGCAGCTTCAAGAAAGCCCTCGAGAGGCCGCTCGGACTGACCTGCTGGGAGCATCGATCCGACGGCTGGGCCGTGAATATCACCTGGCTTCACTGATTTTCCCTCTTGCCCACTCGCTTCACTCTGGCACCCCGCACCGGCGCGAGAACGGTTTGCAAGTATCTTTCAGGACACTCTATAACCGGGAGTTGGAGCCGCTTTGATCCAGATCAACCCCGTCCATGCACGAGCCGCCAAGCCGTATTGATCGGTGCCGTAGATAACAGGAAAGGGGAAGGTGCAAATGTTCGACCCTGTCAGTGCCGGGTGCCGAGCACCTTTTCCAGGCCGGCGATGTCGGCGATGCGCACGTGCTTCTGGTTCACTTCCATGAGCCCGTCGAGCTGGAATTTCGAGAACAGGCGGCTCACGGTCTCGAGCTTCAGGCCCAGGTAGCTGCCGATCTCCTCCCTCGTCATGCGCAGGTGAAAGTCGGAGGCCGACCAGCCGCGCCGGATGAAGCGCTTGGAGAGGTTGAGCAGGAACACCG
>Ga0163149_10005272_pt1 | contig 13732 bp, 16 predicted proteins | sample OliLakLV19MP5G1_FD_148604 | JGI IMG/M metagenome (GOLD analysis project Ga0163149, IMG submission 148604) | Freshwater microbial mat bacterial communities from Lake Vanda, McMurdo Dry Valleys, Antarctica - Oligotrophic Lake LV.19.MP5.G1 | ecosystem: Environmental > Aquatic > Freshwater > Lake >...
AGGAGGAACAACAACTGGCCCCATCAAAATCTCTGCTCAGGGCAACCCTGTCCTTGATCTGACAGAAAGCTTGATGTCAGACCCTACACCAGGGAAGTTATGGAACTCTCCCACCTGGTTCTTGGATCAAAAAAACGGGACATTAATTGGTGGTGTTTATCCAAATCGCGATGTGATTCCTGCGGCTAACACGGATACAACTTCTGTAGACGGACTGCCTGATTGCCCAGATAACACTTATGCCTTAGGTGTATTACGCCCAAATTACAACACAGGTAATTATTATCCGAACATATCGGGCACCCCAAATCTTGTCAATTCAGCTATTCCTTACCTTCCCTATAGAGACAAGGTGACTTCTCCGGGTAACACCGCAGGATCTGATGGTAAGGTGGATGACAATCCCTTGGTTCCTTTCTCGGAGATGTTTATTAGTCCAGTTCCAGGAGGTCCTGCTCCCCCTCCCCCTTCTGCTCCCTACAACGCTGCCCATAATGACTTCCGTAATGGTTTGTGCTTTAAGCTGAATGCAGCCAATGGTAGTAGTATTCGATATCACACAGGTATCACTACCACAGGTAACTTGGCTGTGGAAACCGCTACAAATGGTCTGACTGGAGCTAATCTTAGAACCTTGGTTATTTTGGACGACGCGACGCGTAGACCGATCCCGGTTCCTAACTACGCAAACTTTAGTGAACTGGGTGGTAACCCCCTGAGCAATGCTCAGACGACTCGCATCAATGCGATTATCGTCAGTGGCTTGGTGCCCTCACGCCAAAACCAATCCTACGGTGGACTACACAACTTCCCCCGCTTCCTGGAAAACTGGGGAGGCACTCCGCTTTATATTTCTGGCTCACTCCTGCAACTCAATTTCAGCAACTATGCCACAGGCCCCTTTGAAGTTAGCAACAGTCCCAACAGTTCCTGGGAAACTGCAAATAATGGTGGAGGGAATATTGAATACTATACCCCTCCCGATCGACTGTGGGGTTATGATGTAGCCTTGCAAGCGGTACCTGCTAGCCCCACAGCGAAACGGTTCACCCAACTTTCCAATACCCGCTATGAGTTCTACCGAGAACTGCCTGCCAATGACCCTTACATTTGCAGGCTCCGGGCAACAGCCGCTGTTGGCTCCCCTTGCCTTTAATCACCAAACTAATTTTGACGGAGATCCGAGATGAAGCCTCTGAAGTTGAAACGGTCTGAATTAGGGCTAACTCTGTTAGAGTCATTGGTTGCGGTACTGATCTTGCAAATCATGCTGGCGTTTATGACCCCGCCTTTGCTGTTGGCCATTGCCACCCGGATTCAAAACCAGAAGACACAGCAGGCTCTGGGGTTAGCCCAAGCTGAGGTCGATCGGGTTCGGTTATTGACAGAGCGCGCCGATCCCCAAACTACGTCAGCGGTGCTGAGTAAGCAGCTACCCCCAGAGGTGCCAACGGCTACTACGATTGACCCCACCCTTGTGGGAAGCCCGACTGTGATCACATCAGACACGAACTGTAATAGCGATCGATCGCTTCAGTCGATCACCGGATGGTGCCCCTTACAAGCCGATCCGCCCCGCAACTATCAGCTTGTGATGCAGTCCTTTCGGACAAATGTGAAAAAAACATCAGGGGGTGTGCCAACCTCCTTCTCGCTGGGCGTGAGAATTTACACGCGAGAGGCGATGCGATTTGCGTCTGGTGGCACCTTGCGAACTCAGCCAGCTAAGTTGGGGGCAGTGGCTCCGGGCAGTGGCAGCACTAGTGGCGGTAATCGGTTTACCCGTGCCCCTTTGGTCGTCCTATATGTTCCCATTGCCAGAACTGACTATGGTGTACCTGCGGATTCGGCGTTAAATCAATACTGCAAGAATCTAGGCGGTACGACTGTTTGTACTCAAAATTAATGTCAGCATCCAATTCTCCCTAGCTTCTGTGGTTATTCCCTATGTCTAGACTCCCTGCAAAATTCATCTATACCTATCTGTCCTACAGTCGTCAATCGAGCAGTGCAGGATTTACATTGACAGAGGTGCTAATTTCAGCGGTCATTGCGGTCATTGCTATTCTGGGTTCTTTGACGATCGCCACTCAAATGGTTGAGGCCGATCGCAAGGACTTTGGGCGTACCGAAGTGCAGCGAGACATGTCTCAGGCATTGGACTACATGTCCACAGAGTTGAGAGAAGCCATTTATGTCTATGAAGGAGAATGCCTGAATGGCCCGATTTCAGCTACTTCTTGTCTTAGGCGTAATGCTGCCAGTCTTCCCAGTTTGGCTGTGACCCTCGGCTTGCCGCTGACAGGCGCAACTGCGGTGACCCCGGTGTTGGCATTTTGGAAGCTAGAACAAGTTCCCTACGTGGATAATCCTTCAGCAGATCAGAATTTGCCCACTGCTAATTGTTCAACCCTCACACCCATGGCAAAAATTGGCGAGTGTACGGCTCTAAAACTTGCTCGTAATGCTTACACATTGGTTGTTTATGCTGTGAGACAAAACAGTCAGGGTCCGTGGAGGGGCCCAACTCAAATTGTGCGCTATCAATTGCGTCAATATAACAGCGATAGCCTATTCACCCTGGCACTTAACTTTGACATTCTAGACTCAACGGGGAGAGATATTAGCCCCCCCACTGCTCCTTTTGTGAACTGGATTTGCGCGACTGGAGGTGCTGCTTGCGCGGCCCCCAGTCCTAATGTGCTAGTAGACTTCGTAGATAACGACGCTGTTGTGCCTGCAATTAATACAGCTAACCAACCTGCCGGCTTTTGCCCCCCCAATTTCATCGACACGTCCGCTGGAGCAGTAGATTGTACAACTGCTGCCGCAAGTCCCTACAGTATCAGTCCGCTTAAGCCCCTGGCAAACACAGGATTTTATGCGTTTATTAGACGACCTGCTTTAGATACCAATAAGGGTAATGACAGCAAGGATTTCCGGCAGGATGTTGTTGTGTACCTGCGGGGGAATGCAGCCCAGCGAGCCGGAGCAAACGCAGGAAACCGCTATGCCCAAAACCTGATTCCCTTGCAAGCCCAAACTCAAGTTAGAAGTGCCTGGGAACGGACTCCGCCTTAACTCAATCACTTCGTTGTAATCCTGTCTTGTACAATCCTATGTCTCTTCTAAAACAGCGCAAATTACCATTATCGACCCTTGCTGGCTTCACTCTCATTGAGTTGCTGGTGGTCATTGTGATCATTGGTATCCTGGCGGCGATCGCAGCCCCTTCATGGATCGCCTTTCTCCGGCGGCAACAACTCAACACGGCGCAAAGCAACACCTTGGGAGTCATGCGAGAAGCCCAAACCAATGCCAGACGTGAGCGGCGATCGTGGCAAACGTGTTTCATGATGTCAGGGAATCAAGTCCAAACCCTGACCCAAGCGACCCCGACTCAAGTGGCAGCTGGAGCAGGCACAAACTGTTTGGCAAATGACATTCGTTGGCGGAGTTTGACGGGTAGCAAAGACTCCAACAACATTCGGATTTCCACGCTTGCTACAACTAACCTCAATTTGCCCACGGCTGCTAGTGGCGCAAACTATGTGCGTTTTCGGTATGACGGTGCCTTGGAGGAAACTTGGCTCTCGTCTCTCACACCCCCCGCAGGCAATACAGGACTTGCTAAAATTTCGTTTGAGAGCCGGGGTGCGATTTCCGGATCTCCGAAGCGATGTGTAATTGTTGGTACATTACTGGGAACTCTCCGCACAGATAGGGATGCGGCGTGTAATTAACAATACTTCGGACAGTTTTCATGAGAGTGCTGGAGATCCACTTTGTACTGTTCGCCTTTGCCCTCACCCTAAATCCCTCTCCCAAAAGGGGAGAGGGACTTCAATCTGGCTCCCTTCTCCCTTTTTGGGAGAAGGGGCTGGGGGATGAGGGCAGATTATCTCCAAATGTGTCCGAAGTATTGAATTAAGGATTGTGGAGTTAATAACCTGAAATAGTTCCCCTGTAGGGGCGAAGCATTGGGGCAACAACCTTTGTAAGTGTCCAGAAATCCTTGCCCCAATGCTTCGCCCTCAGCGTAACGCTACACAATCCAAGATGATTAGGGTGATGAAGAGGGCGATGGGTGCATCCCAGTTTTGCAACCGCCCGATCCACCCTCACCCTAAATCCCTCTCCCTAGGGAGAGGGACTTTGAATTCCGGCTCTCTTCTCCCTAGGGAGAAGGGTTGGGGATGTAGCTTGCTTGCCGAAGGGTGGGCGGATCGGAGATCTGCAAAAGTCTCCTAGTCGGCAAAATGCCCGGAAGGGCGAAGCATTGGGGCGATAATCTTGGTGCTTATTTCAAATCTTTGACCCAATGCTTAGCCCCTACCTAATCTTGAACTTTTTTATAGCTGACGCTCAATCCAGGCTCTCATCTTGCCTGGATTCAGAAGACCGTAGGGATCGACTAACTCCTTAAATCGCAACTGCGGCAGATTCACGGTTTTCATCCCGCCGTCTTCCAAGATGTGGGTGTGGGGATTGAAGATGAACGCTCCCCGGTCTTCGTGATAGCCGATGATTTCATTTAATCGAGCTTCAGTGGTGTAACGCACCAGTTGGAGAGCAGCAGCCCTAGCCACACCGCCTACCCGCAAAAACTCTAGGTGCATCAGCAGTTCATCGCCAAAGTGCTGACAGAGATGCTCTAGGAGTTGAAAGTTATCGTTGGGTAAAAGGGTTTGCAAATAGGTGAGGGAGGAGTCAGCACTGCGGGCATGGAGGGTTGTGTGATTCCAGGTATATTCCCCCAAAGCTATGCCCTTACTCGCTTCTAGGGCGGTTTTTTGGTAGGTCGTTGTGCCTCCAAATTCGCGAATGAGGTCGGCTAGGGGTTCCAGGCAGGATTCCGCGACCATGAGGAGCGCACAGGCGTGCCCATCGGGAATGTGGCTGCGGAGGGCGGTGAAGTAGGGGACGATCGCCGACTCATGTACACTGATCATTTTTTTGATGATCCCGTCTGCCTCTCCCAGAGCTTGCCCAAATCGGGCGGCTGACAAGACGTTGGGGAATGTCACAATTAGCTCTGCCCACGGGTAAGCAGGGCCGAGGGGAATTTCGAGTTCGGTAATAATGCCATTGGTGCCATAGGCGTGGTTCACCTGCTGCACTGCGTCTCCCCGTAGCTCAATCACACGGGGTGGGTCTTCCATGGTTACCACACGCACGGCATGGAGGTTGCCCCGATCGCGCAGTTGCCCATAGGTGATCGAGCCGATGCCCCCACTCCCGCCCCCGATGAAGCCGCCGATCGTTGCAGTGCGATAGGTGGAGGGAGCCATACGGATCTCCCAACCGATTTCTCGTGTCTGCTTGTCCAACGCCGCCAGTTTTACCCCTGGTTCCACGCAGGCAAGCCCCGGCTTGAGCCATTTCACAGCTTGCATTCGTGTCATGTCTAAAATCACCCCGCCCTGCAACGGGACACACTGCCCATAGTTACCTGTGCCTGCCCCCCGCACGGTGAGCGGCACCCGAAACTTGACGCAAGCCGCCGCGATTCGCAGAACTTCTGTTTCATCGATCGGACGGACGACGAGTTCCCCTACTTTGTCCGCTAGCAAGGGTTGCAGCACGGGACTGAAGGTGTAGTAATCCTGGGAAAGCTTGGCAATTTGTGTCGGTTCAGTGATGAGTTCTAAGCCATTTAACTCAGCAAGGAAGAGTGACCAGTCTGGGGAATTTGCGGTAGTAAATTTTGTCTGGGTGAAGGACATGGATGCTGAAAAATAAATGAAGGGTAAAGGGTGAAGGGTAAAGGGTATCTATCTTTCCGCCGCAGCCTGCGATTACCCATTGGTTTGAGTTAGTTGGGTTGACACTTGCCAGCCCGGATGAGTCCGACTCGCCTGCCGATCGCCTCATTCAACGACGCAAATGGCCCCCAGCGATCCGATCGCGTCGCATCGTCCGACTCATCGCCCAGTTGAGCGCCGGGAATAATTTCGCAATGTCCATCCGCTTGCTTGACGATGTACCAGCTTTCAGAATCAGTCATCATGATTTAGCTACTGAATAAAGAGTTTGACGCTCTTAATGCTTGTTTGTAAACAATTTCTGCGATCGTGAATCAAATAAAATCTCATTGCTTAGTGCCGGGCTGAGTGCGGCACTAAGCAATGAGAACCCTGGTTTTACAGGTTATGATTCACGGCGCTAAGCACACCTGAAAGCTGGCTATCGCGTCACATAAGATAACCCAACTAGGACTGCTAGCAATCCCAGAGCCGTCAACGTGAAATGATATAAGGACAGCCCCCGTTTACGTACCATATTTCGCATGGCTAGCTTAACGTAGCTGGGGGCTGGCGTTAATGGCGTTGTATCGATCGCCGCAGCAGCGGATTCTAGAGGAACCGATTCAGGCTCAGTCGAGGTGGGGCGATCGATCGCCGATGTCGCTGCATCCTCTGGCAGTTGAGAACCCAAGTCGCTGGAATCTATAGCAGTTGACATAATAGGCAGCGTAAAGATTTGTTCTACCAATTTAACAGTTCACCTCCGCCAGCAGGCTTGAAAGGGCGATCGAATCAAGGGAATTGCAACCGCCGTTTCTGGAAAAGCATGTTTTCCCAGAGCAGATGACATGGCTCCAGTGAACAACCCGCTAACCTAAAACATCGATTCTGTAAAGCCAATCCGCCTTTAGATTTGATAGTCTAGCTTCAATAGGCTCCTACTCAAATGAGGTCAAGAATAAGTAACTATATTTATTCCTCACCATTTACCCCTGTTGCATCTCCACCTTTACTAGTCTGAGGAAACAAAAGCGTGAATATTCAAATTGGGCGTGGCAAAACAGCCCGCAGAGCGTATGGAATTGATGAAATTGCGCTGGCTCCCGGAACTAGAACCCTCGATCCCAAGCTAGCAGATACGCGCTGGCACATCGGTGGCATCGAGCGAGAGATTCCCATCATTGCCAGCGCCATGGATGGAGTTGTAGATGTTCGCATGGCTGTCCTCTTGTCTCAGCAAGGTGCATTGGGAGTTTTGAACCTAGAAGGCGTTCAAACCCGATATGCCGATCCCGATCCGATCCTCGATCGCATTACTCAGGTGGGCACCACTGAATTTGTGCCCCTCATGCAAGAACTCTACGCCGAACCCATCAAGCCAGAGTTGATCCAGCAGCGCATTCAAGAAATCAAACAGCAGGGCGGCATCTGTGCCGTCAGTGGCACCCCAGCAGCGGCAATGCGTTTTGGGTCAGTGGTGGCTGAGGCGGGAGCAGACTTGTTTTTTGTGCAGGCAACAGTGGTCTCCACTGCCCACCTCTCCCCAGAATCAATCACTCCCCTCGACCTAGCTCAGTTTTGCCAAGAGATGCCCATCCCAGTGATCCTGGGTAATTGTGTCACCTACGAGGTTGCTTTGAATTTGATGAAGGCCGGAGCCGCAGGAATTCTGGTGGGAATTGGGCCAGGAGCAGCTTGCACTTCCCGGGGCGTGTTGGGAGTTGGGGTGCCCCAGGCAACAGCGATCGCCGATTGTGCTGCTGCCCGTGATGAACACTACCAGGAAACAGGTAACTATGTCCCCATCATTGCCGATGGCGGTCTCGTAACCGGGGGCGATGTTTGCAAATGTATTGCCTGCGGTGCCGATGGCGTGATGATCGGGTCTCCCTTTGCCAGAGCGAAAGAAGCTCCCGGACGCGGCTACCACTGGGGGATGGCAACTCCTAGCCCCATCCTTCCTAGAGGCACCCGCATTCAAGTTGGCACAACTGGCACCTTGGAGCAAATTCTGCGTGGCCCAGCCCAACTGGATGACGGCACCCATAATCTCTTAGGAGCGCTGCAAACTAGCATGGGCACCTTGGGAGCCAAAAACATCAAAGAAATGCAGCAGGTAGAGGTCATTATTGCTCCCTCTCTCTTGACAGAAGGAAAGGTCTATCAGAAAGCTCAGCAATTGGGGATGGGCAAGTAACGATCGTCTCACTGGCAGTTCACCTTACTACTGCAAGCTGGCAGTAGTAAGGGACTTGCGTGAAAATAAAGTACCAATAAACCGAGTTTCGACTGCGCTCAACTCTCGACGGTTGAGGGTTGAGCGCACTTGTGCTGAGCGCAGTCGAAGTAGTCGAAACCCGTCTGAGTAGGACACTATTAACCCGCAGATCCCTAAGTGAGCAGCACTCAAAACTCAAAACTCAAAACAATCCCTCTAGAGGGTCAGAAACTTCTGCCAAGCTGCACTACCCCCTTGACAAGCAAGCAAATTCTTAAAATTTTCCAAGTCTTTACAGGAAAGCCTGGAAAAAGTAAAGCTGTCACTTAGAATAGAGGAAGCGGAGACGCAAGTTTCCGTTCACTCCTCACACCACACTCCGCCCAAACATAGTTTGGGCGGTTCCTACTTTAAAGGCTCCTTTCAAGACCTTGTCATTACCAACATTTTTCTAACAAGTGAGCAGCGGCATCAAGCCCCCAGCATAAGTCTTGTAAACGTAACCAGCCTCGCCAGAGCGTCTGCCACCCCGGTTGTCCATCCGACTTGCGACCGATAAAGCCTCCCAATCGCGCCACCGCTTGCCAAAACTGAGCCAAGTTTATATGAGTAGAGAATAGTTTAAGACGAGCGACTAACACTCGAAGCATCGAAAGGGGGACAACCTGGGTCGCTGGGGTGTCAGGCGAACAGCGACTGAGCGTGCGTAACTGCAACAAGCGCACCGCCGTAATCGCCAGAAATCCCAGCAATCGGGTTAAGCCCGATGCGCTTTCCAGTTGTCTCTGTTCAGCCCGACAGCCAGTTTTGAGACATCTATGATACTCCTCAATCAGCCAGCGACAGGCATACCAGTCCACTTGCACCAGCGCGGGATAAATGTCTGGGTCTAAGGTCGTTAATAAAATCCACTCCAGTCTTCCCTCTGTGGCTTCCCAACAGCGAATACACCACGCCTCTAAAGGCGGCTGCTGAGGGGGTGCATCCCAGTTTTGTAACCGCCCGATCCACCCTCACCCTAAATCCCTCTCCCTAGGGAGAGGGACTTTGAATTCCGGCTCCCTTCTCCCTAGGGAGAAGGGTTGGGGATGTAGCTTGCTTCCCGAAGGGTAGGCGGCTCGGAGATCTGCAAAAGTGAGATGCACCCCTGCTGAGGTTTAGAACTATGTTTAGGCGGGTGAATCGTCACAGGTGCCCAGGCGAGGTGTAACGTTACCGTTCGCTCAGCTTCGCCCTTGCGTCCTCGGAGTAACAAGGATTTCTGCCCTTGAGCAGCCAGACTCCGTGCATAGGTCTTCAGGTAACTCCACTCTTGCTCTGCGGTGGTGATGACTCGGTTCTGGCTCACTCGCACGAGGCTGTGCCACTGGTTCTGAGAACAGCGCTTGAAGTAAGAAAATACGTCGCTCTCTCGGTCTCCGACACTCACCCAGACTCGCTCAGACGGCTGGGGAGCCACCCCAATCATTTCCACTAGCTCTGCCCATTTGTCTCCTTCGCTGGTCTTGGCTTTGCCGTTCGTTCCGCTCTCTGAACCACCAGCGAACTCACTCCGGCTCCACACTCGCTGTCCGGCTAGTCCTAAGATTTCGGGATTGCCGGGGGTGGAATGACGGCGAGGCAGCTATGCATCAGCAAGCCTTGGGTGCTGCCGTTGCCAATCACTTCTAGCCCTTGAGTTCGTTTGTGCTGACTGTAGTCTAGTTCGGTTGTGTCTTGGATGAATAGCACTACTCCCCTCTCTGGCTGCCTCGCCTGCGCTCGTGTCGCTTGCCAATGTGGTTCGCTTAGTCGCTCATGGCTCACGTCGCTCTCTCCGAAGAGTCGATAGGCTACTCTTAGCTCGTTCCATCCTCCCATCTGTTTCGGTAAGCTCTCACTCGGATTCGCTGCTATCGCGGCTCCAATCGCAACGGCTCGTTCGTTACGGCGGCTGTCTCCTAATTCCACCGCCCCCATTGCGCCTTCGCCCATTGCTCAGGCACTATTAGGTTTTCTAGGTTCATGATTTAACCCTACCTCGTTTACTTTTATCTTAGGAGATGTTGGTAATGACAAGCAGAATTGGGGGGTTGGGGGCGAGTGCAAAACTACACGCTAATTTACAAACACTTTCTAAGAAGCAGCTTTCTACCCTACCTACCTGAATCAAGAGGCCCGTTTATGTCCGATCGCCCTACTCCTATGTCTGAAGGATTCACCGCTTGTGTGCAAGCTTTGGGGCTGGCCCAAATTCAGCGCCACATCTTTATCTGTGCAGACCAAACTGTGCCCAAGTGCTGTGACAAAGCGGCGAGCTTAGTGGCGTGGGATTACCTGAAGAAACGTTTAAAGGAATTGTGTTTGGATGTGCCAATTGTGGAAACCCCCGCGATTGATCCAATCATGATGGAGAGCGATCGGGCGGCTCCAAATCCCTTACCCTTAATTTTTCGGACAAAGGCGAATTGCTTACGAGTTTGCCAACAGGGGCCAATTATGGTGGTTTACCCTGATGGCGTGTGGTATCACAGCGTTACTCCTGAAGTTGTAGAGCGGGTAATTCAAGAACATCTATTGAGCAACCAAGTTGTCGAAGATTATGTATTTCTGACCCATCCTTTACCGCAATTAAGGTCTGATGAGCAATTGTTAGGTAAAATTCAGCTAAGTTAGCTAAGCAATTGATGAAGAATATTTGCGGAATAAGTTAATGTTGCGTTCAAAGGGATTTGATCAGTAGAATCAACATGAAGTGGTCTGATCAATACTTACGTCTTTCAGTAAGTCTACTGAATCAATTGGATGTAGAGAAGATCGGATATCAACAACCTTGTCAGAAACCACCCGATCGGCGAAGTCCCCCTCAGCTCCTTACCCCTAATTCTGGAGATTCTGAGGTTCAAGTCCCTCATGATTAGGGAATTTGGGAAGCTGAGGGGTAGTTTTCCAGCCAGAAATCTCCTAAGCATTGAGTAGACAATAAACTTTTAATTAACGATTCAGACACTATCAGTAACCCAGCATGAAGGAAACAAGTTTAGGCGATCACAAACGGCTGCTGCTGATTGACGATGACCCCAATTTAATTCTATTAGTCAAGGACTATTTGGAATTTCGGGGATACGAGGTAGTCACTGCCGAAAATGGTCGGGAAGCCTTAGAAGTTTTAGAGAAAGATATTCCTGACATGATTATTTGCGATGTGATGATGCCAGAGATGGATGGTTATTCTCTGGTAAAGCATGTCCGAGAAGATCCGCGAACTAACTGGGTGCCTGTCTTATTTCTATCTGCGAAAGGGCAAAGCCAGGATCGGGTTAAGGGTTTGAGTACAGGAGCCGATGTTTACATGGTCAAGCCCTTTGAGCCAGAAGAGTTGGTGGCTCAAGTGGAGTCTTCCCTAAAACAAGCCTCTCGCCTGATTCAGCATCAAACTAAAGGGACAGAAGGGGGGCCAAAAATCCAGGTGCCCTTTGATGTCGAACTTACGCCTACGGAACAGCGGGTGGTGCAATATGTGGCGCGGGGGATGGCAAATCGGGAAATTGCTGAGGAACTGAATGTTAGCCAACGCACGATCGAAAGCCATGTGAGCAATATGTTGGGCAAGACGGGATTACACAATCGCACTGAGCTTGCTCGGTGGGCGATCGAAAATAGCATGGCGTGAATAAGGGACTTGCAGATGAGTAATGTACCCGCGTATAAACCTTGCACGGGCGAAGCATTCGAGCGAAAGTCTTTGTAACTCAATCAGAACCTTTTACCGAATGCTTCGCCCCTATGCAGACTTCGGAATGATTTATTAGTTGGAAGTCTCTAAGGATCGTGGATTAAATAACCTGCGTAGGTTATTTAATTTTGATTCCTTGGCTTGTCTGCAACCTGCAATAAGGGTTGGGAGAGAACACTTTGCCATTCTGCTTGTAAGAGGGGTTGGGTCACGAGTTCGGCTCCAAAATGTTGGCTGGCGGCCGCAGTTAAGGCAACGATCGCTTGCTCATGTAATTCATCTCCTTGCAAATTAGATGACAATTTAGGGAGAGGGAGGGATTCCCCAAAAACTTGCCTGAGCAAATCGGGATCAGGCTCTAGGCGCATTGAACCATGCTGGAGCAGGGCATCTCCCCGACGGAGTTGGGCGCTGCCAATGAATTTAACGCCATTGGATAGCACTAAATCGGCTAAGGTCGCTGTCCCAAAGCAGTTGGGATTGTGGCTATAGTTTGAGCCAGAGTGACCATAGGAGAGGTCAAGTCCCAACGATCGCCAGCCCTGGATCAGGAATTCACAAACCCTCTGGTAGACTTCGCTTCGACTCCCTAGCAGTCCTGAGGTGATCACGGCATAGGTTAAATCGCCTTGATGTAAAACCGCTCGTCCCCCAGTGGGACGGCGCACTAAATCCACAGGATCTCCGTTCCATCTCAAGTGCTGCCAGGATTCTGGCCAGCGGTGTTGATGATAACCCAGGGAGATCGCAGGGGGGTTCCAGGTGTAGAAGCGCAAAACCGCAGGGTGTTTACCAAGACGGTGCTGCTCTAGCAGCCAATGGTCGAGGGACATCTGCACCTGACCACTGGCTGCTAGGGGCGGAATGAATCGCCAGACCTGTGTGGAGGATGGGGAAATCGGGGATGGGCTAGAGGGCAAACTCACCCTGGAGCGATTCATCATTATCGTTGGCGATCGAGGCCACAACAGTCAGATTTCGAGAAATTTCCCCTGGAGAAAGTTCCGCAACCGTACGAGTCGAAATGACGACCACCTGCTCACCAAAAATGGCGAAGTGGGCCTCAAAGGTACTAGACCAATTCATTTCCAAGAGCTTACGTAGCAGTTGCGGCTCGTTCTTCACCGGAAACTTGAGGACGGAGGACCACACTGTAAACGTATCCTCGTCAGTCAAACCCGTTAGTTGGACGAATACTTCAACGCTGCCATACTTGAACTTCCATAGATGGCTACCGTCATTGCTGCTCACCATGGCGGAGTTTTCTTGATCCAAGCTAGAGATGACTGTTTCAATCACCTCTACGGAATTAGCAGGTTGAACGTGCTCTATCAATTCGTAGGTTGTCTCGCTGGTGGTTAAGCTTGGTGTAGACATAGTTTCAGGCTCAGGTGGACAGAGACTCATAAATTATCTCCAGCAGTTTTCAGTTATCGAGCGTTACTGGGTTGGGGGTAGTCATCTCGCAGATGTGAGATGATCTCACGTTTCGGCTGGACTAAGAACTTTTCCTAGAATACAGATAGACTATACCAACGATCGTAGACAAAGTATCTGGTTTCCGCAGACTTTACCTTCGCATTTGCTAATCCATCGGTAGGTGGAAATAGCCTTAGGAGATTTCTGAAAAAATTTTACCCCTGCACGGGCGAAGCATTCGGGCAATTTCTATCTGATCAATTCACAGGTTTATCTGCCTAATGCTTCGCCCCTACGTTCCTTGGTATAGTCTTTCCTGAAAATAGCCCTAATTCAATCGTTTCTGAAGGGAATTCTTCAGGAATCTAAGCAGATTTTCTGGCTGTCTTGGCTTGAGATGGCTGCATTCCGTTCAAAAAGAGGGGAATCAGTCGTTCCACAAAGGCTTGGGGATCACGCTTCCAAGCTCGTTGAATGACATCGATCCGAGTTTGTTGCAAGTCGGGAGCAAGGAAAGTCTGGGGTAGGCGCTCCATCAGGTATTGCGGGCGTTGCCAGAGGGGTAGCGTTTCTGCAACTTCCAGAAGGTTGCTCACGCGGCGCAGTTCGGCTCCTAAGGTGATGTCCATGCCC
>Ga0163149_10005273_pt1 | contig 13732 bp, 13 predicted proteins | sample OliLakLV19MP5G1_FD_148604 | JGI IMG/M metagenome (GOLD analysis project Ga0163149, IMG submission 148604) | Freshwater microbial mat bacterial communities from Lake Vanda, McMurdo Dry Valleys, Antarctica - Oligotrophic Lake LV.19.MP5.G1 | ecosystem: Environmental > Aquatic > Freshwater > Lake >...
CACAAATAGCCAATAGTCTGATCCCTCTTCAGAATCACTCAATGCAACCCTCGATTGTAGCTCGACAATGGCTAGCTAGAGCCAGTGACAGTAGATTGCTAGTAGTAATCCAGAAGAACTGAAATACTGTACTGTAGGCAGGCTCAATAACGAGAGAAAACCTAGCATTTCTGGGCACTAGCAAATTTAGTATACAGTGCTGTATGTCACAAAGCTGCAAACTGTAATAGGAACGGCTCAAAAAATACGGAACCAAAATCGAAGAAGAAACCCAGCCTGGCAGTTGTACAGCATGGACTCCGCCAATGTGAAATTTATTTTAGCAGGGATTGAAAGTCCACAAAACCATATTCATCCATAAGTTAGCAACCAATCAACCGTTCGTCGCTACGGAGCCACTGTCACCAGTATACAGTACACCACCTCAGTCTCGTAGGCTAGCTCGCTAGCAAAGTAGCCCAACTCATTCTAGTAGCTAGCCTGCCCAAACATTTGTATTTCTTTTTAAAAGGAAAAATAGGAAAATTCGGTAAAGGGTTGCATAGGCTCGCCGTCATATGGTCTGGCAAACGGATCCAGAAGAGGAACGGATCCAGGAATTTTGTTGGCGCACAGGAATCCAAAGATTCCCAGCATCGCCAGACGACCGTTGTTCAATTCGGAGATTAATCGCCGTTCCTTGACTTCCGGTGCCATGTTTTTGTTGAAACCAAATGGGTCGTATAGGTCCAGGACCGGATGAACCGTCTCGCTGAACAATTGAAAGGAGGGATATTTGCCGGGTTGACGCCCTTTCATGTAATGGGGAAGGACACCACCACCGCCGCATTCATCCCATACTTCCAGCAAGGAAATGACCGCAAAAATTTGCCATTTGGCAGCCAAAGGAATCGCGTCCCATTGAGCTTCTGGTCCGAGGGATGCCGCTGGGTGGGCAAGACCCGATAACGTCTGTGGCCAAGGAAACACAAAATTGGATTGGACGACATATCCCACAAAGGCAAACATGGCAATCCGGCCATGCTTGATTTCAGATTGTCGTAAAAAGCCAATGGTGGCTTCATTGCCAAGCCCCCAAAAGTCCTTGTCGGCAAGATTTAATGGATCATAGAATTTCACCACGGGGTTGGCCTTGGCGGCGATGGCTTCTAAATCAGATTTGGTAGCGCCAAGTGTGGTAGTAGCAGTAGCGGCCCCGATTCTACTGCAAGACGAGGCCGAAGGAGCGAATGCCGATGTACCGGCAAATAATAGGGAGGCGAGGATCACAGCAGGCTTCATTTTCGTAAAAGTTTAAATAGAAGTGTAATGTACGAGAGCCATGGCCAGAAGCAGAGGGATTGGCGAAAACTTCGATGGGTTGCAGCCAATAGAAAGACCGAAAACTATGAGGGAAGCTGAACGACTTCAAGAAAAAGATACGTACCGCGAAAAACCCTCACCCTACTACTCAATTAAATGTACTGCTTGCCACCCGGGCATTGAATCATTCGCTGCACAGATCATGCAAACTTCATCGAGGGAGTTGTTTTGATGCGCTTGTTCCCAACGCCAAACATCGACAAGCCTGGCAACAGTGAATAGATAGATAGAAAGAACGTTACCAGTAGTTCAGAAAAATGGGCAAAGTGACACCACCACCTCTCACCAATGAGACGCTGAATCAGCGTCTGCTAACGGGAAATGCCACCAAAGGGGGAGCTCGAGGATCCCTCACAAGATGTGCCACCAAATTGGGGGCTCTGAATACCAAACTCAACGCGCCAGGAGGAAGTACGGACCTTGAAATTCAAACCATCAAGGAAGACATTAAGAGAGAAGTTCGTCTCTTTCAAGTGGAGATGCACAAATGGATGATCATGATACAAGCGGCAGAAAAAGAATTAAAAGATGTGACGGCGCAAGAGCAACAAATGGCGGACGCGGTCGAACAGAAGCAAAGGGATATTCAAGAATTAAGAAATCAAGCAACCAAGGTTGCGAGGACTCGAAAATGCTGGACCGAGTATGAGACGTTGGCAAAATTGGCGCGACAAAGAAGCCCTTGTCGAGTGTTGCGAGCCAAAATGGACAAGGCAAACGCGGATTTGGAGAAAACCAAAAATCAACTCTATCATACAGCGGCGGAATCCAAAGTCAGAGAAAAGCAGTTCCATTTGTTAATTCAATGCATGTTGGATCTAAAACGGTCGCTAGGGGAAGCGGTGGAGATACCGCCAAAGAAAAAGGAAGGCGAGGATGAAGAGGAAGAGGAAGAAAAAGAAGAGGCGGGTCAAAAACCCACGGCAGTGCAAAAAGAGGTAAAGCAGGATATTGAGGCAGCAGTTCAACCTACGGAAACGGAAGACAACGACGAAGATGACGAGGACCTCTATGGTGGATTATAGCTGTTGGGAATTTTCAGCTTAAATTTCATACAATTACAGTACATGAAGTAGTATTGAGTGGTTTTTCGCCCCAGCCTTTTGTGCTTCGAATCATTCATCTACGATGGACACGCCAAAAACAATAATTCCTTCCTCTTCGAAAGGTGATTAGAAGATTCATGGAACGTTTCGCACTCATCCTTCATGATGCAATTATAGGATGCATGGTACTTCAATTTTGTGGGTTAATCGTTAGTTCTAGGCTACCGCTAGGAAATTTGATTATTTCCATGCAGGCCCAACAGATCAATCCTTTTTACCATAGTCGCAGATAAACTGTTGAAAGACTTGAATTTCAGTTCCTGCCGTTGCCAGCCAAAGCTAAAAGGAAGCCTAGCACAAAAGCACTGTTAGGCCAAGATCAAGTTCACACTATGGTGTCCCAAAAGTAGTCTTGGAAGTTCAATGGAAGAGGATGGGAAAATCCCATGAAGTAATCCTGGTTGGCCTTTGGATATACCCCCTCTGATTGAAGAATGTCATCAAAAGATACTGTACAAAATTGGCCTAATAATTCATTTTGCTTCATATGAATATCATTTACTTTTTTTCAACTCAATCAGCCTTCTTTCATTGGATTGTATTAGTTGGTTATAAAAAAAGGTAATTGGTAAGAACATTGATCCCCAGACTTAAAGGGATAATCATTGATTAAACTATAACAAATTGTTTGAGTCGCTAAGGACAGCAGACTAAATATGATTTCAAGTGAACAAACAGGCACCATCGTGTGATGCAACATTCCCTGGGAATTTAATACTCCTTCATAAAGAATGCTAAAGGCAACCAGCAAGAATTTTTTTCATAAGCATGGTTTTTTCAAACTCCTTGCCAACACAAGTGGGAGTGATATGAAGGGGGGAAATATTCTGGTGTAAGCAAATGCAGTTTCAACAAACATCAAAACCAACTAATCTCAATTTAAGTAGTTGTGAAAAAACAGTCAAGCTTCCTCTTTCTTATCCCTGAAATTCCTACTGTATTGACGTGTTAGAAAAAAGAGACTATAATGACGTCGCACACCTGCCTTTACTGGTGAGCATCTGTTTTAAACGGTGGGGCAGGCAGACGCTTAGTAGTCGTTGATCATTGACCATCACCACGGATTTCAAATAACAGTCATGTTCGACGCAAGGCCAAACCACATAAAAACTGTGGCTTCTGAAACTCTGTCAGCTCCAACAGCGCAACAACAAAGGGAAACAATCATTGGTCTTCTTCTTCGAAAGCCCATTACCACTACCTAGCTGACTTTAGCTTGTTTTATTTTTCCTTTGTAACTGAATAATCAACACGTGCAATGTCGAACTTGTTGCAGCTGTTGAAGGCTGCTGGAGTCGGTAAGTTTTTTCGTGACAATGACAAAAAAATTCAAGGGATCGCGCTTTTTGCTACGTAGGATTTGGTACATTTTCTACGTCCGCATTGTTTCCATCACTGTGTTTCCGTCCATCGTTAGGACAAGAACAGTCATCACTATCACATCAATCTCTCACCTCTGTCGCTATACCTAAACTGTTTCTATTGTTAATAATTCATTGTAGGAGACAACGAGGCACAACATCAACTTGAGAAATATGAGGAAGAGAATTTTAAGGACTTTGCGGTTGCCTTGGCAAATGAGTTCGTTGGGGGCTCAGATCCGACGGTTCGTCACATCGCGGGTATCTGTCTAAAGAACACTCTAAATGCTAAGGACAATTCTAAGCAAATGGCGAAGCACCAGCGATGGAAGGCGCTGGATCCAGGCACTAGAAGCGGCATTAAAGAGCAGGTATTGAATATGTTGAAGGCTCCCGAAAAGCCTTACGCTCACACAGCGGCTCAAGCCGCCGCAGAAATCGCTGCAATCGAACTTCCGTACGACGGAGAATGGCCCGCCTTCCTTCCCTCCCTCATTGAGGGATGTACCAATCCGCAGAGCCCGGAGCTGCTCAAGATCGTCTCCATTGAATGTCTCGGATTTACGGCGGAACGTCTGGCCGAAATCACTGATTTTACGGATGTCCCTGAACTTGGTGAGGCAACGGTGAATTCAATGCTCACAGCCATTGTCAATGGAACTCAACCCGGGAACTCTGATCAGATCCGGTTGGCAGCTAGTGTGGGGTTGCGTAACGCTCTCATATTTGCAAACAAAAACTTTGAGAAAAAGGTCGAACGAGACGCCATTATGTCGGCTATTTGTGAAGCAACGAGATGCACCGATGACAATGTCCGTATGGCCGCTTACGACTGCCTAGCGCAGATTGCGTTTCTGTACTACAGCTATCTTCAGGACTACATGACAACTCTCTTTGAAATGACGGTAGCGGCTATCCGAACTGACGACGAGATGGTCGCCAAGAGCGCTGTTGAGTTTTGGAATACCATCTGCGATGTCGAGCAAGAGCGACTAGATGAAGCAGCCGAATTCGCTGATCAAGGTCTTCCGGTACCACCAGATAGAGCATGTGTTCGTTATGTTGAAGCAGCATTGCCGCAGCTAGTTCCTCTCCTTTTAGAAACACTCACAAAGCAGGACCCCGACAATGACGAGGACAACTACAACTTGCATATGGCCGGAAGCGTTTGTCTCAGCTTGATGAGTCAAACTGTAGAAGATCCCATTGTTGCTGGTGTCATGCCATTCGTAACGCAAAATATCCAGAACCCAGATTGGAGGTTCCGAGACGCCGCCATCATGGCCTTCCAATGCATTCTTGATGGCCCGACGACAGAGTCCATTGGCACGCCCGTGTCGCAGTCCATCGCTCCGTTGTTGCAGGCTCTTGCTGACGAGAATACTATGGTGAAAGACACCGCCGCGCACTGTATCTCGCAAATCTGCAAACTGCATGTGCACTCCATTCCTAACGATATGTTTCCACAGCTCTTAACCGCTCTTACCGAGAAGGTCCAAGAGCCTTATCCAAAGGTGGCGAGCCAAGCTTGTAGTGCCATTCACAATTTGGCTCAAGCTTTTCAGGAAGAGGCTCTTATGCAGGAGCAGCAAGCGAACGCCTTGTCTCCCTACATTGGAAATCTTGTTGCGAAATTGTGGGAACGTGCCGAGAAGCAAGACGCGCAGTTTGCGAATTTGCGCGTTGCTTCGATGGAAGCGATTGCTATTTTGGTTCAAGTCTCAGCGTTGGACCAGAAGCCTATGTTGATGCAGTTCTTCCCAGCTGTCATTGGTCGAATGGAACTAACACTTCGGGAACAACAAGCCCAAGGAACTGGCGGCTCTGCCGAACAGAAAGAAAGCCGTGAACAGTTGCAGGGGCTTCTCTGTGCACTGTTCCAAGTGCTCTACCAAAAACTTGATAAGGTTGAAGTTGCCCAATATACTGACCAAGTAATGACGATGTTGCTTCAAATCCTTACTGTGCCAGACGCGACGTGTCACGAAGAAGTTTTCTCTGCCATTTCTGCTATTGCTGACTTGCTGGAAGAGGATTTTGTGGTAAGTAGAGCAACGCGGCTCCAGAAAAATGGTTTCCATTTTCTTTTTTGTCTCTCACACTCCGTCGTTGTACTTTTTTGCTTGTTCTTCTCAGCGATTCATGCAAGCACTCGCGCCATTTTTGCTCGGAGGAATCAAAAGCTCGTCGTCATATCGATTATGTATGGTTGCCGTTGCTGCGATCGGGGATATCTGTCGCGCCATTGAAGCACAGATACAACCCTATTGCGATCAGATTATGGGGGCCCTCCTAGAAGCGTTGAAAGATGTTTCGATCAATCGAGCAGTGAAGCCTCCTGTCATTTCCTGCTTTGGCGACATTGCTCTTGCTATCGGAGGGGGGTATGAGCCGTACCTTCAAGTGTCGGCCATGATGTTGATGCAGGCAAGTAGTACTAAAGCTCCTCCGGACGACGAAGATCTTATTGAGTACGTCAACGTCCTTCGACAAAGTATCTTGGAAGCATACACTGGCATCGTTCAAGGCTTGAAGGGAGGTAACAAACTACCTTTGTTTGCCCAATTTGTTCCCGCCATCTTGAATTTTTTGCGTGACATTGCCGAGGATGCAAATCGTGATGATGGAGTTCTGAAAGCCGCTGTCGCCCTGGTCGGGGATATCGCCCAAGCCATGGGCGCGGAAGCAGAAATCAAGCGCCACATTAGCCAACCTTTTGTGGAGCAAATGTTGAGAGATGCAGGAAGTTCGCCTAGCGACACAACACGAGAGATTGCCAGCTGGGCAAACAGTGCTGTTCTGCACGCTGTTCAGGCCAATTAGAGATACTAGGCAAAGTGCCTGAAGCGATTCGACTGCCTCGTCTGTTTCCTAGTCAGCTGGTCGACGCTTCATTCACTTCCTCTTGGTTGATTGATTGAATAATGGATTCCGTCGGTCGCTTCATCACCAAGAAGATTCGACACAGCAACTTCTTGGTCATGTCGCCACCGAAGCTCATAACGAAACGTAGTGTCAGCGCAAGGACAGGTCAGCAAATCGGGCCAACCCCAACACTTTTTCACCATAATGCACTGAAGATGTGTTGTCCGGGCAACTGGTTCGCTGGCTTCTCCTCCTGATAGACTATATTCTGAAACACTGCTAAATACTCTAGAGAAATAACAAACGGATCTAGAAACATGTTTCTCATCAATGCACGTACTGTATAGTATATCAAATCACTCGCGCATCGCATAGGTTGAAGTGCATTCGGAACCGATCATACGTTCCCTTTGACAACCACTGATTTAGTATGTTGAGGGTTGAGCAGACCAAATTTCACGATCGAAGCTGCTACCTTCTCATTCCACTACACCCAAATTGACATATTTGGGCATACCATGTCGTGAAATATACGTGATAGTAGTGCCATGTGTGGGAAGTGTCAAAAGGCTGACAGAGTCCAACCTCACTAATTGATTCTAAACAGATTTAGGCCGACCAGCTAGTAGAGTAGGATAAGAATAGCTATTAGAATAGGTTGGGGGAAAACAGAAAAAAGTTTAGGATTGACAGGTGGATGTTTCATATCCCTATCCCTATCATTATTGTCGCCATAACGATCATATTGACCACGGATCGATCGAGCGGCGCGAACGATCGAATCAATGGCGGGGCAACACTCAATTTATTCAACTGGTTGACAACGACACAACGTTGGGTTAGCCTGTGCGGACCCAGAATAGATAGCGACATCGTATTCATTGCAAAAGCTAACTTTATCTCTATTGTCTTTCCAGTGGCTACTGAGTGCCTAGAGATTTGCGTAAACAACAAAAATGGCGAAGAAAAAGCAGCAGCAACCACAAAAGGTCGTGGCAGAACCGGTTTCCGATGATGATGGCAACAACCCGGACGACGATGATGTCGAGTACGAGGAGGATGAACTTGAGTTATTACAGGTGGATCTCGGGGACATGGTGAAGTTGAAGCAGGTTCTAGACGAGGCTGTCGCTAGTGTTATATTGGAGAAGCTGGACGAAGATTACCGCTGGGATAATTTTAAGCTGTCTATCATGGCATTAGCCTGCTTCTTCGCCATGGTAGCACAGTTTGCCCCCGTGCCCTTTCCGGACTCCCGGCCCTTGTTGGGCGTCTGCGGGTGTGCTTACTTTGCGCTGAGTGGCGTTCTACAACTAATTGCTACCTTTATTGATCAGGACTCAATTCTGCTAACAAAGCCATTTGACCCAGATTCCCCTTCCGGCGATGGTAAAGATGGAAGTAACAAGAAATCAACCACGAAGAACGAGTTGCTCAAGAAATATGGAGTGCGGGTCCGTTCTAATCTGCCACGTTTTTCTGAATGGTACTCTGTTATTTTGGAGTTCAAAATGGATGGCGACATGAAGACTCCCTACACGGAACAGAAGTGGAGCGTAGGCCAATTCTTTGACAAGGAAGGTTACTTTGACGAATTTGGTCTAATGAAAGAAGTTGAAGATCTGTATGATCGATTCGAAGGGGGTGAATATACCAAGAGTGAAGATGAAAAGAAAAAACAGTAGAAGGGATACTTAAAAAGCAACTTATTTTATTGTTTTGCTTGTACTTACTATCTGGTAGGCAGAAGAATTAGTGGCCATCGGGACACAAATTTTTTGTACGCTGCTGGAGATCTACGTCCATTCAGTTTTCTGCTACCAGCGTCAGAAGTTATGCCAATCTCTATGTATCAATCATGGATAACGCGTTCTTCAAAAATAGCTAATTACATTATTCGTCACCGGCGTTACCTTAGTGATCAATTGTTTGACGCCAGAAGACGAATACTAGTATGGGTGGAAGCATTTATCGTGTGGCATCATGTCACCCAGACAAAAAACGACCACTGAATACGGCTGACTCCTCGTTGTGCAGACGCATTTGATCCACCCAAGAAACGATTTCTCCTTGTTCGAAATGCCAAAGACGTAGATTTGCCAAAGTGCGCACGCAATTCAGGCAGACAAATGCGGAGATATTCATTCGTCGAATTCATGTTTTGTGTCGTTGCGTCCTGCCGCCAGTGATACACCAAGACAGGAACTCCTTCCCCATTTCGCAGTTCATCATCTCGGAGATCCGTTCATGGAGGGAACTGTTTCTATCAAAGGTTGATTTTCTGCTTCATCCTCTGATTTAGAATAGCCGTTATCCACATCTGACTGATGTGCTTTAAATTCTTTGCTTCGGCCCACTTGCTTCTGTTGCTTTCGTTCCTCCATCTTGGCCAAAGATGAAACCGTGAGACCACCCAGCACAAGTCCTGCCCCCAAAACATAAAACCAGGAGAATTTCTTCGGAAATATGATGAAGGATAGAACAAGAGTCATAGCTTTTCGAACCGTTGCCACCAAGACGGCTGTCACTCCGCCAAATCGCTTCACCACCGTCATGTGGACCGAGATGGCAATGTAGGCGATGAACGTGTATACCACCATATAAAGTTGCAGTATGGGTGTTTTACTTGCAAATTGAATAATACCAATCAAATCCCCCGACAAGAGTGTTGTAAATGTCATGACCAACAGCGTGAAAATATTGGTAAAAAAGGTAACTTCCAGTCGACTCGAACCAAGTCGAAACAGGCGTTCTTGTGCATTGGGAAGAATGGCATCAGCGCAAACACTCGCGGATACCAGAGTTAACCCAACAGGATGAAAGGATGGTGACAATTGCCAATCAGCGGCAGCAAACATCACTAGGCCAGCACATATGGCCAATGCACAACTGTACTCTTGAATAGTGAAAACTTTGCGATGAATGACGGATGCCACGGCCATTGTGGGGATGAGCTTGCAGGATCGAAAGACCACTTTGGTAGGAAAGTTGATGAAATTCAATGCCAAATTGGATAAGGCTGACGAGGACATGAGACAAAATGTCAAGAGCGGATATGCGGATAGTGGAGCCACTCGACCACTTTCTTTCGCAATATACGTTCGCTCTACAAAGGAGCAGACGGCCACTCTGCATTCATATTTATTGTGGTTAGTTTGTGATATTTTGATGGAAATATTCAAAAATGCGGAGAGAGAAAAGCGTTTGAGTTAGTTATAGTGTACTGTGTATCCATCCACGGTTGGTTGCTTCCGAGAGAAATAAATGACCCCCTCTTGCGTCTGGTAAACATAACAAAAACAGAAGTCTTACCCTAATACCTCCATGTATCCAAGCATAATACCGAAATTAAAGCCATCAATCGACATCATGGTCTCCTGAAGCAGGTTGTGGATTCCAAAAAAGAGAAAAACTCCACCGACTAGGATGAAAAATTGGATTGGGACACCGAGATTTTCAAATTTTTGCTCCAAATTCACCAAAGCCACCAAACGTTGTGGCCTCGGACTTGAGCCATCCTCGGTTGCCATTGTCATCAGCTATGGAATGTAATTGCTCTTGGTTCTATTTTGAGAGTACAGAGAGTACAGGAATGTATTCTACCTAAGTTACTACTAACTCTAGAGTGCAAACCTGGATGGAATAAAGACAACAACAACAACAAAAATTATATCAATACAGAGCTTGTGGTTGCTAAGAAACGTCATAAAATGCGGGAGATGAGGAGTCATTCATTGGGGTGAGCAAAGATGGGAGTTCGTATGCGTCCATAGAGTTGACCTAACCGCGGTCATCGGAACTAGAGTTTGTGTGCGGTCTAATTAAACAAGAGTGAGGAACATTCCAGCCGTTTTTCTACGTTAACAAGCAAGGCGAGATACCTTCATGAAATCCCTCTCCTCATTTTTCGCTAAATTTCGCGAATACCCTCGTGCAAGGTATGCCGTGTTAGTCTTCCTACTCGCCGACGTCTGTCATCACGGCCTCTACGAACTGCGTGACAGATTGCTGTATCCAGACTCTAATAGAATTAAACTTATATTTTTCGCTGCCGTTAATCGAGTCATAACTGGCGAGGTGTTGCCTCCAATACCCGGAATCCAATCTTCACCAGATCGACGACATTCACCAAATTTGCAAGTGGCGAAGGTTTTGCCGCAACAAGTTGCCTCCAATATCTCAACTTTTTTCAACTACATTAGTAAACAACTGTTGAGTGAGTAAAGGCTTTGATCCTACAGTTGTCCTTGAAGAACAGTAATAGACTATAGTTCCCGTCGATGAGATAAAAAGGCATGAGCTTTGATTCACAGACTAGCGGCGCGTCATTGGACTCGAAAAATCAAGAGACGACCATGCTCGAGAAAAGCATGAACGCTAAGTCTCCGCGGCAAGATGAGTTGAAGGCATCCGTTTCTGGTGCACATACCGAAAAATCATCAAGTTCAAAGTCCAGTCGCCGCTCCAAAGGAACGCATAAATCAGGCAAGGGCAGCGTTGCCAGTAGTAAAAAAGAAGAGGTCAAAGAAGCTTTACTTGAGAATCATGGATTTATATCGAAAGGATTAAATAAGCTTGGAGCCTATGTCCTCGAAGAAAATGACGAGAATAAAATTGCAGGACTTGAAAGTCCATCGGTGTCGAAAGCGACAAATGATGAAGACAATTTCTCCTTACACCTTTCAAGGAATACGGGAACAGGGTCTCAGCAGCTTGAGCTCTGGATGAAGGAAGTCAACATTGCTGTTGGACGTGTACCCGAAGCTCAATCACAGGGCTCAGTAGGCAAGCCACGATCCAAAAATGGAACACCTCGACACAAGTCGTTGGATTCTCCCGCGAATTGCACGGTGAAAACAGAATCATCGGCACCTCGTCCCAGGCACACATTGTCCCCTGTCATGGTGAATTTGCAAGAGAAGCTAAACCCTGTCACCCCTACTTGGTACAAGGATGGCGAAAGCCAAAATGAAAATGACAATAGCTTGAAGGAGAAACGAGAGAAGCATAACACCCCAAGACATACTCCCGTTGCAAAAAAATCTGGTAAAGAGAGAATTCCAACACCTTACAGTAATGGACAGATCGACAAACACTCGTCTTTTTCTACGCCCAAATCGAAAAATAATTCCAGGCACATCATGGAGAGTATTGAAGGTAAATACAAGAGCCTCCGAGAGAACTTGATCCAGGAAAATGCGTTCGATGGAGACCTTCTTTCTGAAGAAGAAGAGGAGTACGACGAGGACGAAAGTCGCCGGCACAGTAGTAGGCGTCGTCGAAAGTCTCGCGACAGATGCGACTCACACGCAGAGTCGCAACTTGACAAGCCAAAGTCAAGGCAAATGACCAACCCCGTGCAATCGGTAGTCTCAGCGGTACTTGCACCAAACAATCTCCCGATGAACTATTCTGTTCGAGATCATTTTTCTCTGGGCATGCTATCGACTGGATCATCCGGCATTCTGTCTGCCACCAACTCATGGTCTACAAATTCTTCTTTTGAATCGGGGAGATCTGAAAGTTCCTTCCCAACGAGAGGCTGTGGCATCTTCTTATGTGATTAAGAATTGTCGTACATAGATTAGGATGGAAGGCGTTAGAAATGCTAGATAACAGGAACAAGGATGATTGCGTAGGATACGGTACGAAAGCTCAAAACTGCCATGGTTTTTCAACAGTGTGGATTATTCAGAGCGAAGTTGTGTTGGTTACACTACTTCTCAGGAACAAAGTCTACCAGTGAAGTAAGATTTATAAATGCATTCAATACTTTAGTATATACGTATTTTTTTAATAGAATCCGTTCCAACAGTATTTGTTATGCATGCAATAGCTCTTGATGGTTGCATTCAAAACTTTCGGCATGGACTATCTGGCAGCTTCTTCATTATCTAGAATGTGCAGTCAAATCAAGTGTTCTACCCATTGAATTGAGTGATCAAATTTGACAACGGTACGATACTGGCTTTTGAAAACTGAAGTCAGTTCAAACCCAAATTGAAAGTCATGAAAGCAAGGCAGACAAAGACATTCTACTGACAAGAATGATTCTCACACTATTTGTCTACCCCTGGATAGATGTGCTTTCTCAGCAGATGCTCTGGCTGAGATTCTGTTTACTATTTAGTAACTGTTGTCTGTTTTTTGTCTTAACTTTGTTCATACTCAGATTTATTGTATTTCACCAATATAATATGCAACACACCTAAGCACATCATAATCTTGTTTTAATAACAGCAAAAACTATAAGCTTTAGACAAAGCAATTAAAAAAGTCCAACAGTCATGGCGTGCACATCAATGATACAAATTGAATATTTTGTATCTTTAAAGATGTTGTCTCCCATGGTTTGCAATTGTAGAGGCATAATGTTTTGCATAACGGTGGCACACTCATATAATTGTTTCATGTTTATCAGAGGATGTTATGATGCATGGTTGTGATCAAGTCCTTATTCATGAAGAACACGCATGTATTCACCAAACTTAGGATGGAGAAAGGCTTATCTTTGTGATCTAATCAATCCCCCAAAAGTTGGTTAAGAATTCTTCCTCTAGTCTTGCGAGCCAACAAAAGCTGGGAATAATTATGATAGCAAAATATGAAATGCGCCGGAATTGAACCAGCAGACCACTTACATTTCAGTTGAAATCAAGCTAATTTGCTCCATAAGAACCAAACATCGGTCAATTATGAATGTGACGCAAAATGAAAGTACTAGTATGAGCTTATTAAATCAACTAAGTTAAATGTGATAATCTGACCAAACAAATATGATACAAAGTGCGCTGTGCTACAGTAGCAAAAGGCTTGTGAACACATGGCACATTGTGCCATATGAACATGAACTTGAGTACCAGTCTAGTGCATCCGCCCCCATGATTTGTACTGTTTCACTGTGGAAATCATCTCATGCTTTGCAGTGACGGTGCGAAAGTGCGTGATTCAACGGTGCATCACTCCGGTTCAACGCTCCGTACTTTGCTGCACGCCCGGCTGGCGTGTATTTTGACTGTTTTTTGTACTATTTTGCTA
>Ga0163149_10005282_pt1 | contig 13720 bp, 13 predicted proteins | sample OliLakLV19MP5G1_FD_148604 | JGI IMG/M metagenome (GOLD analysis project Ga0163149, IMG submission 148604) | Freshwater microbial mat bacterial communities from Lake Vanda, McMurdo Dry Valleys, Antarctica - Oligotrophic Lake LV.19.MP5.G1 | ecosystem: Environmental > Aquatic > Freshwater > Lake >...
TATCGCGGAAGCGGTATTAGTATATTCTTAGTAGGTTCATCAGGCTTTAATAAATTAAGAATAGCAGTACATGGATATTTTAATTCTACTAGCACTCGCACTGGCTCCCGGAGTAGCCATTGGCTTATATATTTATTTAAAAGACAAGCATGAGCGCGAGCCAGTGGGATTACTCATGCGCAGTTTCTTTTTCGGCATTCTCAGTGTATTTGTTACGCTTTTGATAAGCCGCGTGATTGGCAATTTTATTACCATCGATGAGCAAAGTGTAAGTGAACAGGCGGTGCATGCTTTTTTAATTGTGGCACTCGTGGAAGAATTCAGCAAGTTCATTTTCGTGCGCGGCATCCTGTATAACAATTCAAATTTCAATGAACCTTTTGATGGGATTGTTTACTCAGTGATGGTAAGCATGGGGTTCGCCACCTTTGAAAATATTCTTTATGTAACGGAAGGTGGAATAGGTACGGCCTTCATGCGCATGTTTACCGCGGTGCCGGCACACGCCTCCTTTGCAATACTAATGGGCTTCTATTTGGGCAAGGCGAAGTTCGAACACAAGAAATCCTATTATGCACTGCATGCGTTGGCGGTGGCCACACTCCTTCATGGCACTTATGACTATTGCCTCTTCATTTCATTTGTGCCCGGCATTGTGTTTGTTGCGCTGGCTTCTTTAGTGGTGGGCATTTGGCTTTCGCGCAAGGCAATCAGCATACATCAGTTTGCTTCACCGTTCATCCGGCAGCCGATCCCACCGGATCAACAGGATATTGACCACACCGAGCAAAATTCATAGCTTACTCAACCATGTATCACCTGGTTTACATAAGTTATGCATCAAGGCCTTTGCGGGAGGATGACCTTCTGGATATTCTTAAAGATAGCCGCTTGTTTAACAAGAAAAATAGAATCACGGGTATGCTGGTATACCTGCACGAAAAATTTATTCAGGTGCTGGAAGGTGAATATGAAATGGTGAACGCACTCTATAAAAAAATTAAAGAAGACTCCCGCCATCGCAAAGTAACCACCATGCTCGAAGGCAATACCGAACTCCGGATTTTTAAGAACTGGTCGATGGGATTCAAGAAATTAGATGGCCAGCAGTTTGAAGAAATGAGTGGCTATAAAGACCCGGAAGATTTTTTTAATGCCAAACGTGTGACGGATGATAGCCCGGCAGTCCTGATTTTTTTATCCTTGTTCTACAAAAAAAACCTAACCGACTATCCTGAAAAAATTTCTTAGTAGCTGTAGTTCGTGAATTGCTGAAAAGAAATAGATTGGAATGAATAAGGAATTCCGGTTTCGGGGCGAAGAGTATGGAAGACGTGGAAATTTCTGTGATGCCGTTTTTTGCGCTGGCCTGATCCTCTTAAAAACGTCCCAATTCAGGCCTATTTAAAGTCATTGATTTTTCTGACAATCGTCATGTTAGCCTGTGGTTTCAACCTCTATTATTACCTAATTTTATTTGACACTAAAAACTAACATTTATGGAAGATCAAAAATATTCATCGGGGCAACTATATGCCCTGGTTGCCCTGCGTTTGCTGGTGGGGTGGCATTTTTTGTATGAGGGAGTAGTAAAACTGTATAACCCTTCGTGGACAGCCAAAGGATATCTGCTAAGCGCAAGTATATTAAAACCATTCTTTGGATGGCTGGCCAGCGGCTCCATGGCTTCAGTAGTAGATGTGCTTAATATCGGGGCATTGGTAATTGTTGGCATTTCATTGCTCATCGGTTTTAAAACCAAGTGGGCCAGTGTAATTGGTATAGGTTTGTTAGCGCTGTACTATCTCGCCCATCCTGCCTTCCCAGGCTTGCCTCAAGGACCTTCTGAAGGCAGCTATTGGATTGTGAACAAAAACCTGATTGAGATTGCAGCATTGTGGGTAATCATGTTGTTCCCGACCGCCTGGGCGTTTGGCATTGAAAATCTTTTAACGAAAAAAACTCAAGTATCAAATTAACTACGAATAGCCATGACAAACGATAATGACAACTTTATGAAATGGTCGAGGAGGGATATGTTACGTGGCCTGGCCGGTATACCCATTCTTGGCAGCGTATGGTTTGCAGGTGCCCGCGTTACGGGCAATGCAAAAAGAGAGAGACAACTTTTGCTTGAAACATTAAACATCAAAGCATCACCACCACCACCTACCGGTCCTATGTCGGGTGATCCGCTCAGGATAGGTATCATCGGCTTTGGCATTCGCGGTGAGCAACTCTGTCGTGCGCTCGGTTATGCTACCACCGACTGGTTGAAAAACATGAAGGAAGCTTCAGAAAAAAATCCTAATGATAATCGATTAAAAGATTTTCTGGCTCAGGAGAATCTGAATATCAAGATCAATGCAGTGTGTGATATTTTTGATTTCCGCGCTCAACGGGTGGTGGAGTCTTTTACTTCTGATGACAACAAGGTGAAGAGATTTCTTACCTACAAAGAATTAATCCACAGCAAAGAAGTGGATGCCATCGTAATTGCAACACCTGACCACTGGCATGCCCCCATCGCTTTGGAAGCCATTGCTGCCGGTGTGCACGTGTACATTGAAAAACCAATGACACACAATGTATCAGAAACCTATACACTGCGCGAAGCGTTGAAAGCAAATCCGAAAGTAGTGTTTCAATTAGGTCACCAGCACAGACAAACACAAAGCTTTTTAACAGCCCAGGATATCATCGCCAAAAAAGTGTTGGGTCACGTTTCATTGATCACCACCAACACCAATCGCAATGATGACAATGGTGCATGGCAATATGAAATTCACCCCGATGCTTCACCTAAAACAATCGACTGGAATCAGTTTATAGGAAATGCACCAATGACTGAATTCAACCTCGAACATTTCTTTCGCTGGAGAAAATGGTGGGTATACGGATCTGGTCTGTCTGGCGATTTGCTGTCACATGATTATGATCGCTTGAATTGTGTTTTGAAAATGGGTATTCCTGATTCCGCGATGACGTCAGGTGGAATTTACACTCACCGCGATGGACGCAATGTGCCGGATGTATTGCAGGTGAACATGGAGTATAAAGATTTCTCCACAGGATCAAGTCAGCAAGAAGGAAAAGAAAAAGGAATGACGTTTGTGTACAGTGCTACGCTGGGTAATCAATTTGAACGTCCTACTTATTTGATGGGTCATGATGGCACCATGGAATTAAGTAATTCCGTTACCGTGTATGCCGATGCCCGCTCCAGCAAGTATGCAGATCTGATTAAAGAGAAGAGAATTGATGCGTCAGAACCCATTTATGTATACGATCCAGCCTTAAACCAGACCGATGCAGTTACTTCTGCTACAGCAAAATACTTTGCGGATAAAGGATTGCTATACACGTATCGCGATGGCAAACGGGTAGACCCAACCTTCCTTCACATGCGTGAGTGGCTGAGTTGCATCCGCAACGGAGGCTCTCCAAGCTGTGGTATCAAAGAAGGATTCGAAGAAGCGATCTCCTCTCACATGGCAGGCTTGTCTTACAAGATCGGACGCAGAATTCAATGGGATCGTGAAACAGAAAAAATAATTACGCTGCCAGGAGAAGACCTCGATGCGATCCTGACCGATACGAAGCCCAGAGTTTAATCTGATTGTATATCAGTGATGTTTTTTTACGGCTCTGAAAGGCGAGATCAATGGCGCAGGACTTTGTCCTGCGCTAATAATTTATATAAATTAAAAAAACATCAAATCCTTCCACAGAGTCATACATCAGAATCTTTTACTGAACTCATGCCTGTACATCCGGCTGATAGGTAATTCTATTTTATTGATGACTATCAACTCATGATTGAAGGAATCAACTTTGTTCAGGGCAATGATGTAGGAGCGATGTATTCTGATGAAGTTCGTTTTAGGAAGCATTTCCTCTAACGATGAAATTGATTGTTTGGTAATGATGGTGTTAGCTTTCATTACAATTTTTACATAATCTTTCAAACTTTCTATATATAGAATTTCTTCTAGCATCACTTTCACCATTTTTCTATCAACCTTGAAATACAAATGTGTTTTAGTCAGATATTTATTTTTTTCTATCGAGCTGATGCCGCCTTCATCGGATGGCGAACTCAGGGTTAAATCCATTGCTTTGCTCACGGCTTTTAGGAAACGTTCGAATGAAATGGGTTTAAGTAAATAGTCCACCGCATTAAGTGAGAAACCTTCGACAGCAAATTTTCTATACGCTGTTGTAAAAATCACTTTGGGAGGATTTTTTAATGTACGGATAAAATCTGTACCTAAAATTTGAGGCATTTGAATGTCCAGGAAAAGCAGATCAATATGATGTTGTTGCATCTTTTCAAAGGCCTCCACTGCATTACAGCACGTAGCCGTCAGAGTTAAACTTGGTAAAGCCTCAATGTGTTTTTGCAGCACATTCAGGGCGGGTGGTTCATCGTCCACCGCCATACACGCTATTTTTTTAAATTCGAACATGAGTTTCGGTTTGTTGGTAAACCAGTGTAGTTACGTCAGAGCCAGTAAACTTATTTAATAGTTGTTTTTTCTCAAGTGGTATGGTCAACTTAACACAAAAAAAATATTCCCCGGATTCAATTTTCAAATAATGTTTGTTAGGATATAAAAGCTGCAATCTTCGTGTAACATTACTTAACCCAAGTCCTTTTTTTTCCTTTTTACCAGGAGATGCTAATGGCTTGTTATTGTACAGATTAAATACTAACAGGTCGTCTTGAATCTGAATGTTTAATTTTATCAACGGATGTTTCAATATTTTACTTGCACCATGTTTAAAACTGTTTTCAATGAACGGTATCATTAATAATGGAGCTATCATGTTGTTTTCTGTATCTCCATTTATTTCTATTAGTAATTCCAAACGATTCCCGAAGCGCACGCTTTCCAGGCTAATATAGTCGTTAAGTATTTTTATCTCCTTGTCCAAGTTTACTAATGGCGTGGCGCACTCTTTGGTCATGTATTGAAGTATATGAGTAAGTTTTGCGAGAAGCTCTCCAGCAATTGGGGATTTATCTAGCGTAAAGGAGTAGATATTGTTGATGGTATTAAAGAGAAAGTGAGGATGGATTTGAGCTTTTAGAAATAGAAGCTCAGCGTTTGTGTTTCCGATAACCAGAGCAGTTTTTTCTTTTTCCTTTTTGTGCCCGTCTTTTAATATTTTGAAGGCGATAAGCAGTAGGCAAGTAGGTAAGCCCATCCATATAAAATTAGAAAAGACCTGTTCACTCATTTCAAAGAATCCTGGATAGACCGATAGGCCAGGAATCCAATACACGAATAGGTGAAGTAGAGTATTGTGCAGAATAGAAATGAACACCAATCCTAAACCAAAGGAAATGTACTTTTCTTTTCTAAAGTATTTTGGGAATAAAAAGTAAACCACTGCGTAGCAATAACAGATTTCAAAAATAAATCGTATAGCGATCCGTGGTACCCTTGAAGTTACTGCATTCCATGTAAGCCAATCTACCCATGTCTTAGTTTCACTTGGATTCATTGCGAAGTAATTTAACACCATAAACCAGAAAATGAAGAGAAAGCGTGTTATCCAAAACAAGAAATGCCGAGGTATGCGATATTGATTTTCATCAGACAATAGAAATTCACGCCAATACATTTTATTTGTTTTCGTATGGGTTTAAAATATTTTCAAATGTTGTGAGCTTTGTTAGCTGCAGCCTGAGTGAAAGGGAATATATATCCTCATCTTCGACCACTTCTATTTGCTGCGCGTCTCTGCATAATCCTGTCAACTGCTCACGCATGTTAGCCGAAGTATCTTTCCGACTGTCCACCTTACTTAGTTTATTAGAATAAATTCCGAGTAACTCAAAGAAAAGAAATTCATTTTCAATACTAATTTTAAAGCGGGCTTCCTTCAATCCTTTTTCTTCATGAGATATCATCTGCAATGAATTTTGCATTAAACGGAACAACGTAAGAGGGGTGATATATTTATTTTCAGTATTACCAGCTATAAATAAATAAAGAAAGGTTTGGTTGTCTCGTTTCATTTTTTCAAACGCCATTGCATTCCTCACCATGATCATCTCCCTTTCCAACTGTATAAAATCTTCCTGGCTGTCGTATAGGAGATAGCTCAATATATCCGATAGCTGCATCAGCAAAACAGGCGCTTCCGTTGCACTTGCTTTTATTTTTAACTGAATAGTGCCTAAAGCTGGTAAGATGAACTCTGGATACAGGTTTGTCTTCTCAAGTTTGAGGTCGTTTGTTACCTTTTCTTTTTCGAGTTTCTGGTTCTCCAGATAAAGTAAATACCAATTTTTGGTTGCCTTAATGCTCAGCGCAATAACGCCAACGCTCAGCGCGTTGATCTGATTATAAAAAGCCAACCCAACTATCATGTTCGGTGTAAATGGATCACTACCCCAATTATTGAAGAACACCAGACTTGTATAATAATTAGTTAGTAGGGTGAGGCAAAAGATGGTAAAAAACCCTAACGCAAATGAGCGATATTTTTTTTCTTGTATGTAGGGCAATAAAATATAAGGGAATACATATATGGATAGGATACAGGATGGGAGGTAACAAGCGAGGTATAAGAGTGTCCTGTTGTTGTTGGTAATGTGGAACAGTGAGGCAAATACAACTAACGACAACAAATGCCTCCACGGTCGGTAATAAGTTTTATTTGAGAGTATCAAATTTGGGATGACCACATCAACTTAATTGAATGATTTTACAAATTATCAGCATAATGCGTCAGATGGCTAAACGCATCATATAAAAATAGATAAAAGGATGCTTAACTGCCATTTACCTATGCTTATTAATACATTCCTCTACAGAGAGCCGGTTTCTAAAGACGAATGGCGTTGGTCCCTTGATCATAGCCTTCGATACGTTTATTAAGTACCATTAGCGAAAAAAATAATTTGGTATGAATGACGAAGTTAAATTTGGATTTAACTAACCCAATTGATATGAAACGAATAGACGAAATTTGCACATACTTATTACCAACAATGGGATTGGTTATACTTCTCGGAGTGAGTTGTAAAAAGGAAGAAGTGTCATTAACTCCTCCAATACCTACTATTTCCGTAACCGATATCGAGGGTTATGTTTATCAAACAACAAAAATCGGTGGTCAAGTATGGACTACTGAAAATCTTAGAGTATCTAAATTTAACGATGGCTCGCCTATTCCATTAGTTACCGATAATATAGAGTGGTCAAAACTGACCACGCCAGGTTATTGTTGGTTTAAAAACGATGCAGCAATGTACAAGGGAGCATATGGCGCATTGTATAATTGGTATACAGTAAACACAGGCAAACTATGCCCGGCTGAGTGGCATGTGGCCTCAGATGCGGAATGGACAACGTTGATAACATATTTGGGTGGAGAAGCTGTTGCAGGAGGTAAATTGAAGGAATTTGGAACAAGCCATTGGGTAAGCCCCAATAGTGGCGCAACCGATGAGACTAAATTTACAGCGCGGCCAGGAGGGGGGCATTATTTTGATGGCACTTGGTGGGACATTGGATCGTTTGGCAATTATTGGACTTCAACTGGGTACAAAGATGGAGATGTACTTCCTGGTGGAAATCCGATTGATGCAAATTTTGCGATCAACATAAATTTGCATACATCTGATGCAGGAATTTATCGCGACACTGGGCGAAAGGGCAGCGGTTTTTCAGTCAGGTGTATCAAGGATTAAGTTATTGGTAGCGGATTTGATTTTTTGACTATTTATCGTTCTGAGCTATCAATTACTTATAATTTCGGCTTCACCATAATTGAATTGTTTGTTAAGTCCGTTGAAGGCAGGAAGTTAGTCTAAAGATTTTGCAGCCCTGAGAGGGCTGGATCAACAGCGCAGGGCAACGACCTGCGCTAATTTTATCCATTAATCCAAGCCCTATAAGAGGCATAATATATTGCCGCATTATTTTGCCTAACTTATTCTGAAAGTTTCAACTAAACGTCACTGATACATTTTTTCAATATCCGTTTTGTGTTTCTCAAGAAGCTTAGCCCGCCTGGGTTTAAATGAAGTGGTGAGATCTTTGTTTTCCACCGTCCACTCTTCTTCATTGAGAATAAATTTTTTGATTCGTTCAAATCCCTGGAGGATTTCGTTGAGGCGATCCACTTCATCCTGAATTTTCTTAATAACTTTGATATTGTGTACCATGTAGGTGGGTGCTGTCCAGTGTATTCCTTGTTCTTCGCACCAGGCTTTCAATAATGAATAGTTGGGCACCAGGACGGCCGAAACATAGGGCTTATTGAAACCCAGTATTAAGCATTGCATGATGAAAGGAGAACGGGTGAAATGATTTTCAAGAACCTGCGGGGCCACATACTTTCCTGCCGAGGTTTTAAAGATGTCTTTCTTGCGATCGGTGATAGTAAGAAATCGCTTGTTCACCATCTTGCCCACATCGCCTGTGCGAAACCATCCGTCCTCCGTAAATACTTCGCGTGTTTGTTCAGGCCGATTGTAATAGCCCTGCATAATGTTAGGACCTTTCACTAAAATCTCACCTTCGCCATTTTCATTGGGCTCATCAATTTTTATTTGAACACCGGGCACGGGTATTCCCACGGTACCGAATTGGTTGAGGCCGGGTTCGGCACGGTTTACGGAAATAAAAGGAGAGGCTTCCGTCATTCCATATCCGGATAAGGTGAGCACGCCAGCCGCGGAAAATAGTCGCCCGATATCGGGTCTAAGCGCAGCAGCGCCAACGGCCATGAATTTAATTTTTCCGCCCAGCGCTTTGCGGAAAGTATTCAACACGAGTATGCGTGCGATAAATAACTTTATTCGGTAGAGAGCATCCTGCCGTTGCTTGTCTTTATATTTTTCGCCCACGAGCATAGCCCACCGGATCACGTTTCTTTTCACAACATTTCGCTCAAGCAGCTTCTCGCTCAGGATGTCGTGCATTTTTTCCAGCGTCTTCGGCACCGTGGTGCAACAGAAGGGTCTTACGAACTTGAAGTCTTGACTCAATTCATCCAGACGCTGACTGAAATAAATTTCTGCACCGAAGGCCATATAGGTGAAACTGGCAGTGCGCTCAAAAATATGACTAAACGGAAGAAAGCTTAAGACACGATGCCCCGGATTCAAGGGTAAAATGGTGAGCATGGACTTGACACTGCTCACCACATTGGCATGCGTGAGCACGACTCCCTTGGGGGTGCCGGAGGTGCCGGATGTGTAAAGAATAACTAACACATCTCCGTCTAAAATTTTATTTTTTCTTGTTTCTAACTCTGCTTGTTGTTGTTGCGTGTTTTTATGTTTGATGAGTGATAAAAGGTTTCCATCGGCATCTTGTTCCAAATGAAAAAGGCTTTTGCAAGAGGTATTCTCTTTTAACGGAATCAGTTTTTCATAAAGACCAACATCCGCAGCAATGCAAATCTTAGCTTCGGTCTCATTGAGAATAAACGTTACTTCTTCTATGGAAGCTGTGGGATGCACCGGCACTAGAATTAATCCCGCTTGTTGACAAGCAAAATCAATCATCATCCATTCCGGGCTCCCCATCTTAGGCATCACGGCAACGCGATCACCTTTTTGATACTTATTTTCAATCAGCCAGCAAGAAATATGATCGACTTGTTTGATTACCTCTTCGATAGAATAGCTTTTCCAGTTATCCTTCTGCTTGCCATTCAGTGCTTTGCTTTGTGGGTATTTTTTCTGTTGATACGAAAGAATATCAAACACGCGGGTGAAGTCGATGTGGTGATGTTCTTTCATCATTACTCTTTGCTTTTTGTTTTTTCGTCTTCCGGGGCCACATACAAAATGTCGTAGAGCAACTCAAAAAATTCCGGAAACTCAGGCAAGTCATTATGATGAGCGCCATCAATGGGATGAAGCATTATTTTATCCGGATACAGATTTTTTAAGGCTGTACTTTGACTGAATGGAATCAAACGATCACGTGTGCCATGAATAATATGCACCGGGCAGTTGGTAGTTTTTAAATAGTGATCCGTTCGTATATCATATCGCATGAGATAGTTGAGCGGGAGAAAAAAAAGAAAACGATTTGCGTTGTGATAAAAACTAAAATACGGAGAATCCAGAATCAGCGTGCGTGGATTATTCCAGGAAGCAACCCGGGCGGCAATGCCGCTTCCCAGAGATCTTCCGAAAATAACAATCTTATCCTCTGGGTATCGGTCGCGCAGCCATGTGTATAAATACTGAGCATCGTCAAACAATTTTGCTTGTGTGCGCTTGCCCCGACTCTTTCCGAACCCGCGATAGTCCATCATAAAAAAATCGTAACCATTGCTCACAAAGTCTTTGGCAAACTTGCCCCATCCTTTAATGCTGCGCGAGTTTCCCTTGAGGTAATAGATAACACCGCGTGAGTTGGGAACCTTAAAATGAATGGCATTGATGTGGCCACCATCTTCCATTTCAAAATCGAGTTCTTCAAACGGAAATGGGTATTGATATTTGAAATGAGCCGATAATATTTCAGGGCGAAAGAAAAACAGGTGTTGAAAAAAATAGAATACGAATGCAATAGTTGCATATAAGACTGCCAGGATGATGAGAAGCGTGATGGTCATGGGTGAACGATTCTAAAAAAGTAATCAATTATTCTGAGAGTGGAAAGCGAATATCTTATTGAAGCACCGCGGCCAACTTCGTATGGTACATCACGAAATCCCTCAGATTGCGATGCCCGCCTTCAGGAATGACAATAAACTCGTCTGTCTCTTTTAGCAAGGGTCTCAGTCGCTCGGCAGAAGCTAAGCTCACTACCCAGTCATCCGTGCCTTGAAAGATTACAATCTTGCCTTTTACTTTTCCGAGATATTCTTTGGTGGCGAACTTCGTCTTGAGGGGGACAATATAAAACAGGTAACGCAGCAGAGAGGCATTCTTCAATTCATCAAACGGTGTTTCCAGGATGAGTAAATCGGGTTGCACGTCAGCCGCTAAATGAGTGGCTACAGCAGAGCCGAGCGATCTTCCGTAAATCACAATTTTAGTATGTTCCGATTTTTCTTTGGCCCACTGCCAAACCAAACGTGCGTCTTCATAGAGCGCTTGTTCATTCGGGGTGCCACTGCTTTTTCCATAGCCACGGTAATCGATCATCAATACTTCATACCCCAATTGAGTGATGTCAACCGCATAGTTTCCCCAGCGCTGAAGATTACCGGCATTGCCATGAAAATAAATGATGAGTCCTTTTGCTCGTTGGGAAGGCTTAAACCACAGGGCATTGATCGTTTGATTATCCGGAGTAGAGATAAAATACTCTTCGTAGGGCTGGTCAAAAGAAAAGTGATACCCCAGATCGAGCGCATCAGCCTGAAAAATCAGTTTATCCTGAAACACATAGCAGGCTATCGCGCAAGCGAAGAGCATAGAAACCACGGCTAAAGCGACTTTCACAATTAATTTCATGCGCCCGGCTCTGTCATTGTTCCGCAAGATGTTGATTTTTTGTTTTTCACTTCACGGAGAGTAGGCTTATTTTCCTTTTATTTGCGCTCGATTTAAATTGTCACACTATGAAGTTATTTGCTTTGGGCTTTATTATGCTGATGGGCACTACCCTATTTGCGCAATCAAAAAAAGAATTAATGGCTGCAGTGGCCCAACTGAAAGCTGAAAACCTAAAACTAAATACGGAGATCACTGAATTAAAGAAACCAAAGGAAGTGGTTATTGAGAATGAGCATCAGCGCGCCAGTTATGGGGTGGGGGTGATCATGGCATCAAACCTGAAAGGCCAGGGTGGCGATTCGCTGGATGTGGAAGTAATCTCACAGGCCATCAAAGATTTTTATGGGAACAAAACGTTAAAAATTAGTCAACAAGAATGTATGCCGATTGTACAACAATACATGCAAGCGGCTTCAGAAGAAAAAAGCGAGAATATGAAAAAAGAAAACCAGGCGTTTTTGGAACGCAACAAAACGGCAGAAGGAGTAAAAGTGACTGCCAGCGGACTTCAGTATAAAGTTGTTAAGTCGGGCACCGGGAAATCTCCGGCAGCTACAGATAATGTAACGGTGCATTACATCGGAACGACCATTGATGGCAATGAGTTTGATAGCTCTGTAAGAAGAGGTCAGCCTGCATCGTTTGGATTGAACCAGGTTATCCGCGGCTGGACGGAGGGCCTCCAACTGATGAAAGAAGGTGACAAGTTTATTTTTTACATCCCACAAGAAATTGGGTATGGCGAGCGTGGTGCAGGCGCACAAATACCACCTTTTGCCACCCTTATCTTTGAAGTAGAATTAATTAAAGTGAACTAATTCGAAGCAACACTTAAGCCGCAAGTTTAAAGGTAATGGGTAATACCATCCGTTGTCTTACGGGCTTGCCGCGTTGCTTGGCTGGATTCCATGAAGGGGCTGCCATGATAATTCTTACGGCCTCTTCATCACAGCCGGCACCAATGCCTTTCACAGCGGTGGCATCAGAAATCTTTCCATCCTTGCCAATAATGAATTCAACATACACTCTGCCCTCTACATTTAGCCTGCGGGCTTGAGCAGGATATTTGATGTTGCTGCTCACAAATTGATAAAACTCTGAAAGGCCTCCTTTTGGTTGTGCATTTTCTTCCACGATAACAAAAATCTGGTCTGCCTCTTCCTCCACCACTTTAGGCATTTCAATAGGTTTATATTCTTCCACTTTTGTTTCTTCCGTTACCTCAACATCAAAAATAAATTTAATCTCTTGCTCAACTTCTTCTTCATCAGGCACCGCCACCAGTTGAGGTTGTTGTACAATTACTTCCGGGGGAGGAGGAATAACCGTAGACGGAACTTCAATCATTATTTCAAAGACGTTCGTTTGCCTGGAGGTTAACTCCACCACCGATTTGTCGTATTGCTTCCACTCGAAGGCGTAGAGCACCAGAGAAAGTGTGATGACCATACTGATGCTAAAAATCATCCCTCGCTTACTGTTTAAATCCACCTTGGGATTCTTTTTTATCTCGATTGCCATAATTGGGTGTGTTTAAATCATATACTATAGTCGCATTCTTTTTAAACAAATTCTATGATTTCCATCATCAAAAAGGTTGACTGTTAGCAGGTAAATCCATTTTTGTGAGGCCATTCTTAAAAAATGGTATATTTATAAGCCTCATTATTAAAACTTATGATATGGAATCCAATCATTGCTCAGCAGGTGTAGCAAAACTACTGGTATCTGTCTTTATTATTCTCTGTATTGGCATAAGCGCCAACGCCCAAAACCTTTACACCGCCCGTGGCTACTGGCAGGAATCCACCAAGCAATCTTATGTTTCCATAAAAGAAAAGAAAGAAAAAGGCCAGGCACTTTCAGTCGATGAAGAAGCGTATCAAAAAGACTACGAAGCCTATTTGCTTACCTATTACAATCGCTTATCGGAAGAGGAAAAGCAGGTCTATCAGCGAATGGAAGAACAGTGGGACAGGGAGTTGGCTTTACCGCTGGTGGCACCACAAGCACCACAACAACAAACTGAGCAGCAGACTGAATTTGAATGGCGCGGTCGCGATAAGTTTATCAATGCGGGTTATGGTATTTACTATGGAATATCATTGTCCGTAATAGCTGGCTTAGACAATGCCGCTGCTGCCGGGATACCGCTTATTACCGGTGGATTATGGATGTTGGGCCCCGCGTTTAATTCGAAGAAATATGAGGGAATAACGGAGAGCACCATGCGTG
>Ga0163149_10005286_pt1 | contig 13706 bp, 17 predicted proteins | sample OliLakLV19MP5G1_FD_148604 | JGI IMG/M metagenome (GOLD analysis project Ga0163149, IMG submission 148604) | Freshwater microbial mat bacterial communities from Lake Vanda, McMurdo Dry Valleys, Antarctica - Oligotrophic Lake LV.19.MP5.G1 | ecosystem: Environmental > Aquatic > Freshwater > Lake >...
GTTGCGCGCTTAGGTGCGCTTTTTTTGTCTTAGATGAAAGAATTGCGATGGGATTGCGCAATTGGCGCATTTGCGTGGCGGCGAGTGTTAATTTTAGACCACCGTCGGCAGCGACTTCGTCGCGACCTTGCCAGCGGGCTGGTGGCGGAGTATGCAGTGGAGGCGGCAACTGGCGAGGTCTAAGGCGTTTCGCGATTCAATGCGGAATGCGCCGGTATGCAGCCAGTGCCCTGCCGCTCAGTGGTCGAAGCTGAGCGCGTCTCTCACGCTTTGAATGGAGTTCGCCATGAACCGATGCATCCAAACCCTCGCCATCGCCGCCTGCCTGTTGTTGGCAACCGCTACGACGATTGCCCAAGAGCAACCGTCACGTGCCTCGATGCTGACGGGGCAGTCCAACCCACCGCCGGCGGACGAGGCCGCCGAGCAAGCCGCCGCCGAAAAGCCGGCGCAGGAAGAACAGTCTGCGCAAGAAGCAGCTGCCGCACAGCCGCAGCCCGCACCCGCCGGCAGGCGTGCTGAGCGTGGATGCAGGGATGCGCAGGGAAATGCGCGCGATTGCTAGCGGCGCCGTGGTGAAAGTAGCGGAGCAAGCTCCGCGATGCGGGTCGCTAGCCCGGACTTTTCATGAATCGCGCACGCCCTCGCTTGTCTCCTGAGCGCACAGGAATTCTCTTCAGTCGGCCGTATGGCCCGATACGCCGCTCCTGCAGAGAATCCCCTGTGTGATCAGTATCCTGTGTGATCAGTACCCTGTGCGATCAGTATCCTGCGCGATCATCGGACGCATTCATGAAAAGGCCGGGCTAGAGCCGGGTTTGCTCGACTGCGGAGCTGCGGCTCGAATCGTCTCAGCAACACGGTTTACGTCTGTGCTAATCGCATCAACAAGCTGCAGCAGGTCACCGCGCCCTCGGCTTTCTGCAGTTCAGACAGGTCAATCGCGGTGACAGCTATTCCGGCTTCTCGCATACGAGCAAGCGTCTGCGGAAAGCAGTCGGGATAGATCACGCCCTCGGTCTCGCCCGCTGCAATCCGCAGCGCGTTGGCTGCATGCGGCTCATCCGCCGCCACTTCGATGCACTGGAAACCGGCGAAGGCGGCAACGTCTACCCAAGTAGGGTTGATCAGCAATAAGTCTTCCGCTACAGCAGTCACGGCGGACTTCAAGTGCAGGCAGTCGCGCATATCGACCACTTGCACTTGGTAGCCGAAGGGCTCGAGCAGGGTTCGAAATTGATCGAAGCCCGCCGCATTGCTGCGAGCGGAGCGGCCAACAAACACGCTGCGTCCACAGCGCAAGACATCGCCACCATCCAAGGTGCCAGGTGCCTCGATTCGCAGCAGCGGTCGGTAGGCAGCCAAGGCCGCTGCCACACTGGCCCCTTCCTCACGTCGCGAAGGCGCACCCGGTCGCGTCATTACCGCGACTTCGTCAAATACAACGGCTACGTCTTCAACGAATACCGAATCCGCCATCGCATCCAGCGCCGGCAGGGTGACGACGTCGCAGCCAAGATCCGCCAGCGCTTGCGCATAGGCCGCGTGCTGACGTCTGCCCAGCTCCAGGTTGATGGGCTCACGTGCAACAAATGACAGCTCGCAGTGCTGCAGTGCCGCGCTCACTTCCCGCACCACGGCGATCAGCGTCATGACAGCCCGCCCGGACGTGCGCCTGCGAACACTAGCAAGGGCAGGCTCATCGATTTGCCGCCGGCGCCGCCGTGAGCACGTCGTTGTATTCGGGGTGGCGCTTGAGCCACGCCACCACGTAGGGACAGATGGGCACCACCGTCATCGATTGCTCGCGCGCCCAGTCGAGGGCCGCGCGAGTCAACGCCGCCGCAATGCCCCGGCCTTCCAACGCGGGCGGGACACGCACACTCGGCAGCAACAGACGTTGCCCTTCGACCCGGTAGTCAATCACAGACACCAGCCCCTCTAACTCCACTTCAAAGCGGGAGACGGCATCGCGACGGACAACCAGCGGCGCAGCAGAAGGGTCATTCACAAGGTTCTCCTACAGGTCATGAAATGGATAGCCGCGAAAAGAGGCTGTCATGGCACCACCCACGCCGTCGCAGGCCGGCTGCGCAGCCATGAGGACACCCAGAACGAGGCAAAAAAAGCGCCCAGGAACCACACAGGAATCTCAAGCCATGGCAAGCCGGTGCGGAATCCAAGATCGCGCAATGGAATCAGAAAGATCGGGTGGATCAGATAAATGCCTAAACTGCTTTCGGCGATTCGGGAAAGCAGTTTGGGCAGCGTCTGCTGGCGCGCGGTCAACAGCAAACCCAGGCAGTACACGCCCACCGCCGCGAACACAACATTGACGGTTTTATAGGAGAACCACTGCCCGGTGACATAGTCCATCACCGCCAGCGACTGCGAAATCACCGCCGCAGAGGTGAGCATTGCCGCCAACGCGCCGGCAACCACAAGGGTCGCCGCCAATCGTCGATCCACGTCGCGCATGAAGTAGCCCAATAACAGATAGCCCGAGTAAAGAAAGAAGTCGGGCCAACGATAGTTCGCAGCAAAAAAAAGCTCGACGCAGACACCGACCATCCAAAGGCACAGATACGCCCCAAGCACAGCGCGACCCAGCGCTCGATTTCGCAGCCACAAGAAGGCCGGAACCAACAGATACAGAGGGATGAAGTAATAGAAGAAACTGAGGTGGTACCAAGCTGCATGCTTAGGCAGTGCCAGCACTTTCGACCACAGACTTGGGTCAGGTCGCAGATAAGCATCAATGCAAACATAGATGATCGACCAGACCACAAACGGCAACACCACCTTCAGCAGACGCCGACTCACAAAGCGCCGCAGATCAAACCTGCGTCGATCAGCAATCAACAAGGCACCGCTGATCATGATGAACAGCGGCACTGCCCAGCGGCTCAGCCCGTTCAAACCAATGGTCGTCACCCAAGTCGCAACCCCGAGCTCGGGCAGTTCCTCGCGATAAGCGCCGCACACATGAATCAGCACTACTGCCAAAGCACCAAACACGCGCATCAGGTCGAATGCCGGCGTGCGTTGATTGGCCGTCGTTGAAGTACCCTCGCCTGTCTGATCGATGCCGTCGCCGCTCATGCCTGCTCGTCGGAGTGAGACGAGCTACGGCGGCCAATTCGACACTTGGACGCCAGCCCGGAACAGGAAGTGAACACTATCGTCGAGGTCGCAAGCAATCTGCTGCTGCGGCAGGCGGGAAAACTCGGCTGCACAGCTCGGCTACGGCGTGCGAGCTCTTTTACAGCGGAGTTCGATCCGCGGTGCTCAGATCAACGACTGCGCACAAAGCTCAATCGGCATTCAACGCCAATCAGGGCCGGTAGTTGATGTTGCCTTCTTGGGGCTGTACATCAACAACGACGCGGATATTGCGGCCCGGATTGTAGTCGGTGAACGCCTCGTAGTCTTGACCACCGTAGCGGTAGCTGACCAGAAATGTCGGCTCACGCCCGCCGTGGCCTTGCACGACTTCAGTGATCGTGCGACAGCGGCGCTCGATGCCTGAACTGTCGCTGTAGCGGTCGTAGCCTTGGAAACGGTCATTGTCGCGACGGCCAGATTTGCTGCCAATGGCCGCGCCAGCGGCTGCACCTGCGATCGTGGCGGCCGTCTGTCCGCGACCATCGCCCACCTGATTGCCCAAGGCGCCGCCAATGATTGCGCCGATCACGGTACGTGCAGTCTTGTTGCTGCTGCGACCATCACCTTGGTACAGACGGCCTTGGTCGTCGCGGTAGTAGCCGGTCTCGTTACGGTTGGTGCGCTCGTTCCAGCACTCTTGCCGCAGCACCTGCTCGCTTGGGTGTCCGCGAACGCCACCGTCGACTTGCTCAACACGGATCACTCTCGCAACATCGCTGCGCACGGTGTCAGAATCACGATCATGTTCTCGATGCTGGGCCACCGCTGGACCGCAGAGAGCGGCGGTGATGGCGAACGTCAATACGCTGGCGACGACAGGTTTCATGGTGAATCTCCAAGGCGGCGAGGGGCGGCGATTGGAATTCATCACCACCGAGCCTCACTTTGGACACGCCAATCCACGCAGTCGGTTCGACAGCACACGTTGATTGACTTACGACACCTTGCATTCAGCCAACCACTGCCAATTTCGCACGCGGTTTGAGCCCTGCACCACCCGCATCCGGTTTGCGCGGGTGAATTAAGAGCAATGTTTTCTGCTGCTCACTGATTTGGAGGTTGGGCCGGCGGGCTGCGGCAACAATCGATCAGTCTCGCGCTTTACCACCGCGTAGCACTCGCAACACAGTTCTTCGAGCTTGGGCCGATCATGCACGGTGATCTGGCCCCGGTGATACTCGATCACGCCTAGTTTCTGCAGCTTTCCTGCAGCCTCTGTCACGCCTTCCCTACGCACACCCAACATGTTGGCGATCAACTCCTGGGTCATCACCAGTTGATTGCCAGACAGGCGATCCAGCGACAACAACAGCCACCGGCACAGTTGTTCAACGATTGAATGGTGACGATTGCAGACTGCGGTCTGCGCCATTTGGGTGATCAATGACTGGGTGTAGCGCAATAACAACAGCAAGGTGTCGCCGTGTCGTTTGAACTCGTCCTTCATGCGCTGACCATTGAGTCGATACGCGCTTCCAGCGCTTTGCACCACTGCACGACTGGGCGTGCTTTCACCACCCATGAACAGGGCGACACCAACCAAACCCTCGTTGCCGACCATCGCTATTTCAGCCGAAGCAACGCTCTCCATCACGTACAGCAAGGAGATGATGCAATCAGTAGGGAAGTAAACGTTCTGCAAGGTGTCCCCGGATTCGTACAACACGTGACCCAGAGGCATGGGGCACAGGCGCAAGTGCGGAAACAAGCGCCCCTGCACTTCCGTTGGCAGTGCGGCCAACAGGTGATTTTGCAGAGGATTCGACTCGCTATCCAAAGGGGTGTCCGTCCGGTTGGGCATGCACCTGCTGCTGCGCTCGCCCAGAGTTATACACGCTGTGTGTTCACTGGAAAACATCTGCTCCCACCTCCCCACTTCCGCATTGCCTGGCTCGGGCCGCGTGACAGAGCCGCTGCCCTGGCTGGCAGCCCGCCGGACTTGGCCCGGCCTTTTCTTGAATGCGCTCGATGACCGCACAGGATATTGATGGCTCAAGGAATTTTCTGAAGAATCAACGCATCGCGTAAAGACAGACTGCGACGACTCGCAGACTCATTTGCAGCGCTGCGGACCAGCAATTGGCGCCAAAGCCATTTGTTCACTGGCACCGCACAGACGGATTTGCAGCCCGTCCGACCAAAGTCCGAGAGGCTGCCAGCTGAACCAACACCTGATCGACACGCCGAGTGTTCGCTGGCGCACCGATGCTGACCTTGCCAGTGACCAGACTCATCGACAGTTGTTCTCCATCGGCAGACGCAGAGGTAGAGACATGACGCTCCTGAGCGTAATCGGAACGCTACTGGCGATTGTTGGCTCTGGCCTGATCGTGGGTGGCTGGCGTGAATGCCGGCTGGCGCGGCGGACCGGTCGACTGGCCACCCAAGGCGTATACGCGCTGATGCGCCATCCCCAGTACAGCGGTGCGCTGATGGCTTTGCTTGGGATCGCAATGACCCGATTGCCCCTGCTGAATGCGCTGCTGGTGGTGGCACCTTTGGCGTTCATCGCGGTGCGGCAATCGCAATTTGAAGACCGTCACCTGTTCGCCCGCTTTGGCGAAGTGCATCGCAGCTACCGGATCCGTGTGGCGGCTTGCATGCCGCGCCGTGTCCGCTGGCAGGCGGTGCTTGCCTCCCTTGCCAATGGCAGTTAACCGACCTCGCCCAAGCTTGTGCGTGTCGCCCAGCGAGACGCCACCGCAACCTAGAAATCGTCCACGTCAGAGTTCGCCCCATGCAAATCCACATCATTATCGACAGTTCAAGCTCAGCAGGCCCGCTCCTGCATGCGCAAGTATCCGGCCGTGTGACGGAAGCCTTGGCTGAGGTTGCAGACAAGATCACTCATGCTGAGGTGCATCTCAGCGACGATGAGTCCGCAACTGCTGGTAGTCCGCTGTGCTGCTTAATCGAGGCCCGCTTGCGCGGGCACCAACCCATGCTGGTAGCCCACCAGGCAGCGAACGTGGACTCAGCGGTCACAGGCGCGCTCGGAAACCTGTTGCAAGTAATGGAATGCGCGTTCGCGCGGAGTCGCAACCAGCTCAATCGATACTATCAACCACCACAGCGTGACCCGCAGCTTCAGCCCTCAGCGCCCTGACTAGCGGCGTCGAAGCCAATCCCGTTGCAGCCACTCCTGTTGCAGCCAGTTCAGCTGCAACCCACTTTGTGGCGACCTCATAGCGAGCACAACCATGCTGCACGCCTTCATTACTTCCCATCACGACGAACTGCTGACTCGCTGCCGACAAAAAGCAGCTCAGCGCAGGCCGCGGGTGTCGCATTCCGCAAACAGCGATGGCGTGGCTCCATTCCTCTATCAAATCGCCGACACTCTGAGGGTGGAATACGAAAGGGGTGCCGACGGTACGGCGGTCACGCAGCCTGCCCTATCCGCTTCCGAGATCGGACGCGTCGCCGCCCTGCATGGCGAACAGCTGTGTAACCAGGGTTTCAGCGTTGAACAGGTGGTGCGCGAATACGGCGACGTTTGCCAGTCTGTCAGCGATCTTGCCTTGGCCTTGGAGGTGCCGTTCTCCGTCGCTGAGTTCCGCACGTTTAACCGATGTTTGGACGACGCCATTGCAGGCGCGGTGGCGGCGCATGGAGCGCTCAGTCAGCACACGATCGCTGATCGGGGAGCCACCCTGAATCCGGGCCAGCGCGTGCTCAACGATGAGTATCAACGCTTGGTTGCCATTGCCATTCATGCTTACGCCGCCATCCAAGGCGGCAAAGCGGGCGCACGTGGCGCCACCGGTGCCTTGCTTGGCCACTCTCTCAACGAATTGCAGCAACTGACCGAGCTGGCCTTCCCGCCGATGCTTGATCAGCTGCCAAAAAGTGGCTGATTAGCCGCCTGTCTGACCCAGCCGGGGCGCCCTGCAAATCCTTCTGTGCAGGCCCTGGCTCTGTCGGACCGATTTTGTCGGACGGGCTGACTCTGTCGGACGGGCTGATTCTGTCGGACGGACCGATTCTTTCGGACGGGCTGACTCTGTCGGATTGATACTGTCGGATCAGCCATGGCCAACTGCTGGCACCCAATGCTGTGCACCTGCCCACAAGCAACGGGCGGGCGCGAAGGGCAGTGCGCAGTCCCGCAGCGAGTAGCGGCTTTGAGCGTCGCACACTTCCCGCCCTTGAGCAGGCGGCGCGTTGTGTCGGGCTGCGTAAAGCGGAGGTCAATAGACCCGCGGCATCGCCCTGCTTCGTCGGATAGCGCACATACGTGCCGCGCCATAGCGGCTAACGTCGGTTGCAATCGCACCCGCTGCGCACAACGCAAACCCGGTGCCACTGAGCAATTAAATAGGGGAAGTCGCATGTTTCTTCGCGGTCTGGCTACCGCCCATCCGCCGGATCGCTACAGCAAGCAGGATTGCTGGGAGGCGTTTCAGGGGTCGGCGTGGTTTGAACGATTGGACCGGCGCGCACGCGCCATCGCGCAAACCGTATTGACGCGTGACAACGGGATTGAGTCACGGCATCTCGCGCTTAACTCGCTCGATGAATGTTTCCAGATCGATCCCAACACGTTGAGTGCACGATTTCAAACACACGCCCCGGCGTTGGCCAGCCTAGCGGCAAAGCGCGCGCTGATCGACGCCGAACTTGCCGCTAACGAGATTGATGCGGTGGTCGTCAGCACCTGCACCGGCTATCTGTGTCCGGGGCTCACGAGCTACGTGATCGAAGAACTTGGCTTGCGCGCTGACGTACAGGCACTGGATCTGGTCGGCCAGGGCTGTGCGGCGGCGCTGCCGAACTGGCGCACCGCCGACGCTCTGCTAGGCGCAGGATCAGCACGCCACGTGCTGTCGGTGTGCGTCGAAGTCAGCAGCGCGGCGATGTACCTGAGCAATGACCCCGGCGTGCTGATCAGCGCCTGCCTGTTTGGCGACGGTGCTGGGGCGGCCGTGCTATCAGCGCAACCACTGCCGCATCGTCGGCGCATCGAATGGAAGTGCGCGACGTCGCTGACCGAACCCGCACATCGTGATGCGCTAAGGTTTGTGCAGCGTGACGGCATGTTGTGCAACGTCCTGACCCGACGGGTGCCGCAACTCGCCGCCAGTCGCGCGCAACAGGTGTTGCGATCAACCCTGACAGATGCCGGTCTGGCCGAGACAGATGTGAGGCAATGGATCATGCACGCGGGTGGTCGCGATGTGCTCAACGCCTTGCAAGCTTCCCTCCACATCGACACTCACGCACTGCGCTACAGCGCTGCCATGCTGCGCGAGCACGGCAATTTGAGCAGCGCCTTCGTCTACTTTGTATTGCAGGCGGCACTGGCCGATGGCGCCGCCGGCGGACCGTGGTGGATGTCCGCATTCGGCGCCGGCTTCAGCTGTCATGGCGCGCTACTGGACGTGGCGTGATGCGCTTGACCAGTACGTCGACAAACACAAGCGGCATGCCGCGACGGGTCGATCCGGAATGGCTGGACATAATGCCCGCCTGCGATCCCAGAGCAATTCGCTCCCGCGAAGATTTGCGACTCGTCAACCGCCTGCTGGGCAGCGTGGGCACCCTGTTGTCGGCGCTAGATCCGCTTGTGGAAGCGGGCCAGCCGCTGCATCTGGTTGAGTTGGGTGCCGGCGACGGCCACTTGATGCTGCAGTTGGCGCAACAGCGGCGCACGCAGTGGCGCGACGTGCACGTGACCCTGCTTGACCGCCACCCGCTGGTCAGCAGCGGCACGCTGGCGGCGCTGCAGGCTTGCGGCTGGCAGGTAGAGGTCGTCGAGGCCGACGTGTTTCGCTGGTTGGCGCGGCCGGTGCTGCCGGCGCAGGCGGTCATATTGAGCAATCTGTTCGTTCACCACTTTGAAGGCTCCGAACTCGACCAGTTGCTGGCGGGCATCGCCCGCAAGGGACGGGCGTTTGTCTGTTGCGAGCCACGTCGCTCCGGGTTGGCATTGACTGGCAGCCATCTGCTGGGTGCAATCGGTTGCAATGTGGTGACGCGCCATGACGCCGTGCTCAGCGTTCACGCTGGCTTTCGCGACAAAGAGCTTTCCGCGCGTTGGCCGTTGGTTTCCAACTGCGGCGAACCCTGGCAGCTGTCGGAGTCGACCGCTGGCTTGTTCAGTCATTGCTTTGTCGCCCGTCGCGGCAGCCGATGAACAGTCGCTACGACGCCCTGATCATCGGTGCGGGCGTGGCCGGAGCCACCGCCGCCATTTTGCTGGCGCAAGCCGGGTGGTCAGTGGCCATCGTCGAGAAGCACCGCTTTCCTCGGCGCAAGGTATGTGGTGAGTGCATTGCCGCCAGCAACCTGCCGTTGCTGGAAGCACTGGGCATCGGTGCCGTATTCGAGCGCTTGGCGGGCGCGCAACTGCGTCGTGTGGGGCTGTTTGTGGGCGATGACATGCTCATCGCTGAGTTGCCGGGCTACGCGCATCCCGTCCATCGTTGGGGCCGCGCGCTGGGTCGGGAACATCTGGACACCCTTCTCTTGCAGCGTGCGGCTGATTGCGGTGCCAGCGTGTGGCAGCCGTGGACGGTACGTACGCTCACACGCACCGGTGATCGCCACGAATGCGCAATGAAGGCACTCGATTCGGATCGCGAAGCGACGCTTAGCGCAACCCTGCTCATTGACGCACATGGTTCGTGGGAATCACTGCCAAGCGGTGTCGCTGCGCGCCCGGCGGGAACATGGCGCGCCGCAGACATCGAGGAGCCAGCGTTACGCACGCCGCCTCGGGGCTCGGACCTGTTCGCCTTCAAGGGCAACTTCAAAGGGGCTGATCTTGATGCCGATCTATTGCCCGTGCTGGCATTTCCCGGCGGCTACGGCGGCATGGTGAAAGCCGCAGATGACGAGCTGACCATCGCCTGCTGTATCCGCCGTGATGCCCTGCAGGCGATCCGCGCTAAGGCTGCAGGAGAACGCGCGGCGCACGCGGTACAGCGTCACTTGCAGGCCTCTTGTCGCGGAGTACGCGAAGCTTTGCGCGGTGCGCGGCAACACAATGCCTGGCTTAGCGTTGGACCCATCCGGCCTGGTATTCGTGAAGCCGCCGATGCTGGCGGCCGATTTGCGATTGGCAACGCAGCAGGCGAAGCACACCCTATTCTTGGCGAGGGCATCAGCATGGCAATCCAGTCGGCGTGGTTACTCTGCACCAGTTTGCTCAGCGCGCCGAACGCAGATGCGTCGGCCTGCAACAACGCGGGGATGGCCGCCACCTACCGGTCGGCTTGGCAACGCAGTTTTTCTGGACGCATCCGTACCGCTTCGATCTTTTCCCAGCTCGCGATGCGGCCAACGGCCGCCAGCGCTTTGTTGCCGGTCTTGCGGCGCTGGCCGCGCCTGCTCAGTGTTGGTGCCCGGCTTGGCGGCAAGGTCAGTTGCGCGGTCGATGCGGACGCTTGGCAACCACGGGCGATAGCCAACTCTATGGCGATATCGACAGGTGCCCAACGCTCATGAGCACCTTTGACACGCTTTGCAAAATACTCGTCAAGGACTATGCGATCGCCGCTGAATCCCTCACTCCAGACACGACATTGGCGAGTTTGGCGATCGACTCGCTGGGTGTGATCGAGTTGATTTTCGCGATCGAAGACAGGTTCAAAGTCAGTGTCCCGGACATCGATGCCACCGCAGTCGGCGAATTCGGCACACTTTCCGAACTTGCCCACTACGTCGATCAATTGCTTGCCAACCGCGATGCGCTCGCTGTCGCTGAACCTTCGGGAGCCGCCTTGGCGACACCTTCGTGAAGCGCGTCGCAATCACCGGCATGGGCATCGTCGCCCCTGGCGGCAGCTCGCCATCGACATTTTTCGACGCATTGATTGCAGGCCAGTCGGCAATCCGTCGACTGCCTAGCGAATTTGCACCGTCGTTGTCGACGCGAATCGCGGCATACCTCGACTTCGACCCCACCCTCACCTTTGCGCCACCACGCTTGCGCATGCTCGATCGCGTCAGCCAATTCGCGCTGGTCGCGGCGGCGCAAGCCATGACTGCTGCAAAGCTCGAACTCAGTGACGATCTGCGTGCCCGCGCCGGCGTGTTTGTTGGTACCGGCATGGGCGGCGCGAACAGCGTCGAGGCCGGCTACGCCACACTTTTTCGCGACCAATCGGACCGCATCCAACCGTTTAGCGTATTGCTGGCCATGAACAATGCAGCGGCGGCGTGGATCGCCAGCGAGTACCAACTGCGTGGGCCCAGCCTGACCTATTCCACAGCGTGCTCGTCGTCGGCGGTAGCCATCGGTGAAGCGTGGCGGCGCATCCGCAGTGGTGAGAGCGAGTGGATGCTGGCTGGAGGCAGCGAAGCCGCCCTCACGCTCGGCACCATGAAAGCCTGGGAGGCACTGCGCACCTTGGCCAGCGAGGACCGCGATGACCCCGCCGCATCGTGCAAGCCCTTCGCCAAGGATCGCAACGGGCTGGTGCTGGGCGAAGGTGCGGCTATGTTTGTGCTGGAAGAATGGGAACACGCGCGCCGTCGTGGCGCACCGATTCAAGCCGAACTGATTGGCTATGGACTGAGCACCGACTGCGAGCACATCACCCGCCCCAGCGTGCAAGGCCAAGCCGACGCCATGCGCCTGGCGCTTGCATCGGCCGAGTGTGATCCCAGCGAAATCGACTATCTCAACGCCCACGGTACCGCCACCCAAGCGAATGACACGACCGAAACCGCCGCGATTCGCTCGGTGTTCGCAAGCTGTGCCGAGCAATTGGCGATCAGTTCGAGCAAGTCGATGCACGCTCACTTGCTGGGTGCGGCAGCCGCGATTGAACTGGTGGCAAGCGTGCTCGCCATGCAAACGGGCATCGCCCCGCCGACGATCAACTTGCATCATCCGGACCCAACTTGCGACCTCGACTACGTACCCAACAAGGCCCGCTGTGGGCTACAAATCAATCGAGTAATGAGTAATTCGTTTGCTTTTGGCGGCACCAATGCGGTGTTAGTGGTGGCGCGGCACCTGACTGCATAGACATCGCTTTGGTGGCGTGACGGTCTGTTGCCATTCTGGCGAACCCCGGAATGTCCGGTGCCAATGCTGAACGAGCCGATGCTGAACGAGCCGATGCAAGGCGGGAGTAACATCCGAGAGGCAACGGGAATCACTGACTGCCACGGAAGCAGCCAGCTAACCCGGCCTTTTCATGAATGCCTACGATGATCGCGCAGGATACTGATCGCACAGGGGATTCTCCGAAGGAGCGGCGTATCGGGCCATACGGCGGACTGAATAAAATTCCCTGTGCGATCAGGAAACAAGCGAGGGCGTCGCAATTCATGAAAAGTCCGGGCTGGAATTAGGTCATGCCGCCTATTCTTGGCCGTTAGCACGGCGATGGGCCAAGAATTGCCGAAAATCTTTCATCACGCGGCCCAACTTTCGCCGCTAACGCGTAAGCCCGACAGGTTGTTGCCGACAAGTGGAGGGCGTGAGGTTCGTGAAACATTCGGGTTGGTGTGGCAATCACAAGGACTGGGTTATTACTGAACCGGGCCGCCGTGCGAGTGCCAACCCTCTCCTCGGCTGCGGTAGTTGGCGTCGAAGCCACCAGACGGCACCGACCAGTACCACAAGAAAAATACTGAGCAGCACGCCCGAAGCCAAAGAGGCTGAGGATGAGGATGAGGATGACTCGGCGCGTCGTTTGAGCTTGATGGGAGCGCCAGTGGCATTCACGGTGGCGGCTGCTACCACATTGCTCAACGATGCCCGCAAGCCGTCGTCTGCAACCTCGATGGCTTCTGCCTGTTGCGGTATCAGTACCGCAGAGGTCCGGACAATGAGTGCGTACTGATCGGCTGGCGCCCCGGGTTGGCTTGCAACCACCAGTTCACCCTCAGGCACGTAGAGGTACAGACGCTGCTCGCCGAGAACGTCGGCAAACGTGTATCGCCGACCATCGATCTCGACGCCTTGTCCCACAGCGGGCAGCAAAGTGATTCCACCGAGCAGGTTGTCGTTGCCATCGAGCAATTGAGAAACGAAGGCACCGTCCGGCCGATGCCGAACAAACGTCGCTTGAACACGCGCCCATCGCTGGTCGCGCACTCGCACAACGTCGCGGCAACTGTCAGCAATTCTTGGATACCACGCCAGCCAATCGGCGTGCCAGCGGATGTTCGCGCACTCGACGCTCGCCGGATTCACTTTGGGCAGCCCGGTTGACCGGGGTTGCTGGCTGGCCCACAGGTTGCCGACGGACCCGCAGAGCAGCAGCAGCAATGCCGAGCTTTGAATGCGCTTGATCATTGCGGGGGTGTGCATGAATCTCGTAACCTCGATTGGGCCAGTGACCGGAGGTCTGCGGGCTGCCAGTGGCCGTCAATTGGCCGTCCCGCTGGGGAGCACCGCTCATCCTCAGAAATTCTGCGCCATATGATCGTTGGCGTCGGCTCGCTACCGCACATTGCGGGGGAGAACGATCAACGCTCGCCGACATCATCTGATCGCGGGCAGCGGCGGCTGGCGTGAGGTCAATTTTTCGACGATTTGCACGCCGTTGGCGGGTCTGCGGGCCAACAACCTGACGGGAGGG
>Ga0163149_10005287_pt1 | contig 13702 bp, 12 predicted proteins | sample OliLakLV19MP5G1_FD_148604 | JGI IMG/M metagenome (GOLD analysis project Ga0163149, IMG submission 148604) | Freshwater microbial mat bacterial communities from Lake Vanda, McMurdo Dry Valleys, Antarctica - Oligotrophic Lake LV.19.MP5.G1 | ecosystem: Environmental > Aquatic > Freshwater > Lake >...
ATTCCATAATTTAAATGCTTAGATACGATTTTATTAGATTGTTTTTAACATTCTATTTTTAGAACTCCCCTAAAGGAATTTTTTATGTTAGCAGTATCCGCCGCGAGCGCTGTCAAAACAATCGGAATAGTTCCATTTATTCCATTGTATTGTTGCCTTACTTCTGTATAGGTCGCAACAGCTACATTGGCAAGATAACTTGGGATCTCATGGTTCATCACCCATGTAGTTGTTCTGTTGCCCGAACCATCAGTAGTATCCTTTGTAAGTGTACCATTACAATAAGCTACTTTTCCGCCATTGGTAGTTATGTTGAACTTATAGGTTGATCGTTCAACAAAATTATCGAAGCAGGGAAACCATACTCTTCCATAGCAATGCGGGTCTGCAGCAAAACCAACGCCAAGGTTAAACGCGTACCCTCCGTTAAAATAAAAACCACCCCATAGTGCATCAGTCTTTGGAACACCATGATAATAAACCGTTGCAGTTGATGTGTCTCCAATATTATGTGTGGTGGGTAATGTAACGCGCAATAAAGTATCGTTATAATTATAGACTAATGTTGCTCCAGAAAATTTTATGGAGTCAATAGTCATTTTAAGCAAATCTAAATTCAAATACGAAACTCCATTCATTTTAGGAGTAAATTTTACTGCCGTGTTTCCTGAAATCACTTTTGTTGTAAAATCAGTAATATTGAGATTGATGGTGTAGTTTAAAATGTCAACGGTATCGCTGCGGCTGTTATTGGCCTGTAGGTTTGGGATTCCGGAATTGCCTTTTTTAAATTGGCCGAATGAGCTTATTGTAAAAGTAAGACATAACCCAATAAATAGTACATGAATCTTCATTCTGCTTCGATTTATACTATTAAATATACTGAAAAATCAGGAAATATCCTTAGGCATTATGGGAATGTAAGCTTACTTTATCGCAAATTTTTGCAATATTTCCTTCGCGGCATCCTTGTGTATAGTAAAGGTCATCATTTTTAATTTCACAAAATCTTCGTGGTAATAATAATATCCAGGGCTGTTTTGATTGTTGTGTCCACCGCTGCCGGAATCTTTTATTAAAAACCATGCGCCATTTGGTTTTTCGAGATACCCAACCAAGTGTAATGCATGATCATCGGTTGTAGTATGATTGCTGAAACGGAATTGCCTTGCATATTCATCAATGTATGCGGATGGAATATCAAATGATGGAACCATTGCCACTCCTAATTGAGAATTAATTCCACTTTCTGAAACATCTCCGCCAATAGACATAGTGTATCCATTTTTTATAGCATTTTTTATCACCACCATAAAATCGTTAAGTGGTACGTTATAATAATCTGCCGAATGCCACCAATTATCATCAGCAACATATTCTGCTTTTGTCCAATATGGTTTTTCCACCAACGACATAAAATCAACATAATCATCTGGGTTTAACTTTGTAACATTTTTCATATACTCAATTGGTGTCATTTTTTTTCCACTTACGGTAACAGAAACTGGCGGTTCGCCAATATAAAAGTTAAGGATAGATTTAATAGTTGATAGAACTGTTTCTTCATTCCAGGCATTATTAGATTTAACCGTTTGAAGATAATTGTTCATTTCATCATACATTTTGCTATGATCATGAAATTTTTGTCCTGGCTTCAATCCATTAAATGAATTTAAAGGTACAGTTCCATATTTTTTCATCATCAGCTGAACAGCATTTGTTTCTGAGCCTTCGCCAAATACAGATTTACCTCTTTTATTTACAAATTCTCTTGCCTTCTCAACATATTGCCAATACACAGTAAATAATTCGGACAAACGAATTTCCTGCTTTGTTAAACGATAAATTTCTGATTCGTAAAAGGAGGTAGTGGAAAAGCACCAGCATGTTCCTGTTTCGCCTTGTGATACAGCATCGCCTGCCCAAACGGTTTTAAACTCTTTTGCAGATTTAGGAATATCAATTCCTGTAAAATCCATCTTAAAGGATTTAGGCGTTTCCTTTTTTTGGGTAAAAAAAGCGGTGTTGGTTTTTTTTATTTCTTCGTAAAAAGGATTGGCGGGCGTTTCAAATTTTCCTTTATCGTTACGCTCATTTTGAGAAATTATAACGCCGGAAAATAAATACAAGCCAAGACAAAAAAGGATATTCGATTTCATAAATAAATTTTTGGGAACATGAAAGTACGAAAAAAAATAGGGATTCTTGATATTTGATTTTGTTCGGGTGTACGCCAAATTGCACTATACTGTTTTGCCCCTACGGGGCAATATGGAGTAGGAGGAACTCTTTTTACCCATATTATGCTCCTATCGGAGCAGATATCCCGTTAGGGATTTAATAATGGTAGAAAAAATAAATATCATTTCGGATAAAGTTCCGTAGGAACGAAACAGCTATTGATTGTGCAATTTGTAGTTCATCTTTTAGTTCTCGACTTCGCTCGAACTGACATCGAATACAAAGGGTTTTGCGATGGAATCGGTAATGTTCAAGCCGAATAACTGGTCATTATAAAAGTCTTGTTCGGGGAGAAAATAGATCGCACAGCCATTCTTTAAATGAGCATCAATTCGGGGTTTGTCAATATACACCTCAAATTTAACCAACGGATTCTTTTCCCTTTCGAGCAGTTCGGTCGCAATTTCGTTATGCCACCAGCCGGCTATAATTACTGTTTTTTTTTCTATGTTTTTTGTTGCGTTAATTATTTGCTCAGCGTATTTTATTTTTAATTTTCTCTTTGAAAGGTCGGAAAAAACAGGACCTGTAAAGGGATCAATAAAAATTTCCTGGCCCGAAACGGAAAATTTAATTGCGAAGTCGCTGCTTTCTGCACCTCTTGCACCATCTGTTAAATTGATGCTGAAAATAAATGAAGAAAGAATAAAGCAAACACAACAAGCGATAAATTGCTTTTTGTTTAAGAGGGCTGAAGAAATAATGATTACAAACGGAATCATAGGAATAACGTAAGCCGATTTTTGCGGTAGTCTGAAATAAGAAATAGTATACAAAGCAAAAATGATAAGCCATGCTACAAAATGTACATGAGGTATAGAAGTGTTGTTGATTTTTTCTTTTCTAAGGAGTATGAAAATTGTAACTGCTGCTATAGTCAATACACCGATCAATCCCCATGCACCAATGCTATATTTGTAAAGCACTTTTGTTAATGGTGGGTAAGCAAACTGATCGTAGTACATGAAAAATTCTGTTCCGTACACCATATACACGGGGATAAAAAAGATAATTCCGATTAAACCGGAAGTAAAGGATAACATAAACGATTTTCTAAATAAATCTTTTTTCTCATTTGCCTGCCAAAGAATAATAAAATAGGGCAGGAGCATGGCTCCCGAAGTAATTCTACAGGCGATTGCGCATCCCAGAAAAAGTCCACACAAAATAATTTTGTCCTTCAGAAGATAATAATAACTCATGAGCACTAATGCGGAAGTCCACATATAATCAATAGTATAAGTACTGCTGATGTATACGACAGGAATAAATGCGAAGGTGAGTGCGCCGAGCAAAGACTGTTGTGTTTTGTAATATTCCAGTATACGATACAAATAAATAAAAGCTATAACGCTAAATAAAGCGCTAAGCAAATTAAATCCGAAGGGTCCTATTCCCCATAACAAAGAATAAATAATTTCCTGGAATGGATGTCCGGGAAACCTCGATACCTCTAATATTCCTGTTGCTTTTGTATTATACGCCGCAAGCGCTATTCCCCAGGAGTCTTCTTCAACGCCGTATCCTGAAAACAGAAATGGGAGCCTTGATAAAAAGACCACAAGACATAGTAGAAATAAATAGATATTTTTTTTATCTGCTTGCATTAGTCGTTTGCTTCTAATGACCACTCAATTGTTAAAGCCATTTCTGATAAACCTTTTTTACTTCTTTATGGCTAACAGTTTGACCTTTGTTTATTTGAGACAGTCCTCTCTTTATTGATTCTACTTTTTCTGAATCATTTTGGGTTTCAATATTCTTGGATAGTAGTGTATGTATTGCATTAAGAGTTTTACTATCGTTGATCTTATCAATCAATGAGTGGAGGCTATATTTTAATTCAGTAGTGCTCATGGCTGATGGTTTATGTATATACAAATGTACCCCAAAACGACAAAATAAAAAGAGCAAAATAATTTGGGTGTACGACATTTTGCATCATTTGTTCGTTTCGACCCTTCGAGAAATCCTCAGGGCTCAACGAACGGAATCCGTACCCTGAGGTTCTCGAAGGGTACGAGAATAAAGTGCAATTTGTCGTACACCCGATATTTTTCAATGTACTTATAATGCATCGTAACAAAAGCAAAAGCTACCCAACTTCTTCATCTGTTGCGAAAATGCGCGCTTTATTAGGCATGTAGTTTGTGTTGAGTTTAGTTCACCAAAGCCTTAAATGGTATGATAAAAAACAAGTACGACACCTCGGTGGTGTTTCTTTATGCGGTTGGCAAAGAAAATCTATTGCCTGCGGAATTCAGGAAGCAAATTCCTTATTCAACTATTTCAAGTTGGAGAAAAGCGGATTATAGTAGATACATGGGGCATGAGTTCCGGTATTTTTTTGATGATGCCTTTGATAAGGCTGAATTAAGCTATCGATACAAAACGATGAGCAACACAATTTTTGGATTAAAACGAATGTGGGTAATGTTAGGTCCTATATTAACGAATGTGGTAAAAAGCGCAGGCAATGAAAAGGCAACGCAAAAAAATGTTATCAAAGCCATTCAATGCCTGGCGAAACACATTGGTGTTGATGCGGCTTTAAGACTGTTGGGAATATCACGAATACTATATAACCAGTGGTTGCTCGAAGATAGTTATACCTGCAGTGGCTCATTCACGGCGCTATGTACAAAACGATATCCCCGACAAATGCAGGTAAAAGAAGTGCGTAAAATTAAAAGAATGCTCACTTCCCAAAAGTACAGTCATTGGCCTGTGGCATCTATTGCAGGTTTTGCTACACGAGAAGGAAGCCTTGTAGCATGCTTAACCTCGTGGTATAAATTTGCGAAGATATTTGGAATACGAAGAAAGATGTTTAAAAAAAGCAAAAAAAAAGTAGGATTAAATGCGGATTACCCCAACGAATACCTTCATGTGGACACAACCTATTTGCCGCTTTCCGACGGAAAAAAAATATGCATTGCATTTGTGATGGATAATTATTCTAAAATGATCCTGGGATACCATGTTTCAAGAAGGGGTAATTTTTATGTTGTAAAACAAGCTATTAAAAAAGCGTTGAATGTAATAATGCAACACCCCAATCAGGAACATAGTTTTTTAGTTACGGACGGAGGAAAAGAAAACCACAACCAATACATTGATGCATTCATTTCGAAACTCACAAAACACCGCATTACTAAAATACGTGCGCTTAAAGACATACGTTGGTCCAATTCTCCGGTTGAAGCAATACACCGCACGTTAAAGGGATGGTATCTGAAGCCAAACCAGTTTTCAAGTATAGCTACTGTTGATAAACATTTGCAATGGGCTGTTATGGATTATAATGTTTTAAGGCCGCATTACAAACATCGCCCAAGAACTCCGCAGGAAGTTTATTTTAATACACCTCTTGGATTTGATTTAAAAGAACGTGTAAAAAAAGCCATGAAAAAAAGAGTGAAAAATAATAAATGCCACGGTTGCCGAGAATGTGAAGGTGCATGCAAAGCATTAAAAAAAGTTTCAAAAAAATCTTAACAGTGGGGATGAATAAAGCCAAGAGTGAACAAACCTACGATACATCGTAGGTTTGCTTGTGGAAAAACCGGAAATGCGTATATTAACTGAAAATTGATGGTTCAAGTCCCGACGGGTGTCCAGTAATGAGTTGCACCTGTAATCATTACAGGAATGATTCCGGCTACCTTGCATTGCCTTACAGCTTCTTTGGCTTCTTCACGCGGAGGGTCAATCATTCCGGCAAAACCTATAAGTGTTAATGATGATTCTATTTCTTCCGCATTTAATTTTTCCGGCAAAGAAGGAAGCATCTTAATTGCATATCCCAACACGCGGTAACCTCCATAACAATAGCATACTCTACCTCGTTGTTTTTCGCTTTTTTTCTCATCAGATAACGCTTGTATTTACTCTAGTATTTTAAACGCTTCTTTAAAGTTTTTTGAGAAAAGCAACAATTCAATTGAGCGTATTCGTAAATCGATGTGGTCACCTTCTTCTTTTTCAGCAAGAGCAAGGGCTGCCGCAATTTTAATATAGGATATTGCCTTGTCAATATCCTTATTTCCGAATACAGATGATAATTCTGTTAATATGTCTATCTTCTCCTTGTAATCAACAGCCTTTTCAAACTTTGCTTCTAGGTTTTTTATTTTGTCGTCCATATAGATTAATCTTTTACCACAGCCCCCTTATTATAAACCTGAGTTCGATATTTAAGCGATGGTGACTTAATAAATTTTCCTAATCCTAACCTTTCCCATTTTTCGTCCACCTTTTTTATTGTCTCTTCGTCAGTACAAAGAATGTTTGGCCAGTCGCGTTGAAAATTATCATGTTCTTTTGTTTTGCGTGTCCCATCAAAACCTATGTGTGAAATATCGCCATCACCTGTTGCTTCAACAACATAACTGTCTCTTTTTGCATCCAGGTTATTTGCGAAACGCCAAACAACATCCGCAATATCTGTGGCATCAACAGTATCTTCAACGTAAATGACAATTTTTACATTTGAAAAAGCAGGTAACGAAAACAACTTTTGATTCAATTCCCTGATATGATTTTTGCGATTTTTCTTCACAGAGATAAAAACCATCGAAATATTTTTCTGCAACAGATCATCGTAGATTCCAACAATCTCTTGGAATTCTTTTTTTATTTTTTCCTTCTCCAGCCCTGAACTTTGAACTTTGAACTTTGAACTTTGAACTTTCTCACCTCTTATCTCTTCAATCAACTTAACGGTAGCATCAACACACATCTTCCCTCCAAAAGCAAATTTAGAACAAGAGTGATCCAACACATCCATTGGTCCCTGGCTAAAATAAATATCATTCTGTGGATCCACATTGTTGCTGATTGCCTGAGCTACCTCAACATAATTCTTAATGTTTACTTTCTCATCTACTACAACTAATATTTTATTGAACATCATTTGTCCTGCACCCCACATGGCATTCATTACTTTTTGTGCGTGACCCGGGTATTCCTTTTTTATTTTAACAATGGTCAGGTTATGAAATACTCCTTCAATTGGCAATTCCATATCAATGATCTCAGGGATTAAAGTCATTTTTATAGGCGCTAAAAAAATTCGCTCTGTAGCTTTTCCTATCCATGCATCTTCCTGCGGTGGTATTCCAACAATGGTAGAAGGATAGACCGCATTTTTTTTATGTGTGATGCAGGTAATATGAAATTTCGGATAATAATCTGCCAATGAATAATAACCGGTATGGTCGCCAAATGGTCCTTCTAAAATGTTTTCTTCCTCCGGATCAACATAGCCTTCAATAATTATATCCGCATCGGCCGGCACATGAATGTCTTGTGTAAGACATTTCACCAACTCTACTTTTTTCTTTCTTAAAAATCCGGCCAGCATGTACTCATCTACATTAGGCGGCAGCGGAGCCGTTGCAGCATAGGTATAAACCGGATCGCCACCAAGCGCAACTGCAATCGGCATTTTTTTTCCGAGTTTTTTATATTCATTAAAATGACCTGCAGAAACTTTATGCTTGTGCCAATGCATACCGGTGAGCTTAGGCCCAAACACCTGCATACGATACATACCAACATTACGAATTCCGTTATTGGGTTCAATCGTATGAATAACAGGAAGTGTAATGAACGGACCGCCATCTTCCGGCCAGCACTTCATTACAGGAAATTTTGTAATGTCAGGATCACTCATAATTACTTCCTGGCATTCTCCTTTTCCACTTACGACCTTCGGCATCCATGAAGCGATCTCACTCAACGCAGGAAGCATTTTTATTTTATCTAAAATGTTTTCTTTAGGAGAAGAAAGCTGCTTGAATAATTTTTCTATTTGTCCACTTATGTCATCGAGTTCTTTTACACCTAATGCCAAACACATTCTTTTATATGATCCCATTGAATTGATCAACAAAGGAAACGGTGTTCCTGTATTCTCAAAAAGTAATGCTTTGTTATTATTTGATTTTGAAATACGGTCAACAACTTCGGTAATTTCTAAATGCGGATCAACGAATTCTTTGATCCTTACAAGCTCTCCCTCACGTTCAAGAGTATCGATAAAATGCTGGAGATTTTTATAGGCCATACTTTAGTTCTAAGTTTAAAGTTTAACAGTTGCCAAGAGTAACAAATAAAAAAAGGACGGAAATGCTCCGTCCTTCAAGATATAAATAAAATCAAAATTTTACGCAGTTACAGCACCAATTTTTTTCTTGATACCGTCAGTGGTCATTGATCCCGGACGCTCCAGAGGATGACCTAAAGCCCTGTCCCAGATAAGTGATGCCAATACCCCTAAAGATCTTGATACGCCAAAAAGAACAGTATAAAAATCAAATTCGGTAATGCCATAGTGCATTAATAAAGCTCCCGAATGTGCATCAACATTTGGCCATGGATTTTTAATTTTACCTGTGCCCGCTAAAATATTAGGAGCTACTTCATAGATCATTTGTACAATTTCACAAAGATCATTGCTCTTACCTTCCGCTTTGATATAATTTTTATAAAATTCCTGTTGAGCTATAAAGCGAGGATCCGTTTTTCTGAGTACAGCGTGGCCGTATCCCGGAACAACTTTACCTTCCGACAGGGTTTTTTTAATAAACTCTTCAATCTGTTGTTTTGTTGGCAAACCCCCTCCTAATTCTTCACGCATATGCATGATCCATATTATCACTTCCTGATTTGCCAATCCATGCAACGGCCCCGCAAGTCCGTTCATACCTGATGCAAAAGCCAAATAAGGATCACTTAATGCGGAACCTACCAAATGCGTAGTGTGTGCAGAAACGTTTCCACCTTCATGATCAGCATGGATGGTCATATACATGCGCATCAATCTTTTTACATTAAAATCTTCATAACCCATCATGTGTGCCAGGTTACTTGCCCAATCTAGTTTTGGATCCGGCTCAATATGCTCATTGTTCTTATATTTTTTACGATAGATATAAGCAGCGACTCTTGGTAAACGCGCAATAAGATTCATTGAATCTTCATATGCATAATCCCAATATTCTTTTTTGCTCATTCCTTTTCTGTAAGCAGCAGCAAATACACTTTCTGTTTGCATAGCCATAATGCCAATACTAAACATAGTCATGGGATGCGTTGATGAAGGCAGCTTATCAAGAATATCAAAAATATGTTTAGGCACAATTGATCTGCGCGCCCAATTATTACTTACGTTAGTAACATCTTCCTGTGTTGGCATTTCGCCAACCAGCATCAGGTAAAATATTCCTTCCGGAAGCGGCTCTGTACCGCCAACTGCTTTCGGTAATTGTTTTCTTAATTCGGGAATTGTATATCCGCGAAAACGAATTCCTTCTTCGGCATCAAGTTTAGATGTTTCAGTAACAAGGCCAACAATACCTTTCATACCCTGGTAAACCTGGGCAACGGTATACTCGCCTAATTTTTTATCGCCATGTTCTTTGATCAGTGCTTTTACTTCAGCTGCCATGGGAACAGCTTTTTCTACAAATTTTTCTTTGAGTGCGTCCATAATTATAGTATCAAAAAAGATCGAATACCTCTATAAAAATAGCTTTGTTCAAGCTATTTTCAAAGTGAAGTGCTAAATATATTTAAAGGCCTTCCCTAAATACACCCCAGCATCTTCTAACTGAGCCTCAATCCTAAGTAATTGGTTGTATTTAGCGATCCTATCTGAACGGGAAGCGGATCCGGTCTTTATTTGCCCTGTATTGAGTGCTACTGCAAGGTCGGCAATGGTTGTATCCTCTGTTTCGCCTGATCTGTGGCTCATTACAGAGGTATATGAATTTCTATGTGCCATATCAACTGCATCAATTGTTTCCGAAAGCGTTCCGATCTGATTCACCTTTACTAGTATCGAATTCGCAACTCCTTTATCGATCCCTTGCGCCAAACGTTCTACATTGGTAACAAACAGGTCATCGCCCACCAACTGCACTTCATTACCCAATTTATCGGTAAGTAGCTTCCATCCTGTCCAGTCATCCTCTGCAAGACCGTCTTCAATGGAAACTATAGGATATTTTTTTGCCCAGTCCGCCCAAAAATCTACCATTTGAGACGATGTCAATTTATCCCCAGTTGATTTATGTAAATGATATATCTTTTCCTTTGAATTATAAAACTCTGACGCCGCTGCATCCATTGCTATATATATGTCTTCGCCCGGTTTATATTTTGCCGATTCGATGGCTTTCAGGATAACTTTGATCGCCTCCTCATTAGATTTAAGGTTGGGTGCAAAACCACCTTCATCACCAACATTGGTAGAGTACCCTTTATCCTTCAATACCTTTTTAAGATGGTGAAACACTTCCGTTCCCATTTGCATGGCTTCGGTAAAAGTTTCGGCACCAATAGGCATGATCATAAATTCCTGGAAATCGATGCTGTTATCCGCGTGTGAACCACCATTGATGATATTCATCATTGGGATAGGAAGCGTTTTAGCATTCACCCCTCCTATATAACGATACAACGTTGTTCCGGCCTCTTGCGCCGCTGCTTTAGCTGCCGCCAATGAAACACCAAGAATAGCATTGGCCCCAAGATTCTCTTTATTCTTGCTTCCATCCAATGCGATCATTTTTTTATCTATCCCGCCCTGATCGAACACAAACATTCCATTGAGTTCTTCTTTTATCACTGTGTTCACATTATTCACAGCTTTGGCAACACCTTTACCCATATATTTTGCTTTGTCCCCATCACGAAGTTCAACAGCCTCATGTTTTCCGGTTGAAGCACCGGAAGGGACTGCCGCACGACCAAGCACTCCCGCATCGGTTACAACATCTACTTCTATTGTTGGGTTCCCTCTTGAATCGAATATTTGACGGGCGACAATATTGGCAATAAAAGTCATATGAAATAGTATTTAGTTAAAACGATTTGTTGGTCAAAATTAGAAATAAAATTCGTTTCGGGCTTACAAATTTGTAAGTTAGGGTATGATATATATAATTGATTTTGGCAGCAGCAAGGTGCCTGAGATAGCAAGGGAGATAAGGGAATTGGAGTATAAGGCCACAATCTGTAAATGGAACGATAATATTGATCTTACAAATGTTAAGGGAGTTGTCTTGAGCGGTGCACCTATATTACTTACCAAAACAGATCCTGCCATATACCTGGAAAAATTTTCTTTTTTAAAAACTACAACCATTCCAATTCTTGGAATATGTTTTGGACATCAATTGGTCGGCATGTTATTCGGCGCGAAAGTTTATTTAGGTGAAGAGAACAGGGAGCAAAAAGAAATTTCACTTATTAATGAGAGTATCTTATTTAATGAATTAGACAACCCGTGCATATTTAAAGAAGATCATACCGAGGGAATTGAACTTCCTGAAAATTTCATTTGTCTTGCCCAATCGGATGACTATCCAGTGGAAGCCATGGAACACGAGTCAAAAAAAATATATGGTGTTCAGTTTCATCCGGAAGTTTCTGGAGAAAACGGGAAACGATTGCTGAAAAATTTTCTTAACAATATCTAATCGGGCAAATTTATTTTTCCATATTCTTTCAATGCCCTTTCTTTCACGATGTCTTTCATTGGCCTTTTTTGAATTTTACTTTCCAGCCAGGATAGAACATCTAAGATCACTGACATTTTTTTTATTTCCTTATCGCTATTTATTAAGCCGTTTGTTTCTTCATATACACTTTTTAAAGCTGTCTTATACTCATTTGGAGTAAATGTTTTTTTCACATCCTTTTCAATGAAATCTACTACAAAACTTAAATAATTTTTGCTGCTCTTACTTTTTTCATTAATAATTTTTAACTGAGACTTCAATACAGCATGATTGCCTAATTCGAAATGCGTTAAAAGACTCAACACTCTGGCTGAATAGATTGTTACCACCTCCGACAGGAGGTTTTGAAAAATAATTTTATTTAAACACCTGAGCGCCTCTTTATAATTTAATGTTATAAAGTAACAATATGCCATTTCATAATATAAACGCACCTCATAGCTGGGAGAAATTTTATATTTGACAATATTCGCTTTTACATTCTCACACTTTTCCAGTGAACGTTTATATTCACCAATACGGGTATAAAAAGTCAAGTATAAAAAATTAGAAAACTCGAATATTCTTCCTTGTAAATAATTTGATTTTTTTATAACCGGCTCCTCCGCATAAGTAAAAAAGTCCTTCATGGTGATAAACATTTCCTCAAACCTATATAATTCGGCCTGAGTAACGAATAAATTATAAATTGAATCTAAATAGCCTTCGGGATCAAGCTTGATCATTTGCTTTTTTTCTTGAAAAAGCCGAATAATTCTCATCGCATAACTATAGCTTTTAGGTAAATTACCCAACACGAAATAAGAACCGCCAAGAATAGTATTGTAATTTAATTTTGCCTTAGTAGAGAAGGCCACTTTTTCGTTTTTCAAATATGGACCTTCAAGAAAATTTTTTAATTCTCCTAAATCATCCTTTGATTTCGACTCATTTATTTTACCCCATAAAACAATCACCTGCTGCATCAGGTACTCATATTGAATATTATTGTTAAGCATATGCAAAGCGTTTTGCTGCTCCTTCAATAATTCTAATCCATCAAAAGGAATACCGTGATACCTGGAAGGAATTTTCCTTTGCAGACTGATCAACGCATGCAACTGTAAAAAAATCTCGAACTCATGAGCCTGTTTTTTAAGGCTTCTTATCATTTTATCTGCTTCCTTATAATGTTGTTTTTCAATCAATAGCTCAACACACCTAGCTAAATGAGAAATTTCTGTCGGCTTTGACCATTTTAAGTTGTAATTATATTGGCTGTGAAGAACCAATTCGAACAAATAGTTTTTATGACGTGAAAGATTGTGTGTGTAATTTTTATCATTCATTTCTTCTACCACCTTCAGCTCATCATATGCTTCCTGCTGCTCAATAATATCAAACAGTTGAACCGCATTATTCTTTGCAGAGTCGGAAAATGCTCCGGCAATTTTTTTAAAATAGGCTTTTTCGGTGCCGTTCAGTGAACGGATTAATTTAAAAAGAGAGTCGGACTTAGACATTTTGAATTGTAAATTATTTAATAAATCGTATATCAAAATTAAACAAAATAGTTAAAATATATAATTGTAGATTGTAATTTTTTTTAACAGATATTGAAAAAATAATGGCCAGTGTAAATTTGATTTTATATCTGTTCTTTAATAAAAACATTTTAAGAAATCCACTTCAGCGAATGCAGGTATCGCATAAAGATTAAAATAGCACATACTTGCTTTTTCTAACGAAGCCTCCCAAAGGGAGGCTTTCTGTTTATACCATCTTTTTACCGTTTCCTTTTCATCGCCTTTTATTACTTGTAAAACGTAAAATAAATTTAAATATCACATATAATAATAGAGTTTATACCGAATAAGATATTAAGAACATAAAGTTAGAAAAAAGTTTGAACTGTTTGAGGAAAGCGTTCTTTGAAAGTATAGTTTAACATC
>Ga0163149_10005289_pt1 | contig 13696 bp, 13 predicted proteins | sample OliLakLV19MP5G1_FD_148604 | JGI IMG/M metagenome (GOLD analysis project Ga0163149, IMG submission 148604) | Freshwater microbial mat bacterial communities from Lake Vanda, McMurdo Dry Valleys, Antarctica - Oligotrophic Lake LV.19.MP5.G1 | ecosystem: Environmental > Aquatic > Freshwater > Lake >...
GTCCTGAGCCAGACCAGTGAGTGAACAGGTTTCCGTGTTATTCTTTGAATGCTCTCACTCCGAATATCAGGCTCTCATCTCTCAACTCCGGACTCTCAACTGCATCGATCCGGCTTAGTGCGGTCTTCCGGTTTCATGGAGTTCCTAAATCGTGCGGATTGATCGGATCAAGCCCGAGCCCCGGCAACGACAAAGTTACTTCCGCCGGGGTAACGACAATTACACTTCCCCTGTGGGCGCATCGAAAATTTGCCTGCGATTAGCAGGCCCCAGAAACCCATGGGCGGAGACGATCAGTCGCAGCTGCTCTTTGCAGGATTCATCCGTTGATGAAGCCCATGAGTGGTCAAATCCTCCGAATCGTTTCATCGATCGGTCGCGTCTATCCTCATCGCTGGTGTATTGTCCTCCGTGAAAACGAACTTGATGCCGCCCCTCCCTGCCTCATCTCTTAGTCTTCCGCCAACAGGCCGCTCTCCCATGTTTCAGCGCCGGCGGGTCTCGCGTCCACTTTCACTTTCCCTTTCCCTTTTAACCTCGGTTTCATCGACCTCCATCCCGTGTCTCTCAAAACCCAAGTCGCCAAAGGCCTGAAATGGCAGGCCATCAGTATTGTGGGGCGACAACTGCTATCTTTCGCCGTCTTCACCACCCTCACGCGGTTGCTCGATCCCTCCGCCTTCGGCTTGGTCGGTCTGATCAGCGTCTATCTGGGTCTGGTCAGCATGTTCGCCGAACAAGGTATCGGCACAGCCCTCATCCAAAGACAGACTTTGGAAACGGCCCATCTCGATACAGCCTTCTGGTTCAATTTTATCTGCTCAGCCGTTCTCTGTCTCGGCACCATTGTTTTCGCCCACCCCATCGCGGCCTTTCTCGGCGATGCGGAACTGGTCTCGCCCCTGCGATGGTCCTCTCTGGTGCTGATTCTCTCCGCTTTGTCCACCATCCATTCGACCCTTTTTATCAAAGCCATGGATTTTCGCCGCCCCACGATCCGGGTCCTGCTCTCCAGTGCAGTCGGGGGCACCGTCGGGGTGGGCATGGCATTCGCCGGCCACGGGGTTTGGGCCCTCGTGCTGCAGCAACTGACCACCGCGGCCACCGGTACGATTTTCCTGTGGTCGGTCTCCTCCTACCGGCCAGCCCTGAAATTCTCCCTGCCCCACTTGCGGGATCTCTTTGCCGTCAGCTCCGCCAATTTTGCCACCAATATTCTCTGGTTCATCACTTCCCGCGTTGATCAGCTGCTGATCGGTCGTTTTACCGGCGCCTCGGCACTCGGTTTCTATGTCATCGCCGGAAAAATGCCCGAAATGGCCAAGATCATCACTCATGAACCTTTGGCGGGAATTGCCCTGCCCGCATTGTCCAAAGTTCAAAACGAACCCCAGCGATTGTGCCAGGCCATTTATGACGGCATGGAACTCAATGCCACGGTCTCCTTCGCGATATTTGTGGGCTATGCCATAACCGCAGCCCAGTTGATTCCCTTGATTTTCGGTGAGAAATGGGCCGATGCATCCGACGTCAGCTCCCTACTTTCACTGCTTGGGCTCATCAATGTCCTGCTGGTCTTCTGTTACCCCGCGCTCCTCACCACCGGAGAAATGAAAAAATATGTGGCGATCAGTGTCTACCAAACCCTCGGCGCATTGGTCGCCTGCGGCATCGGCGTGCGCTTCAGTGTCAACTGGCTGGTCGTGGGCCTGATCATCAATAATCTGATTTTCGCCATTCCCACGCTGCTGTTCTTGCAGAAAAGAATCGGCCTGCAACCGGGGAAGTTTTGCCAGCCCTGCGTAGTCCCCGCCTTCGCCTCTCTCGCCATGGCGGGCGCTTGCTGGCTGGCCGCCGCCGCGTTGCCAGCCGGCCTTTCGCTCCTGCTCGTCCTTACCTGCAAAATCCTGCTTGGCGCTGTGGTGTACGTCGGAGTGATGTATATTTTTAAACGCACCCTCTTGGAAAAATTATTTCGCATGGTTCAGCAGGCTTTCGCCAAAGCCAACCCAACCCCCGCAACGACCCCGACTACTCCCGTAAATTAATCTGGCCAAAATCCTTCCTTCCGCGCACTTACGGACAGCCAGCGACGGCGAAAACTTAATGAGCAATTCCAACAATGGAACTAGGGGCCATAATCGGATCGGACCGATCGTGCTGGCGTGTGACGACCGGTATGTGATGCCCCTCACGGTCACGCTCCGATCCATCGTCGAATCCAACCAGCCCGACTGGCCCATCGCTTTCTATGTTTTGGCCTCCAACGTATCGGCCCTTTCCCGCCAGCGGGCTGAAGCCTCGCTTCCGACGGGCGCGGCCACGATCCATTGGATTGCGGTCGAATTGGAGTCCTTCGAGGGCTTCTCGAAGGCCTCTCATTTATCCAGTGTGACTTTTGCCCGTTTGCTGATTTCCAACCTGATGCCCGAGGTCACCGGCCGGATATTGTATCTGGATTCCGACATCCTCGTCATCCAAAGTCTACGCCCCCTGTGGGAAATTGACATGAAAGGGGCTCTGCTTGGTGCCGTTGGGGATGGAGGCATCAAGGCCATGATCGAACGGAAAGATCCGCGACATGCGGCACTGCCCCGCGTCAAAAACTATTTTAACTCGGGAGTCATGGTGCTCGATTTGGATTTATACCGGACGGGAAAATTGGCTGAGCGCTCGATGGAATTCATGCGGCTGCATCCCAACACGCCCTATTCCGATCAGGATGCTCTCAATGCCTCTTGTGCTGATCGGTGGCACCCCTTGGATACCCGATGGAATTATCAGACCTACCGGCATCTGCCGCACATCCTGCAGCTCGCACCCGAGTCGCGTCCAGCCATCCTCCATTTCGTCATGAGCGTCAAACCGTGGCAGTATAAAGAACTGCATTCGTATACCGGCTTTTATGATGCGTTCCGGGCGCGGACGACTTTTGCCCGGACGCCACGGGAAAAAACTCTGAATGGATTGAAAACTGCCTGGATGCATTGCATGCGAACCATCCGTTCGGCGCTGCCGTTTCTGCCCCGGAGAAACGGCTGAGTAACCAATCCCCTCGCCGACATGAGATCGTTTCTTCGCCGCCTGCGAATTTTCCTCCGCGAAACCAGCTGGGAATTGAAGATGGCTCTTGGCCGGGCCACGACCGACCACAGGGAGCCTCTCTTCCGCATCATTCGCCTGCCCGATGATATCCGGATGCGAAACATCTTCGCGTTCAGCTGGGGGAAGATCGAATTCACCAAATCCGGCGCCCTCCGCAGTCAGTTTGAAGAGATTGTGCCTTCCTCTCGATAGCGGCACGGCCACGAGGGCCGGCCCTACCGTCCGAAGTCTGTCACCACGTAATTGGTCTGAGGCGATTTTTCTGTATCCGCGTCTTGCCGCGCGAGTGGCGGGGTGAACATCGTCAAAAACTGGCGGTTTGAAAACCATCTCGGTATTTCGTAAAAACGCCGGGGGGTTTGGTGACCGCCGGCGTGAACGAGTGAGTCGGGTTGCTGGTAATCAGAACGGCGGCTCGATCTGGTCTTTCATGCGGTAGCTTTTTCCCTCGTTCCTTCTCTCTCCACGGGCTGAGGTCAGAATGTCTGAACCTGTTTTTGATCTCTTCCTGGAGCAGGCTCTGACCCACAAGCCGATCCTTCGAGTCCTGCTTTGATGCAACAAGTCGCCCTATAAGCTGATAAGCTTACTGCGAAAAATATCCATGGTCTGGCGTCCGGCCAAGGCGCGCGTATGTGCGTCCTGGCCGGCATTCCCGCTCTCAATCCGCCGCCTCACTCGCGCCCGTTCAGCCACGACCTGCGGGGCTTCACGCCCACGAGCCGTTTCTCCGGTGTTCCGTGAAAGAATCTTAGTGCGGTCTTCCGGTGTCATGGAGTTCCTAAATCGTGCGGATTGATCGGATCAAGCCCGAGCCCCGTGCCCATATCGATATCCTTGAGTGGCTTGATACCATCCCGCCGCATCATTTCTGACCGTCGTTTCTGTGACTCGGCCTTGAGTCGCGCGAAATCCCAATTCGGCAGGTGCTCACTCGTGAACCAAGCGGTGTTGCGCTCAAGCGCGTCAAGTTCACTATCGTCAGCCAGCCGGTAGCGAGCGGGGTTCTCCGTAAGGATTTGCAGCAGTGTCGACTCATTGGGCCGAAGCAGGTTAATCACTTGGTTAATGTCAGGCTTATCTTTGATATCAAATTTCTCTCTATCAATCCGGAGCAGTTTCTGAGCTACCGTATCCAAGGGGTGGAGGACTTGAATCTCGGTTTGGTGGTATCCGATCAGCCGGCATGACCGCTCCCGCCAACTCCCGATGTAGAAGAGAATATAGGGGTTCAGCACCTCGATATCGAGGTTAGTCTGGTTTTTCTTGTTCCGCAAAAACTCAATAAACTGTCCTGGCGCGACCATATCCAGGTCCTGGGTGGTGGTGCTCGGCAGTATCGTCAGGGCGAGTGATGCCGCCCCAAAGAGAACCAATTCAAGCGGACGTCCCCCGGATGGATGCGTTTCCTTAAACTCCTTCACCAAGGCCTCAACACGCAAGATACCCGCACCCAGTTGCGCTGAATTCGCCACTCCAGCCAATGGTCCATCCTGCTTGACGCGATAAGCCTTAACGAGGTCGTCACGGTAAAGACTTGTCTCCACACCTCCCGATTTAAGCATCAGCCACTCTCCGTCTCCGTCAATGGAGTCAGCGGCAAGGATTTCACCCGGCCTGGTCAGTAGGATAAATTGACCGTATTCAGTTTTCATCGCTCAAGAGAGACGAATAAGACGCGATTTAAAAAATATGCGCCAATATTCGGAAGGCTTGCTGGTTCCAAACGTTACACGGCCCGCTGGATACAATTCCCTGCACCCAAATTCACTGGATCGTGCCGTAAGTCATTCGCTTGTCGGCTAAAATCCCGCGTGGTGGGGTCAGGAATGTATCATATCGCCCCAGGCAATCTTCACAGATTCTCGGATAGAGACTTCATCCCAGTTATGATTCGCTATGAGACTTTGTCGGGCCGTCGCTCGCCGACGTGCCTTCCTCTCGATAGCGGCACGGCCACGAGGGCCGGCCCTACCGTCCGAAGTCTGTCACCACGTAATTGGTCTGAGGCGATTTTTTCTGTATCCGCGTCTTGGCGCGCCAAAACCAACGGTGACGGCGGCATATCCGCGCTTGCCGGGCCATAGCACTTGGGCGACGGCTCGAGATCAGCGGTGTTTGTTAATGGGCCTTAATGCATTTCCGCCTTCGTTTCCTTTTTTTCCTTCGCGAGACAATGCTTGGTTACAGCCTCAGACCTCCTGATCCCAAGGAATGAGAGTGAGCTCAACTGCGCTGCGATTTGGGATGAAATACAATTAACGCAACGGCGCGGAGAGCGCGGAGCCTGATGTGATGGAGAAGTGGCACGGGTCTCAAGATTCACCGCGCGTGCCTCGCCGAGGTGGAACCCGACCTCCGGGCGGGTTTTGCAACGTGAGCCAGCACCCAGCGCGCCCGGCTTGGGGTCAGAATGCCTGATCCGAATGGCCGGTAGCGGCGCTTGCCCCCAAGCGCCAGTGCGGCTCGCGGCACCGCTTCCTTGTGGCCGTTGAGGGCAACGGCCGCTACCTGACAACAATCGCCCTTCTAGGCTCAGCTGGTTTCCTCGTTCCCCCTCACTCCACGGGCTGGGATCAGGATGTCTGATCCGAATGGCCGGTAGCGGCGCTTGCCCCCAAGCGCCAGTGCGGCTCGCGGCACCGCTTCCCCGTGGCCGTTGAGGGCAACGGCCGCTACCTGACAACAATCGCCCTTTCAGGCTCAGCTCGTTTCCTCGTTCCCCCTCACTCCACGGCTTGGGGTCAGAATGCCTGATACGAATGGCCGGTAGCGGCGCTTGCCCCCAAGCGCCAGTGCGACTCGCGGCACCGCTTCCCCGTGGCCGTTGAGGGCAACGGCCGCTACCTGACAACAATCGCTCTTATAGGCTCAGCTCGTTTCCTCGTTACCCTTCACTCCACGGGCTGGGATCAGGATGTATGAGGATCATGGATCGAAAGACCCATGCCACAATTCGGCAGGCAGAGACCAGCCTTCGCGAGGCTACGGCCCGGCAAGCGCCTGCCGCTACGTTACTGCGATTGAATGATACGGTGGGCCCTTCGGCCGACTCTGCAAAACTCATCCTGCCCGGGAAAAAATCCATTATGCAGGTTAGGGCTTCCGGCAGGGATGGGTTTCTGATCGTCTCGCTGCATCCGCTTACCGACCTGATGCAAAATAAAGAATCCGCCGGAACTCCTCCGGGCCAAACTTATGATTTCAGTACTGACCATCTGCAGGGAAAACTGAAACAAAAGACGGTATCAGGTGGTATCGTCCAAGTGGTCGCTCAGGGCCTGCAGTTCGTCCTTACCTTAAGCTACAATATTGTCCTCGCCCGATTACTTTCACCGGAGGAATTCGGACTGGTTGCCATGGTCATGACCGTCATAGGATTTTTGCAAATTTTCCGTGATATGGGACTATCCACCGCCACCATCCAACGGCCGGATATCACCCACGCGCAGGTCTCCAATCTTTTTTGGCTCAATATCGCGGTCAGCGGAGCCATCAGTCTGTTGGTCGCGGCCGGTGCGCCGGTGATTGCTTGGTTTTATCACGAACCCCGGCTGATCAACATTACCTTCGCTCTCTCGGCTTCCTTTATTCTCAACGGCCTGGCTGGTCAGCACGTGGCCTTGCTTAACCGGCAGATGCGTTTCATGGCCATTTCGATCATCGAAGCCGGCTCCATGGCCGTTGGTTTATCGGTTGGCTTCACGATGGCCTTAACCGGCTATGGCTACTGGTCTCTGGTAGCCGCCACCTTGGTCCAAGCGGTGGTGCGCTTAATTGCTATCTGGGCGATCTCCCGCTGGCGCCCGCAACGTCCGGTTCGCGGCGCGGGCACCCGCCCCATGATTAGCTTCGGAGCCAATCTCACCGTGAGCGGGTTCCTCTATTCAACTTCGATCGGAACAGACAGTCTCCTGATCGGCCGATTCTACGGATCTGATGCAGTCGGACTCTACACGCGAGCGGCGGCGCTGCTGGCCCGGCCGTTGCAACAATTGATGGCACCCATCTACACGGTGGTCGTGCCGGCATTATCTCGCCTCCAAAATCAGCCGGAACGTTACCGCAAATTCTTCCTGCAGGTTTTTGAATCGTTGGCCATTGTGGGATTTGTTTTCACCGGCTTAATCCTCCCGCTCGCCCACCCGATAACGGTAACTCTACTCGGAGCCCGCTGGGAAGCGGCGGCGATCATTTTTGCAGGACTATCCATCGCAGGGATCACGGCACCCTTGTCCTCGGCAGTTTCCTGGCTGTACACCAGTCAGGGACGCGGAGCGGACATGCTGAAGCTGAGCGTGATTGAAGCAGTCGTGACCATTGGCGCTGTCCTCATCGGCCTGCGGTATGGCGCGGCGGGCGTGGCTATCGCCTGCTCCATCGCGGGACTGCTCGTGAAATTACCCCTCACCTTTCATATTGCCGGACAAACCGGCCCCGTCAGCGTTCGCGATCTTTGGCTGGCTTTCCTCGGCCAATTTCCCGTCGGTCTCGTGGTTGGCACCGCATCCTGGGCGACCACTTTATTTACCACCGGCATGGTGCCCTATAAACAATTGCTCATCGGCGTTCCCGCCGGACTTTTGGCCGGGATCGCGACAGGATTCTTATCCCCGCCGACCCGGCGCGCGTGCCTGCGCATCGTTGAAACCATCAAGGAAATCCGGCAAAAATAAAATCGTGGAGCCTGCCGCACGCGAAACCCCTACACAATTTCCTGATCGTTCAAAACGTATAAATTACTGTGATTTCCCCAGTGACTCCACCCCAAGCAGTGTTCCTCGACCGCGACGGCACCATCATCTACGACGGCAACTACATGAAGGATCCGTCCGAGATCGTCCTGCTCCCCGGGGCCAAGGATGCGATGGCGCTCCTCCGCGATGCCGGCTTCCTCCTGTTTCTCTTCACCAACCAAAGCGGCATCGGCCGCGGGTACTTCACCATCGACGACGCACATCGCTGCAACCAGCGGATGATCGATCTGCTGGGCTTGGGGCCGGATTTGTTCACCGAAATCTGCATCGCCCCGGAAAGCCCGGACCAACCTGCCGTCTATCGGAAACCCAACCCGCGCTTCATCAATGAAACGGTCGCGCGCTACGGCATCGACCGCACCCAATCCTGGATGGTGGGCGATAAAACCATCGACGCCGAATCCGGCCTGAACGCGAACATTCAGGCCGCGCTGATCGGTTCCGCCGCGAGCCCTCCCGGACACGCCGTCCCGCGCTACGACACACTCCTCGAGTTCGCCCAAGCCGCGACCCGGCAGGCAGGCTGATAGCAGGACGTCAGACCGCGGACAAAAGGACTAACAGACTAAAAGACTACTGACCTGAAAACCCAGATCCCAGACCCAAAATAATTCCACTTCCTCCCAAGAACCTCCCATTGTCTCTTAGTCCGTTAGTCTCTAGTCCCTTAACCGGGTCCATGCAGTCGAGAGCGGAGCGTCGAGTGTCCTGAGCCAGACCAGTGAGTGAACAGGTTTCCGTGTTATTCTTTGAATGCTCTCACTCCGAATATCAGGCTCTCATCTCTCAACTCTCAACTCCCGACTCTCAACTGCATCGTTCCGCCTTAGTCTCTCCTCTTCCCTCTCCCTCCTTCCTCCTTACATGCTCCCCCATAATCCAAAACTCCTCTCCCTCGAATCCATGGTGGCGGAACGCCATCGTCTCCGTCAGCTCGGGAAAAAACTGGTGATGACGAACGGCTGCTTTGATCTGCTGCACACCGGCCATATTTATTTCCTGCAAAATGCCCGCCAACTCGGCGACCACCTGATCGTGGCCGTGAATTCTGACGCCAGCGTGCAGATTCTCAAAGGCCCCAAGCGTCCGGTGCAAAGCGAACTCGAACGTGCCTTCGGCCTCGCCGCGCTGGGCTGCATCGACTCCCTCGTGATGTTCACCAAGCCCAATCTCATCGAGGAGATCACCGCTCTGCAGCCCGACATCTATACCAAGGCCGGCGATTACGACATCAACCGCTTGCACGCCGGGGAACGCGCCGCCCTCGAAGCCTGCCAAGCGCAGATCCGCTTCCTGCCCTTTCTCACGGGGTTCAGCACGACGGGCCTGATCCAAAAAATTATCCGGGCCGGAGGAATTGACTAGTCCGGCGTTCCCCCTATTCACATCTCTCCAACCTGTGCCTACTTCCGCCCTTAAACTCCAACCTCGTTTCGTCGTCACCGGTGCCGCCGGATTCATCGGCAGCCGTCTCCTCGAATCGCTCGCCAAGCATCATCCCGCCTCCAGTCTGCTGGCCGTCGATCACCCGGTGCCGCCAGCCAAGGGACAAAATCTGGCCGTCGCCCCGGGCGTGCCGTTTCTCAACCATCACGAATTTCTGCAGGCTCTGGAAAAAAATGAGCTTCAGCCGGAAATCATTTTCCACATGGGCGCCTGCAGTTCGACCACTGAGTCAAACTGGTCGTATCTGGAGGAGAACAATCTCGTCTATTCCCAACGCATCTGGACTTGGTGCGCGACTCACCAGCGGCAATATATCTATGCCTCCAGCGCCGCGACCTACGGCGATGGCGATCAAGGCTTCGACGACGAATCGCCGCTGGTGCAGCTCAAGCCGCTGAATTTATACGGCAAGTCCAAGCACGATTTTGATCTCTGGGTCGAAGCCCAGATCGCCGCCGGCCAGAAGCAACCCCGCCAATGCGTCGGCCTTAAATTCTTCAACGTGTTCGGTCCGGGCGAAAGCCACAAGGGCCGCATGGCGTCCATGGTTTTTCACGGCTTCCACCAGATCCATCAGCAGGGTTTCGTCCGGCTTTTCCAGTCGCACAAGGATGGTTACGTCGACGGCGGGCAGCTGCGCGATTTCATCTATGTCAACGATCTCGTCGACGTGATTCTGGCTCTGGCCGACCGGCCGACGGTGTCCGGCCTCTTCAATCTTGGCACGGGCAAGGCCCATTCGTTTCGCGAATTGATCGAAGCCCTGTTTGCCGCGCTCGGCCGCGAAGCGAAGATCGAGTACATTCCCATGCCCGAAGATCTGCGCGGGAAATACCAATACTTCACCGAGGCCACGATGAAGAAATTGGCCCGCGCCGGAGTGCCCTACTCCCCCACGCCGCTGGCCGCTTCCGTGGCCGACTACACCCGCTGGTTAAACGCTCAGCCGTCCCAATAAAATTTCCGAGTCCATCCACCCTCTGCGCTCTCCTGCCATGATCCAAGCCCATCTCGAAGACCTGATCGCCACGCTGGAACGTTTCCGCGCACTCCTCCCGGCCGTGACCGCAGCCGGCGAGGAAATCCGCCGCTCCATCAAATCCGGCCACAAACTTTTAACGGCTGGCAACGGCGGCAGCGCGGCCGATGCGCTGCATCTCGCCGAGGAATTGGTCGGCCGTTTCGACAAGGAGCGCCCTTCGCTCCCCGCCATCGCGCTCTGCGCCGATCCCACACTGCTGACCTGTATCGGCAATGACTACGGCTTCGATCAGATCTACTCGCGCCAAGTCGAGGGCCACGGCCGGGCGGGCGATGTGCTCGTGATCTTCAGCACCAGCGGCAAATCGCCGAATGTGATCGCCGCCCTGCGCGCCGCCAAGGCCCGCCAAATCAAGACCATTGCCGTGCTCGGCAAGGACGGCGGTCCGGCCAAGGGCATCGCGGATCACGATCTGATCGTCCCCAGCAACGTGACGGCACGCATTCAGGAAATCCACACTTTCATCCTTCACTCCTGGCTCACCCAACTGGAAGCCGATTATTAATCTCACCCAACTCATTTCCCACCGATGACACACAACCTCGATTTTCTTGACCGCGTTTCCATTCTGATTGTAGGCGACGTTATGCTCGACCGCTATCTCTGGGGCGACATCCGCCGCATCTCCCCTGAGGCGCCGGTCCCCATCGTCGAGGTGCATCGCGAAACCCACACGGCCGGCGGCGCGGCCAACGTCGCGAACAATTTGGCGGCTCTCGGCGTCAGGTGCGAATTGTTCGGCCTCGTTGGCAACGACACCAACGGCGTGGAACTGCAGGCACTCTTGCGGCAGCAAAAAGTAACCTTCGATCCGCGACTGGCCTGCGCCAAATCCCCCACGATCACCAAGACCCGCATTGTGGCGCAACGCCAGCAGCTCTGCCGCTTCGATCAGGAAGCCCATCCGGAAACCTACTCGATCGCCGAATCCGGTTTGCTCGGACTCCTCGCGGAAAAGGCGGCGAAATACGATGCGGTTATTCTTTCCGACTACGCGAAGGGCGTCATCAGCCAGGAAGTGATCGACACGCTGCGTCAGGTAAAAGCCCACCGGAAATTATTCCTGGCGCTCGACCCCAAGCCGCTGCGTCCGCTCGACATCAGCGGACTAGATTTACTCACGCCCAATTATGGCGAGGGCATTCAGCTTTCCGGGCTGAGCTCGTTTGGCAGCAAGAGCCCGAGTGCCGAGGAGATCGCCACCGCTATTCTCAACCGGCACAACCCCGAATGCCTCGTCATGACGATGGGCGAGAAAGGCATGTTGCTCCGTCCGCGCGAAGGCGCCTCGCGCCATTTCCCCACGGTCGTCCGCCAAGTGGCCGATGTTTCCGGCGCCGGCGACACGGTGATCTCGACCCTGACAGCCGCCATGGCCGCCGGAGTTCCGCGCGAAGATGCCGTGCACATTGCCAATATCGCGGCCGGAATTGTCGTTGGTAAGCTCGGCACCGCCACCGCCTCCCGCAAAGAACTCATGCAGGCATTCGAAAACGAAAAAAATGAGCCGAGTCCGACCTGATATGCGGAGGGTTGTCAGAAGCCGGCGGGTTGAAGTAGCCACAGGCGCAGGCCGCGCCCGTGGGATCGTTTTTCGTAGGTTGCGAGCTCGCCTCGCAACGTGCGCGACCAGCGCGCCACCTACCTCCGTGCCTGTGGGCCTGCTTTTCGTAGGTTGCGAGCTCGCCTCGTTCTGCTGGCCAGCAGAATGGCGCGACCAGCGCGCCACCTACCCCGGCAGGCAAGCGCCTCCCGCTCCCTCTGGCCTAATCCCAATTGCATTGCGAATTCGGACTGTAGGCCCGGCCCTTGTGGGCGTGCCGGTATTGAGAGGAAGGCACGTCGGCAAGCGACGGCCCTACAAAAGCTCAAAGCGAAGCATATCAATTCCCCAACTATTCCGTGCCTGAGCCAATCATAGCCCCAAAGAAAGCTCTCGGTGGACTGCTCGCCCGTCAGGAGCGCTGGGGACTCACTTGGCGCGGCTGGCTGACACTGGCATTAACTTTCGCCTTCACCGGCGGTCTATTCATCCGAACGATTCATCCCTTCCTCGCGGTGACGGATCGCGTCGATGCCGACTACCTCGTGGTCGAGGGCTGGGTTCACGAATACGCCATCCAAGCAGCGATCAAAGAATTCAAAAACGGAAACTACCGCCAGATATTCACCACGGGAGGACCAGTCCGCGGCACCGGCGGATACACGAACGATTTCAATACCTCCGCCAGTGTCGCCGCCGAACGATTGGTTGCGGATGGCCTGGCCAAGAATTTGGTGCAGATGGTTCCTTCGCGGGTCGTGGATCGGGATCGCACCTACGGTTCCGCCATCGCCCTGAAAAATTGGCTCAAGGAAAATCATCTCGAAGTCCACCGGATGAATATCGTGACGGAAGATATTCACGCCCGCCGCACCCGCCTGCTTTTCCAGCAAGCCTTCGGTGACGACGTGCAGGTTGGCATCATCGCCATCCCTCCCTCCGAATACGATCCGGCGCACTGGTGGCGCTACAGTGAAGGAATCGAAGGAATCATGATGGCGAGCATGGCCTACGTCTACGCCCAGCTCTTGTTCCAACCCGAGAATCCAGGAAATTAGTAGGGCCTGTGTCTTGCACAGGCTGTGCTTTCCCCACGGCATTCGTTCGCGCCTATCCGTCATCGTGCGCGGCGTCTGCAAGACAGACGCCCTCCGAGACAAGGCACCTGTCGATTCAATCAGCCGGACATAGCGGCAGGCGTCTCTGCCTGCCGGGGATCACTTCGTCGTAGGTTGCGCGCTTGTCGCGCTATTCTGCTGGCCAGCAGAACGAGGCAAGCTCGCAACCTACAAATACCGCGAACCACCGGCACGAAGCCTCCTCCGCCGGGCTTCGGCGCGGCACGCGCCGGTGGCTAGGTCAATCCCCGTCGAACGCAGATCGGGAGCGTCCGTCAGTCACGCGTTTGCTGAAGGCCAAGGCCCACTCCCAATTGCCGTCCGCCTCAAATTTGTTTCTTGCCCACTCATCCTGTGCCCAATGATATACCCTCACAATTATGAAAATCTGCTGTATCGGCGCTGGTTATGTGGGCGGTCCAACGATGGCCATGATCGCCCTGAAATGTCCTGACATCCAAGTGACCGTGGTGGACATGAACACGACGCGCATCGCCGCATGGAATAGCGACACGCTGCCGATCTATGAACCCGGATTGGATGACGTCGTGAAACAAGCGCGCGGCCGGAATCTGCATTTTTCCACCGACGTGGCCGGCAATATCAAGAGCGCCGATATCATCTTTGTTTCCGTCAACACCCCGACCAAGACCTACGGCGTCGGCGCCGGCCGCGCCGCTGATCT
>Ga0163149_10005290_pt1 | contig 13694 bp, 34 predicted proteins | sample OliLakLV19MP5G1_FD_148604 | JGI IMG/M metagenome (GOLD analysis project Ga0163149, IMG submission 148604) | Freshwater microbial mat bacterial communities from Lake Vanda, McMurdo Dry Valleys, Antarctica - Oligotrophic Lake LV.19.MP5.G1 | ecosystem: Environmental > Aquatic > Freshwater > Lake >...
ATATTACAACGAGAATATTTAAATTTTATTTTTTTGTCTCATTATTTACGCCATTTTTTGACATGTTCCACGTGAAACACTTGACACCAGCGAATTATTCACAAAACCGCACATTCATCCACCAAACTCCATAAAGTGTCTTAGACTCCATTAAAACTCCATTAAAACTCCATTTAAACCTATTCCAGAACTCCATATGATATGAGTTATATTATTATTCGATGAGATCCCAGGTGATGATATTTTGGAATTCCATGACTCCATTTTTTTTGAATGCGTTTGCTCTTATTGATACTCTTCCGTTATTTTTTAAGATTTCATCAGCTTTTTCTGTTATTGGATTAATGTCACCATAGCATACTCCATTTAACATAATGATGTTTGATATTTTGATTACTGATTTTTCTATTACCACCACATCATATTCTGGGTGTCCAAGTTCACCGAGTAGTTCTATATCTTTGAAACCATTTATAATTTTTTGGATTGATTGAATGTTTACTTCTTTCCATTTTGACAGGTTGAAGTTTGTTAGAATAAAATTTTTGAACATAATTGATTATTTATAACTTTGTATAATATTATTTACATAACGTAAAAAATGAAAAAATGTTTCATTTGTAGAGATATATTTTTGCACCGTGTTGAATATGGTTTTTGAATGGGATTTCACACCATATCTTTCCATTTTCATACCATACAATTTGCAATCCATGTTTCTTTCCATTTACATGTGGAATTTCAGAACGTTTGCTTCCATTTTCATACCACCCAATTTCCAATCCATGAACACGATCATTTACAAATGGAGTTTCATGACATTTGTTTCCATTTGAATAATATGTGGTTTTTACTTCTTTTTTCATACATGTATTTGTTTAATACTTGAACTTGATAGTTGCACCGTGTTGGATGTCGTTTTTATATGGGATTATCCAACGTTTATTTCCATTTAAAAACCACCAAATTCTCAATCCATGAATCTTATCTTTTATATATGGAGTTTCACAATATCTGTTTCCATTTATATGCCATACAATTAACAATCCATGTCTTTTATCGTTCACATATGGAGTTTCATGACATTTTTTTCCATTTGAATAACTTTGGGTTTCTATCCTATCTTTATATTTCATACATACCTTTGTTTAATAATTGAACTCAATAGTTGTACCGTGTTGAAGATGGTTTTTATATGGGGATTCATACCATTTATTTCCATTTGAATGCCACCCAATTTTCAATCCATGCCTTTTATCATTTATATATGGAATTTTAGAACATTTATTTCCATTGTTATACCACCAAATTTCCAATCCATGAATCTCATCATTCACATATGTGACTTCATATCGTTTGTTTCCATTTGAATACCACCCAATTGCCAATCCATGAATCTGATTGTTTTTGAATGGAGTTTCATACCATTTGCTTCCATTTGAATAATAATCAGTTTTTGTTTTATTCTTATCTTTCATACACACCTTTGTTTAATAATTGAAGTCAATCCCTGACCCGTGTTTAAGATGGTTTTTATATGGGGCTTCATACCATTTATTTCCATTGGAATTCCACCCAATTAACAATCCATGTCTTTTATCATTTATATATGTGGCTTCATACCATTTATTTCCATTTTCATACCACCCAGTTGACAACCCATGCCTTTTATCGTTCATATATGGAGTTTCATAACCTTTGTTTCCATTTTCATGCCACACAATTTCCAATCCATGTTTATTTCCATTCACATATGGAGTTTCAGTTGTTTTGTTTCCATTTAAATGCCACCAAATTTGCAATCCATGCCTTTTATTATTTATATATGGGGTTTCATACCATTTGTCTCCATTGGAATGATATGAGGTTTCTATCCGATTTTTATCTTTCATATATACTTTTATCTAATAATTAAAATCAATATTTGCACCGTGTTGAAGATGGTTTTTGAATGGAGTTTCATGCCACATATTTCCATTGGAATTCCACCCAATTAACAATCCATGTCTCTTATCATTTACATATGTGGCTTCATACCATTTATTTCCATTATCATACCACCCAGTTTCCAATCCATGTATCCTTCCATTAACATATGGGGTTTCATATGATTTGATTCCATTGGAATTCCACCTAATTTCCAACCCATTTTTTTTATTGTTTATATATGGAATTTTAGAACATTTATTTCCATTAGTAAACCACCAAATTTCCAATCCATGAATCTTATCGTTCACATATGTGGCTTCATATCGTTTGTTTCCATTGGAATGATATGAGGTTTCTATTCTATTCCTATCTTTCATATATACTTTTATCTAATAATTGAACTCAATACTTGCACCGTGTTGAAGATGGTTTTTATATGGGGCTTCATACCATTTATTTCCATTTGAATGCCACCAAATTTCCAATCCATGCATTTTATCGTTTATATATGGAGTTTCATATGATTTGATTCCATTAGAATACCACCCAATTAACAATCCATATCTTTTATCATTTATATATGTGGCTTCATACCATTTATTTCCATTATCATACCACCCAGTTTCCAATCCATATTTTTTATCATTTATATATGGAATTTCATATGATTTGATTCCATTGGAATTCCACCCAATTGACAACCCATGTCTCTTATCATTTACATATGAAACTTCAATCATTTTGTTTCCATTGGAATGATATGAGGTTTCTATTTTATATTTATCTTTCATAAGAATAAAAATTGTTTTTTAAATTTGACTATTTCTGTTGTTATGATTTTGCTTTGTGAGTTGAAGTTTTCGAAAGTTCTTACGATTGATGAACCTCTATCATCTATTGCTACAAAATTCCAGTAGTATCCTTCATACCAATGAAACTGTACGGATTGTATTATATATTCTTTTTTGGATGATTCTTTTTGAATTTTTTTACCAATGAGTGGATGATTTGTTATGGATCCGTGTTGATCGAGTATTTTGTTTATGAAGAATGGTCTGTATACGCATGGTATTTCCAGTCTTCTTCTTTCTGAGTATACTTTTGAATAATGTTGGTTGTTTATTTTCATATCTTAATATTTAAAATTAATCTTTGCACCGTGTTGAATGTCGTTTTTGAATGAGGTTTCACGTGATTTATTTTCATTATAATACCACCCAGTTGACAACCCATGTCTCTGATTATTCACATATTGAATTTCAGATGATCTATTTCCATTGTCATACCACCCAATTTCCAATCCATGTCTCTTATCATTTACATATGGGACTTCAAACCATTTGCTTCCATTTTTATGCCACCAAATTTCCAATCCATGTCTCTTATCATTTACATATGAAACTTCAATCATTTTGTTTCCATTTGAATAATAATCTATTTTTGTTTCTGTTTTCATATCTTAATACTTGAACTTGATAGTTGCACCGTGTAGGATGTTGTTTTTGAATGTGATTTCATAACGTTTATTTCCATTGGAATTCCATACAATTTCCAATCCATGTTTTTTATTATTCACATATGGAATTTCATATATTTTATTTCCATTTTCATGCCACCAAATTCTCAATCCATGAACCCTATTGTTCACATATGGGGTTTCAGATGATCTATTTCCATTGTCATAATATTCAGTTTCTATCCGATCTTTATCTTTCATATAGGGAGAGGTTACCTAAAATCAATTCTTGATCCGTGTTGAATGTTGTTTTTGTATGGAATTTCAGATGATTTCTTTCCATTTGAATACCATACAATTCTCAATCCATGAACTTTTTCGTTCACATATGGAGTTTCACAACTCTTGTTTCCATTTAGACACCACCAAATTTCCAATCCATGTTTTTTATTATTCACATATGGAGCTTCAATCATTTTGTTTCCATTTGAATAATGCTGGGTTTCTATTTTATATTTATCTTTCATATAGTATTTAAATTCAATCCTTGATCCGTGTTGAATATGATTTTTGAATGGAGTCTTAGAATATTTATTTCCATTTGAATGCCATACAATTGACAATCCATTAACATTATCGTTCACATATGGAATTTCATAACATTTGTTTCCATTTGAATAATACTGGGTTTCTATCCGATCTTTATCTTTCATATATGGAGATGTTATTTAAAATCAATCCTTGATCCGTGTTGAATGCTGTTTTTGTATGGAGTTTCACACCATCTCTTTCCATTTGAATACCATACAATTCTAAATCCATGTATTTTATCGTTCACATATGGGGTTTCACAACTCTTGTTTCCATTGTCATGCCACCAAATTTCTAATCCATTTCTTTTATCATTCACGTATGGAGTTTCAGATGATCTGTTTCCATTTGAATACCACCAAATTCCCAACCCATGCCTTTTATTGTTCACGTATGGAGTTTCATTCATTTTATTTCCATTTGAATAACACTGGGTTTTTATCCGACATTTATCTTTCATATAGGGAGAGGTTATTTAAAATCAATTCTTGATCCGTGTTGAATGTTGTTTTTATATGGAATTTCATACCATTTGCCTCCTACATTTTCAAACCACCAAATTTTCAATCCATGTTTCTTTCCATTCACGTATGGAGTTTCAGTTGTTTTGTTTCCATTTTTATGCCACCAGATTACCAATCCATGTCTCTTTCCATTCAAGTATGGAGTTTCAGATGATCTGTTTCCATTTTCATGCCACCATATTACCAATCCATGAATCCGATTGTTCACATATGGAGTTTCAGATGCTTTTTTTCCATTGTCATGCCACCAAATTTGCAATCCATGCTTTTTATTATTTATATATGGAGTTTCACATGATTTGTTTCCATTTGAATAACACTGGGTTTCTATCCGACATTTATCTTTCATATATGATATTTAATTTTTTTGAGGACATTAATAATTTTTTCTTAATTCTATTAATTGTCACTTTTGCTGTTCCAATTGGTATCATCAATTCTTCTGCGATTTGTTCGTACATCATTTCTTTGATGAATCTCATTTTAAGGATTTCGATTTCGATTGGTTTGAATTTTGAATGTTTGATGATTTCGTTTAAGATGATGCAGTTGTGATCTTGATTTTCTTTTTCATTATTGCTATCATCCACGAATATATCTTCATAATTAACATCTTCGCCATCGTGTGATCTATTGCATGAGCTCTTGATTGAATCATCTACCATTTTGAATACGGTTTTTTTTCTGGTAAAGTCTATCATATGATTTTTTGTAATTTTAGACACCCAGGTTTCAAATTCAAAATTTGGTTTGTATGTATGTATTTTTTCATAAACTTTGATGATGACATCTTGAATGAAGTCCTCTTGGTTTATTTTGATTACTGGATTGGAGTTTGAGAATTTATATACATTTAAGCTTACAATTCGTTTGATTTGTTTGTATAGATCTTTATCAAAAGATGATGTGGATCCGTTTTGGATTTTTTCGATGGTATTTAAATCTATTTTCATAATTTGTACATTTTGTTTGTATGCTTTATATAACGATTATTTCTGGGTTTCAGCCAAATCAATAATTAAAATCAATCCTTGTACCATGTTCAAAGTTGTTTTTGTATGTAATTTCCCAACGCTTATTTCCATTTGAATGCCACCAAATTGTCAATCCATGAACTTTTCCGTTCACATATGGAATTTCATACCATTTATTTCCATTTTCATACCACCTAATTTCCAATCCATGTTTTTTATCATTTACATATGGGGTTTCATACATTTTTTTTCCATTGAAATACCACCCAATTGACAATCCATGAGCTTGATTGTTCACATATGGAGTTTCACAACTATTGTTTCCATTTGACCAATATGAGGTTTTTGTTTCTTTTTTCATATCTTAATAATTGAAGTTGATATTTACACCATGTAGGATATTGTTTTTGTATGGAGTTTCATATTGTTTGTTTCCATTTTCATACCACCTAATTTCCAATCCATGTTTTTTATCATTTACATATGGGGTTTCATACATTTTTTTTCCATTGAAATACCACCCAGTTGACAATCCATGTTTTTTATCATTAACATATGGAGTTTCATACCATCTCTTTCCACTTGAATACCACCCAATTGACAATCCATTAAACTGATTGTTCACATATGGAGTTTCATTCCATTTGTTTCCATTTGGATAATAATGGGTTTGTGTTTCTTTTTTCATATCTTAATAATTAAAATCAATCCTTGTACCGTGTTGAGTGTTGTTTTTGAATGGAGTTTCACACCATCTCTTTCCATTGGAATTCCACACAATTTCCAATCCATGTACATTTCCATTCACATATTGGGTTTCACAATCCTTGTTTCCATTTTCACGCCACCAAATTTGCAATCCATGTTTCTTATTATTTATATATGGAGTTTCATTCCATTTGTTTCCATTTGAATAACATTGGGTTTTTGTTTCTTTTTTCATATCTTAATATTTGAATTCAATCCATGATCCGTGTTCAATGTCGTTTTTGTATGGAGTTTCATACTTTTTTTTTCCATTTGAATACCACCTAATTTCCAATCCATGTCTTTTATCGTTTACATATGGGGTTTCATACATTTTTTTTCCATTGAAATACCACCTAATTTCCAATCCATGTTTTTTATCATTAACATATGGAATTTCATATATTTTTTTTCCATTTTCATGCCACCACATCCTCAATCCATGAATCTGTTTGTTCACATATGGAGTTTCATTCCATTTGCTTCCATTTGAATAACATTGGGTTTTTGTTTCTTTTTTCATATCTTTCATACATACCTTTGTTTAATAATTGAAAACAATCCTTGATCCGTGTTGTATAGATTTTTTGATTGGAGTTTCATTCATTTTATTTCCATTTTCATGCCACCAAATTTCCAATCCATGAGTCCTATTATTCACATATGGAGCTTCAAATGATTTGTTTCCATTTTTATGCCACCAAATTCTCAATCCATGAATCTGATTGTTTTTAAATGGAATTTCATACCATTTGCTTCCATTTGAATAATACTGGGTTTCTATCCGATCTTTATCTTTCATATATTTTATTGTTTAACTAATTTATAATAACAATGAATATGGAGTTTCAGCCAACAAAAAAAAGACTTCAAATATTTGAAGTCTTTTTTTTATCTTATTATTTTATATATTTAGTCACGTACTTTTTCAAGACGTTTCTCGAATGGGTTATACATAACTTGGTTAAGTCTTTTGTATACACCAGGCTCAAGAACGGTTGGGCCGTGTTCATCGTGGAACATGATAGCGTTTCCGCCTTTCACTTCGAAGAACAATTCATCACGATCAACAAATATATCTTCTTTTGTTAAAACTTCTGATTCAGAAGCGTATTCCACCAATGTTGTTCCTTTGCAAGGGCGAACAAGATGTGAGTGACCAGATACTTCACCAACACCTACTGTTAGTGAGTTTGTTTTGTCGATTGCCTTCATTCCTTTGACTGCATCTTTTTTTAATACGATAATTTCCATATCGCCTTGACGTTTTACATTTTTCATAATTTTCTTTTTTTTTTGGTTTTTAATTAATTTATACAAATATACATTTTATTTTTGACAATACAAAATCTTTTTTTAAGATTCTGTTTCAAGAGATTGAAGATATTGATCTCTGTTCATTCTGGATCCATCTTCATTTTTCAATGTAGATGCGATTGCTCCAATTGCACTTACTGCATTTTCTTCTTCTATGAATAAATAGTAATCTTTTCCAGTTGTTGTACATTTACAACCTACAATATAGGCATCTGAATCCAAGTGAAGTTTTTTACCTTCAATTTTATATAAAGAATAACGATCTTCATATGTAACTTCTTTGGTTTCAAAGTCATTTTCATCAAACTCTTTTGACATATCGTTTTTGTCAAAATTCGATTTGAACACGGTTCTTGGTTGAGTTTTTGTCAAAACTTCTTCATCAATTAGTTTTGCATCAACACCTTTTACGATTTCTTCTGGATCCAAGAATGATAACACTCTCATCAATTGTTCAGAGTTTCCATGATATTTCGTAAATGCTTCAGCTACAGTGATTGCTGGAATTGAATCAATTTTTGCAAACAATTCTTCCTCAGTCATCTTTGTGATGAATTTTTGGTATTGAGGTTCGTGATCCATTGTGTGAATAATAAAATCATCCAACCAATCTTGTTTGGTTTGTTCATGGTTATTCTTCATTATTGCAATGAATTCATCCATTGTATCAAATTTGATTCCCATGCACATGTATGAAATATCAGCGCTTTTTGGTGCTTCAATTTTTGTCTCTTCAATTTTTGTTACTTCGATTTTTGTTTCTTTTTTTGCCATAATTTAATTTATTTGTTTTTCCTTATTAAACGCAAATATAAGGAAAAGGTTTCACATTTATTTAACTTTTTTTTATTATTTTTTTATATTATCTTTATCTTATTGATTTTCAACTATTTTGGACTTCCTTTATTTCTCATATTATTTTCTTTGGTTTATATAACAATGTGGTTTGGGTTTCAGCCAGGTTAATACATTTTAATAATTGAATTTAATTATTGCACCATGTTGAAGATGATTTTTGTATGTAATTTCAAAAGTCTTATTTCCATTTAAAAACCACCCAACCATCAATCCATGTCTCTTTCCATTTACATATGGAATTTTAGATGATATGTTTCCATTATCATACCACCAAATTGACAATCCATGCCTTTTATCGTTTATATATGAAATTTCAGAACGTCTGTTTCCATTTTTATGCCACCCAGTTAATAATCCATGAATCTTATCATTTATACATGGAATTTCAGAACGTCTGTTTCCATTTGGATAATATTCGATTTTTGTTTCTTTTCTCATATCTTAATAATTGAACTCAATCTCTGATCCGTGTTGTATAGATTTTTTGTATGGAGTTTCCCAACATTTATTTCCATTCTCATGCCACCAAATTGATAGACCATGCCTTTTATCGTTCACATATGGAGTTTTAAAACGTTTGTTTCCATTTGAATGCCACCCAATTTCCAATCCACAAACCTTATCATTTACATATGGAGTTTCATACCATTTTTTTCCATTATAATACCACCCAATTCCAAATCCATGTCTCTTTCCATTTACATATGGAATTTCAGATGATTTATTTCCATTTTCATACCAATCAATTCTAAATCCATGAATCTCATCATTGACATATGGGGTTTCAGAACGTTTGTTTCCATTTTCATGCCACCCAATTTTAAATCCATGTTTTTTATCGTTCACATATGGGGTTTCAGAACGTTTGTTTCCATCTGAATAATAATCGATTTTTGTTTCTTTTTTCATATCTTAATAATTGAAGCCAATTATTGTACCATGTTCAATGTCGTTTTTGAATGTAGTCTCAGAATATTTGTTTCCATTTTTATACCACCAAATTTCCAATCCATGTCTATTGTCATTTATATATGGGGTTTCATATGCTTTTTTCCCATTATTATAATAATCGATTTTTGTTTCTTTTTTCATATTTTAATAATTGAAATTAATCCTTGATCCGTGTTCAAGGTCGTTTTTGTATGGAGTTTCATACTTTTTTTTTCCATTTTCATACCACCAGACCTTCAATCCATGTCTTTTATCATTTACATATGGAACTTCCCAATTTTTGTTTCCATTTGAATGCCACCCAGTTAATAATCCATGAATCTTATCATTTATACATGGAATTTCAGAACGTCTGTTTCCATTTGGATAATAATGGGTTTGTGTTTCTTTTTTCATATCTTAATATTTGAATTCAATCCTTGATCCGTGTTCAATGTCGTTTTTGTATGGAGTTTCATCCCACCTATTTCCATTATCATGCCACTCAACTTTCAATCCATGAGCTTTATCTTTTATATATGTAATTTCATACGATTTGTTTCCATTGTCATGCCACATAATTTGCAATCCATACCTTTTATTATTTATATATGGGGTTTCATACCATTTGCTTCCATTTTCATGCCACCAAATTGACAATCCATGTCTCTTATCATTTACATATAGGGTTTCATACCATTTGCTTCCATTTGACCAATTTGAGGTTTTTGTTTCAGCTTTCATATCTTAAGAAATCTTTTGAATTTCAACATCGGATAAATCCCCAACAATTTTATCATAGCATAGGAAATCGATTCTTTTTGTATATCGTTTGTTCATGGAGTCTTTTGCGATCCATATACCAACTACGTTTTTATTTTTGGATATAACACGAATTGTGTCTCCATAATTTATGGATCCACCCCAACGTTTCAAAAGGTCTCTAGAACATGCGATCCATCTTACATTACCTTTCTTTAATTTGTTTAAATTAATCTTATCATTTGAAGCTGTTATAAGAGGGTCTGAGTCACATTGACTTGAAACTGGGTTGTAATATGTGGCTACCACTTTGATTGATTTGTAGGTAGGTTTCATGCGAAATTTCGATGTCTTTGTTGTAACGTTCTTATTTACCATAAAACTCATTACCACCACCATTATCATAAATGTTATTAAAATATTTTTCATAATTTTATATTTTTTTGTTTGATTCATATAACGATCTAAGTTTTGTTTCAGCCAAATCAATACTCGAACTCAACATTTGATCCATGTTCAAAATCGTTTTTGTATGGAGTTTCATACTTTTTTTTTCCATTTTCATACCACCCAATTAACAACCCATTCCTTTTATCTTTTACATATGGAGTTTCACACCACTTGTTTCCATTTTCATACCACCCAATTTGCAATCCATGAACTTTTCCATTTACATATGGAATTTCCCAACATTTGTTTCCATTTTTATGCCACTCAATTAACAACCCATGCTTTTTATCGTTCACATATAGAGTTTCAGAACGTCTATTTCCATTTGAATACCATCCAAATTCCAATCCATGAGCTTTTCCGTTCACATACATAGATTCATACCACTTATTTCCATTTTTATGCCACTCAATTTGCAATCCGTGCCTTTTATCGTTTATATATGGAACTTCCCAACGTTTTTTTCCATTGTCATACCACCCAATTTGCAATCCATGTTTTTTATCGTTCACATATGGGGTTTCATATGCTTTATTTCCATTTGTATAATAAGTGGTTTCTATTTTCATAATATAAACGTTTATTATTTTCCAAATACAACACTGGTATTTATATTGTTTTTGATTGCTGTAGACAAATCTTTGACTTTCAATATATCCTTAATCTTTTTGGAATTTTCTCTTGATAGTTTGAGATCGATAAATGTTGTTACCTTTCTTGTTATTGTATTTATTTCGCATATTTGTGTACCTGAAATTTCAGAAAGATATTTGTTTAACATTGTTTCAAATGGATCATTTGATCTGGAGAATAACGATCTGTTGTTTATATCATTTTCAATTGCTTCAATTTTTTCCAATACGTTTAATTCTGGATGCAATTTAAAGAATAGTCTCCTGGAAAATTTCATCATAAACATGCTATCAAGCTGTTCAACATTGAGTCCATATACCATTCCAAATAGCTTTTTGATTATATCATCATAATCTCCAAATTTTTCATAGTGATTCTTTGTAGCCTTTATGATGGCGATTTCCATTGTGGATAGATTTTTGATTTTTTTCATAATGTTTTTATTTTGTTGATATCTAACTGGAATAAATGTGACCAATAAAAATAATTATGGCCATAGTTTTGAATTTATTATTGCATACACTTCAAGAACAATCTTTTGGTGCTCATCAAATCCATCTTTTGAACTTATGTTTTTATAGCATCCACTAGACCACTCTGAGAAACAGCGTGTTGGGTAAAGACCACTCTTCAATTGCTCTGCACAATAAACCAATTGGTATGGATCTGGCCCTGTATATTTATCATCATCATCTTTATTAAAGTTTGGAGATATTTTTGCATACTTTGCAATAAACTCCATAATTCTTTTTGATAATTCTGACATATATTCTTTTTTGAGTTTTTCTATGGAAGCTTGTTTCATAAAATCCAGTACATCATCTTGTATGGTTTGATCGATTGTTCTTATTCGAACATATGCATCAATTATATCTTTTTCTTTCATATCGTTTATAACAATGTAGTTTTGTTTCAGCCAGGTTAATACATCTTAATAATTGAAGTAAATATTGGATCCGTGTAGGATGTCGTTTTTGTATGGGGTTTCATTCATTTTATTTCCATTTGAATACCACCCAATTTTCAATCCATGAACTTTTCCGTTCACATATGGAGTTTCCCAATGTTTACTTCCATTTGAATACCACCCAATTGACAATCCATGTCTCTGATCATTCACATATTGAGTTTCACAAGATTTGTTTCCATTGGAATGCCACCAAGTTTGCAATCCATGTATTTTATTGTTTATATATGTAGCTTTACAACGTTTGTTTCCATTTGGCCAATATATGGTTTCTATTCTATTCCTATCTTTCATGTGTACTTTTATTTAATACTTGAACCTGATCTTTGATCCGTGTTCAAGGCTGTTTTTATATGGGGTTTCATGTCGTTTGTTTCCATTTTTATGCCACCCAATTAACAACCCATGTCTTTTATCGTTTATATATGGAGTTTCGGAACTTTTGTTTCCATTTTTATACCAACCAACCATCAACCCATGTCTTTTATCGTTTATATATGGAGTTTCAAACATTTTGTTTCCATTTGAATAATAATCGATTTGTGTTTCAGTTTTCATATCTTAATAATTGAAGTCAATTGCTACACCATGTTGAAGATTGTTTTTAAAAGGAGTTTCATTCCATTTGTTTCCATTGTCATACCACCAAATTCTCAATCCATGAATTTGATTGTTTACAAATGGAATTTCCATCATTTTGTTTCCATTATCATTCCACCCAGTTTCCAATCCATGAATTTTATTGTTTACAAATGGAATTTCCCAACATTTGTTTCCATTTTCATGCCACTCAATTAACAACCCATGTCTTTTATCGTTTATATATGGAGTTTCGGAACTTTTGTTTCCATTTTTATACCAACCAACCATCAACCCATGTCTTTTATCGTTTATATATGGAGTTTCAGAACGTCTGTTTCCATTTGACCAATTTGAGGTTTTTGTTTCCGTTTTCATATAGGGAGAGTTTATTATTTTAATGATTGTTTTCCAAATTTGGTTACAACATATGTTCGGTGCCAAGATTCTTTACAAGAATCAACTAAGCCATATTCCAATAATTCATTTAATAAAAAATATGTTCCATTGAAGTTTCGTTCCATGAACCATTCCAATGTTCTTGTTTCATTATGAAATAACTCAGATTTCAAGAAATCCTGTTTTGTTTCATATTCAGCGTCATGGTATTCTGCATATCCTTTTTTGTTTATTTTTTGTAAAAGATCAAATGCTTCATCCGAAACTTCAAATGTGATTTTTTTCATTATTTATCAAGATTTTGTTGGTATTTTTTCAATGCTTCATACAGTATTGATCTGGTGTTTTCTCCATACACTTCTTTTATTTGATCAATTTTTTCTGTCAATAACCCATCCACAGCAAGCTGATGAATGGGCTTGCAATACATTCAGACTCTTTCGAGAACGATTGATTTACATGCGATTGGGCAATTGACAATGCCCTGCCCATCAAGCAAGTTTCCTTGCGAGATGGGGTGTTTGCTCCTACGAGCGATGTTTATTGCAGCATTTATATCTGCATCATATACCAATCCT
>Ga0163149_10005291_pt1 | contig 13693 bp, 14 predicted proteins | sample OliLakLV19MP5G1_FD_148604 | JGI IMG/M metagenome (GOLD analysis project Ga0163149, IMG submission 148604) | Freshwater microbial mat bacterial communities from Lake Vanda, McMurdo Dry Valleys, Antarctica - Oligotrophic Lake LV.19.MP5.G1 | ecosystem: Environmental > Aquatic > Freshwater > Lake >...
AGGCCCTTGAGACGGTTAACAAGATGGTTGCCAGCAGTGGATTGGATCCAGTCGAACCTGGCTCAACTGCCACCACTGTGGCGTCAGCTGCTGTTGCGCCCTCTCGGCCGCAGATGCGGTCGTTTGCAAGTAGGCCATCAGTCCCGAAGCAGCCCTATCATTCAACCGTGTCCGTGGCCTCTGGCAGCGTTGATACGTTTGCAAGTAGCATGGCCCCCTCTAGCATGGCCCGCTCTGGTTCAACCGGTCCTTCCATTGCTTGTGGCGCGCCCAACGAGGCTATTGCCCAGTTGAGGGTTCTGCTGCAGCGTCAAGGCTTCACACCCCAGCAACAACAGCTTTTGAGTTCATTTCTGTCAAGCAGCGGCGGAAACGTTGCTCTGCAACAGTTACTCGCCGGAGCCAACAGCGAGAACATCGCGAGCAAGCTACAGCAGCTTTTGCAGGGGCTCAGTGGGAACGGAAGCATTGCCGGCAGTCGCTCGTCTCGTCAGCAGATGCCTGTAAAACAGGAAAGTCAGTTCCAGCAGCCCATGCCGCCGCAAGCTCAGCCTTCGCATCAGTATCAGCAGCAAATGCCTCAGCAGCAGCAACAGATGCCGCAGCAAGCTCAGCCTTCGCAACAGTATCAACAGCAGATGCCTCAGCAAGCTCAGCCTTCGCATCAGTATCAACAGCAGATGCCGCAGCAGCAACAGCAACAAGGGCCCACAAGCAACTTGTCAGGTCTGGCTGCTGAAGTGCAACGTCTCATGCAGCAAGGCCACTTGACTGCGGCGCAAGCGCAACAACTCCTGAAGACGGCGATGAGCAACCAAGGAACTGGCCCTGAAGACCAGAACCAGTCCTCTGGTAGCTTCCCTGTTGTGAATAACAACAACGGAAACCAGAATAATGGCGACCACGGACCATCATGGGGAGGCAACGGCGGAAGCAATAACAATGATGGTGCAGGTTGGTGCTCCAACAACAATAATAATGGGCAACAGCAGCATTACCAGCAGCCACAGGACCAGCAACAGTTCAACAATAATGGTTCTGGAGGTCACACCAACTTCCACAACCAAAACCAGCCGTCTGGTTATGTAAATAACAATGCCAACTCCGGGCTCGTCAGCAATGGCGATTCCAACAACGTGGCAAGTCAAGCGCAGCAGCTTCTTTCTGCGAACAGCCCATTGGCGCAGCAAGCCCAACAGTTACTCATGTCAGGAGGAATGAACAACCAGAGTAACGCAAGCAACGGCAATGGCGGCGGCAATATCAACCTGAGTAGTCAAGCGCAGAGTTTGGCGGACCAAATAGTTCGAGCAGCTGGAGCAAATAACGTGGCGCAGCTTCTGCAGCAGTTGGGCCACCAAGGGCAGCACCAACAGCAAAACCCTTAAGCTGTTGAAGTTGTCGTCCCTCGCCCTCCTTCGTTATCAGCCACCTTCCTTTTCTTTCACTTCTGATTCATCATGAATAGTTGTGCACGCACGGATACCCCCATGCATATAAGTCATCTGTGACTCGATCTCCATAAAAGATCTTCTGCGGATGTACTTTACAATAATCGAAAATAGCATACACGTTTATACTTTTTTTTTGTGTCCTTACACCTACTACTACTAGCTAGTATTGCGCACAGGAGACCCAATTAATAGGCCAGACCACCGGTGCGGATGAGATATCTCGTATGTCCAGTACCCGTTAGCACCGGTCATAGCAAGGCCTCCGTTTTCCTTGCAGGCACCACTAGCTAGCTAGCTATGCATGCCGTAGTTGCTAATCTCCATGAGACAAGAAGCCCTGCCGATGTCGTACGTACAGTACAGCGTAGCTAGAGCTATTGGCCGACTTCCAATGCTCGTGGGATATATGTTTTCGCGTTTAACCAGTCGTTCGACGCAGGAAGGGTTATACGCTGCAGCCGAGGCGTATTCTACATGTACATGTTACTTACAACATGTAGCTAGGCGGCGAGAGCAGCGTAGCGATATAGTAAACGAACAAGTTTTTGAAATACACATCAATATCATTTATCTCTAGAGCCTGTCTAATCTTATTATTAACTAAAATCTGTTCAATTTCCGTATGTGTGCCTACTTCTAACAATGTCATCTCACTCGAAATGAATCAGCAAGCGCTGTACTTCCTTGCATTGCCCTTTTCGTAGTATCCATTCAAGCATTTTTGCCATCCTTTAATGGCCACCCCGTGCGAAGGACAAGTACGCAGTCCACACAAAACTAACCACGTGACGAACTGGAAGTCTCAGGTAGAGTGGTACCGAAAAACAGACAAGATCGGCCGGGAGCCAGACTCGGATCAGATCGAATTCATCTTTGGCAAAATTCATTTGGTAGTTGGAAAATCCACTCTGAAACCACACGGACGGATCCAACGACCCACTGAAGACACTGGCCTTGAAAATATAAAAGGTGGGCAAATAAATGGCCGTCAAAACACCTAGATCCAAGGCTGTTTGTGCCGCCAGCGCCTTGAGACCTGGTCCGTCTTGAAGCTTGTCGCCCCAGGATTGACTGGTGAATTTGTCCACATCAAACATTTTTTTGAAAATGTTGACTTGGTACAAATATTGGAAGCCTCCAAGGTAGGTTGCTCCAAAGAGACAAAACAACAAACTGCGTTGCCAATCAATAGCATCCAGGGGAGTATGAGCAATGACTGTTTGTGCCAATAGATCTGCCGCAGCTGTCTTGACCGTGGCAATACCGACATTGTTGGCAAACGGGTATTCTTGTGCAAATGTGGCGTAGTCAAAGGAGAATGCTTTTTCAGTTTGCATCGTCATATCATCTTCATCGTCATTCTTATCGCCGGCCTTGTTGTCGCCGAGAAATTCCAATTTCATTTCTGGAAACAGCTTTTTCTGCAATGACTGCGTTGGTGCACCATCCTTGATTGTCTCGACCACACTTTGTTGTTGTCGCCCTTCTGCCGCCAAATGCACTGGTTGTCGGATAGGAGCCCCGTTGCGAGAAAGCGGAGCCTGAAAGGCAGCGGTCTGACCAAGGCACAAGACACCGTATAGAGCAGCTGCAGAGAAAGGAGTCGTAGATCGCATTTTGGAGGCAAATGATAGCAATGAAATGATACTGTATTGGGAAGGTTTGGTCAATAGAATAATAGTGAGAAGAAAGGAGTTGACCTGATGAGGAAGTAAACTTCTTAGCAGTATGACATCATTCTTTGAACATCGATTCATATTCATCAATCATTTCTGCCACGCAACTGTTGGGTATGCGTGGTCCAGTCAGACTCAAATTATGAGGGCAGTATGGCCGGCCAACGCTGCGAAAACCAAATTTAGCCCTAACCTTGATGATGGGTAAAAGCTCCATGGCAGTGCACTTTTTTGTGGTACCTGACTTGGGTTCTTTTAGACACCTTGGATGACATGGTAACAACCTAGCTTTTCCTACAAAAGAGAGTCTCTCACCCAATACAACTCAAGGATTGGGAATTGAAGATGTGTCATTTATTGCATGGGCGTGGGTGAATGATTGCACAAAGCCAGTCCGCTCAACCAAGCCGTGCAGGCTTGAAAGCAACTAAAACATTGACTAGAAGAAGAAAATCTTTAATTTTGTGCATCCATTTTCCAAAAGCACACAAATGTTGTGGCAGGGTAGTGACAAACAAGGCGAGGCACCAAACAGAGTGGGCCTTTTTCATGTGTTCAGTTGAGTGTCAACTGTGGAATGTTGTTTTCTGAAAAGCAAAAAAATGGGTTTAATTTTTTTCTCCCTGGAGCAACTCAGCCTACAAGCATCATCAGTAGAACCAGAAACTGGGTCACATCTAGGATGCAAACACAATGATTTTGGCTCAGATTTGGTCACGTTGGATGATTTGCAGTGACAGCATGCCAGGCCACACGGAACTGAGAAGTTGGAGCATTGTGTAGAACATTTTTGTACTCATTAAGACTCCCAGCATCCTGGTGCCTTCCTTGCTTTTGTATTTTGTAAATTATATAGTTGTGTGACAGCAGAGAGATTGATGTCTCCTAAAACTGAACAAAGTCATTGCGCTGTTGCTGACTAAAGAAATCAAATTGGGTTTTGTGCTGCCTCTCAGTGGATGGGGCACAGATCTTCCATGCAGTTATGTTTGATGGTTCTGTGTGGTTGTGTGCTTGTTTCTGATCATTGTGAAGGATTGTAGATTAGTAAAATATTCCACATCGTCAAGAACACCCTCAATCTTCCATCAAACGTCGCGGAAGAGAAAATTGGCAGTTTTCAACAAGTCTCTGTAGCCAGCTAGAAGGTTGCCAAGCTCAGCAAAAAAAGCAAATAATGCCAATATCACTCCGCCATAAGATAGCATGTTTGTTGAATTCCGCTAAAAGCGCGGCCCGCCAAAAGCTTCCTCACCACCAAAATTTCCTCACCCTTCCAATGTTTGCATGTCTTCTGCCAAGTGGTCTTGACAGTTCCGTCTCCACGCCGTCCAGGATGTTTGGATGCCGCATTTGGTTTTGAGATCCTCCATGAGCTCTTGCTTCTCCGTAGCATTCAAATTCGTGACGCTATTCACCACATCCTCGTACACGCCAATTTCTCGTTCCAACACACAACATAGTTTTTGGTAAGCCGTCTTCGACAAGGGTGAGGGGACATAGGACTCGCTCCCATGGGATTCCTTCTTGCCGGCAGCGTGTTGCGGATTCTTCCAAAACACATTGCCGACGCCTCCCATGGCCAAATCCAATGCTACCAGGTCTTGTGATTGGTGCTCCATGCGCACACCCAAGACTTCCTTGTCGGGATATTTCATAGTTGTCAACTCTGTATAGTATTCATAATTGTAATGCATATGGGGTGCCACACGATAGGGCGCTAGGCCTTGGACCAATTCACGACCCAACAGTCGACACTCGTTCTTGTTTGTGGCGGTTGTTTGCGCCGCAAGGGTATGGTTGTTGTCGTGGACATAAGGACTCAAAATATTTTGTGCGAAGTCTTCCATGGCTGCCGAGGGGTAGCATTCCGTATACAATTTGTAATCGAGTGTTTTGGGTTGTTTCCAACGCTTCAATTCTTCGCATCCCCAAGGACGTGTGACACGCATACTTGCCAAGGGGGAATGATACCGCGCTTGATTGCAATTGAGAGGATGCGAATAGCGAAACGACGACACAATGCGATCGACGGGATTCCTGAGCAAAACCAAAAAGGAAGTGGATTGTTCGAGTTCGGTAGTGTTAAAACTATACATGTGCATGTAGTGTTGAATGGCCCGGGCCAGGGTTGCATTGGGAGGAGGAGGGGTGCATTGTTTGAATGTTCTTGTAGTTGTCGTGGAGGTGGCTTTGAGACGACATTCGTCACTGGCAGTCGTCTGCCGAAGGCTCATTCCACCTGCTTTTCCAACATGTACTAGCGTTATAATGCGCTGGCCCTTATCAGTATTAAGCTTTGGCGGCAACGGGTACAATACTTCTTCCTGTTTCTGTTGTTGTGGCGCCGAGCGTTGTGATTCTTGTGGCGGCACAGCGTTCATGATATTGAGAGGGGATAATAGTGCAGCAGTATGTCCAGTCTTTCTGAGAAGAGGCGGCTTTGAATGTTGGAGAGCTGATGTAGCGAGATTTCTTCTTTTTGTTGGTTGTTGTTGTGGATAGTGGGCTGCTCCTGCTGCTGTCGCATCGCCGGTGGCGGTTGCCGTGGTGGGAAGATCATCTGACCAGTCATTGGATACAATGGCCACTTGAAAGCTGACAATAACCGTCGCGACGCAAATGAGCAGTGTAATGACTGCGCCCTTTATTGTCACAGAGATATCTGGTCTGCTTGAGCTTTTTATTGAAGGTTGGTGTTGTCTGGCGGTGGGGATGTTAGTATTGCTGATATCATTGTCGGAATGTTTTTTCTTGAGGTGGCTTTTGGACAGCATTTTCATCATTCTTTTCTTCGTTTCTTTCGGCTTTGTGGGCTTTTAGAACTACAATTGGTTTCAAAAGGAATGGGTAAAATCAATACAGGTAGGTCCACAAGTGGTCACATATCGGTCAATATCGTACTTCTACTGACCAAAAGCTTCGATTCATGCATGTGATTGCTTGACAAACGATGAGCGAGGCCATCTACGGTGATCGAGAAAGTTGCGCAATGAATGACCTTGCTTCGCTTTGTGAGCGTGGTTTTGAATCAATCTCAATGAATCCCGCCTAAAGGTTCGGGTCATAGCTGGACGCACAGCTGACATCTCGGCGGCCGAAGTGGAGAGCTGCCTCACCTCGTGGTACCGATCCCCCCTGCTCTTTTAGTACAGAGAATATGCTCACTTTTTGCATAGGCTCGAGCCACCCGTGACTTTGTTTTTCTATGTTTTTTTTCTTGAGTCACGGGTTCTTTGGAAGCTCGCCCCGCGCCAAACGTCTTCGGCATCATCCCCACTTGGCCTCCGCGAGCTTGAGCGGTCTCACATGGCACATGTCAGACTTGGCCTCCGCGGCCTTGAGCGGCCTCCGCCTTTGCACTGTGCTGCAGACCACTGTGCACACACACCCCGTTATGCTGTGCCCGTTATGCTGTGCTACACCACTTTGTGTTATGCTACACCACTTTGTGATGTGCGACACACCAGCACATGTGCACACCCCGTTGTGCTGTGCTGCACCACTTTGTGCCATGCTGCACACCACCATGTGTGCACACCCTGTCATGCCATGCCTGTGGTGCCACGCTGCACCCCATTGTGCTATGCTACACCACTTTGCACTGTGCTGCACACCACTGCATGCACACACCCCATTGTGCTGCTAGACTGGTGCAACTGGGTGCAACATTGCCGGCAGGAATGCCAACAGCCCCAGGCACATCCAAACATTGGTGAGGTCTGACAGAAGCATTGCCACCCCCAGAGACACAAGATTTAGAAAGATGCTGAGCATCATTGTCATTAAAGATGAAAAGCAAATTAACAAAATCAGGATGCTGGATCACAGCCCTAAAATCACATGTGCGCCAGCTCCAACACAAGCAACAGGTCTCAGAACAGGCATCATGTTTTTTTTTCCGTTTTTTTTATGGCACCTGTCACTTAAGAACACTCCACAGTAAAAGTGCCAGTGCACCTCCTCTTCCCACCACCACCCACAGGCCACTGCAACCAGGCGACGAAGAGGAGTTCATGGAGGATGAATCCCTTTACATGAAACAACACCAGGACATCCACCATGTTCCATGGTCTGTCCAAAAGTCTCGCACCTGCCACCACAGTCTGTGCCACCACCACCATGTGGATTGACACCCGTGGGGTTAGTGCATGCAGGGTTAGCACCAGATGTGTCAGGACACACAACGCCCATCCATTCACAAAGGTCCCCATCCACAGTCATGTCAGGATCAAAAGGAGGAGCAGTCTCTTCAGGGTCAGGGTGTGTGACGCCACCACCCTCCCAAGAAGAAATTTCACCAGTGGGAACAACACCAGCAGAACAATTACCAGAACCCGGTGATGCGTTGCGTGAAACAACACCTTGGCACCCAGTCTGTTCCATCATGCTCTTAAATGCATCACATCTGCTGCCACAGTCACCACTGCCGTTTGCGTTGGGGTTTGTGGTTGTGGCAGTTTCAGGCCACTCTTCACCGCCTTCAGGGTCGGCTCCGGGATCAGTCCCAGAAGGATGTTCACCATCATTTCCAGGAACATCAGTGGCAGGCCCAGGAAATCTCTTGTGACATTGTCTGATGCAGTCATTAAGAGCATCTTCCATTTGAGAAACCTCAGTTGTGGTTGTGGATTCCTTGTCACAGCCAGAGCTGGAGCTGGGGTCAGAGCTAGAACCAGAGCCAGAGCTAGAAGGATCAGGAACCGGTGCAGGTGCAGGTTCACATGGGGTCCAGCTGAATGTCCCAGGAATCCCAGGCAGAGGCATCTGACATGGAAGCAAACATTGAGGCGGACCAGTCTGAGATGTCTGTGCAGGTTGACTTGTCTGTGCAGGTTGACTTGCCTGTGCAGGTTGACTTGTCTGAGACGGTTGAGACTAATGGGGTGGCCAACTACGGCAACTGGACCCCGTCAGATTAGAAATGGTAGAGCAAACACTGCCCGCAACCATGGGCCCCTGTTGTGAACAACAAGATGTGCTAGCGGACGGAGGCAGCGCCGTGTTTGACAGACCTAAAGACCCGCAATGAGACGTGCTAGCGGACGGAGGCAGCGCTGTGTTTAACGGGCCTAAACATCCGCAATGGGACGTGCTAGCGGATGGAGGCAGCGCCGTGTTTAACGGGCCTAAAGATCCGCAATAAGATGTGTTAGCGGACGGAGGCAGCAACGTGTTCAAAGGACCTAAAGATCCGCAATGAGATGTGTTAGCGGACGGAGGCAGCGCCGCAAAGGACCCAAAGATCCACAAAACGCATTCACTTGCCATGGACATGAGCGATTTTCGCATGCCAGCGCAGGAGCTGGTACTAAAAATTTAGTACACTAATCTTTATAGATGACATCATCATTTTTCTAAACGCTAGCACACTCGTCCCAAATATTTGAATTCAAATGCTGCATTGTGATGTTATCAAATTAGGCCACAACTGAATGACACTAACGCGTCCTTTTAACCATCAACGACGGCTTCCCGCTTCACTCGTTTGGCCTCCCGTTGCTCCTCCAGCCGGTCGATAGCATCTTGTTGCCGTTTGCCATCGCTTTTAAGCTTCACACCAGCTCCCAGTCCTCAATGTGTGATTGAATCTCCGGCGATTTTCGTCTTCTAAGCTCCCTTTGCATGCAGCCCTCCCTTCGTTGAAATGAAGTGACACTCCTGCATCTATCGCGCAGTTTCATTAAGATTTGGTGCTGGAACTCAATCGTGTCATCAGCTTTGTCGGCAATGCCACCATGTGTAATCACTTGATGCAATAAATGCCCATCAAAAGTCATATGCCATTTGGGTTGGCGTGTTGATATTTTCATTTGTATCCACAACGTCTTCCCCTCTGACAATGCCTTTCTTAAACGAGCGACTTGGTCATCAGTTGGCAGCAAGCCTGCATCAATTCCTCGCACACTAGACCACATGACATCCATCAATCCCATCATCCGGGCGCATTGTTGACATTTTGAATCAATGTCAACGTCGTTCAAAGTTGGAATCTTCCTTTGCTTTGTTTCGGTTGCAAATTGATTGAACATATCCTCGGACTTCTCCATGATTCGAATGCAATTGACACCGTTGTGTTTCCCTCCGTGATGGTGCTCTTTCTTAATCCCATTATCACGGAACATGTTGTCAAATCGTTGTGACAACGAGTGCAGTCTCGCTCTGTGACATTTTGCCATGTCATCAAAGTTGTTCTTGGCCTTCTTTTCTTCTCTTCTTGCCGCAACTTTAGCAGACTTTGCCTCTTTAAATAATGCAATTGCCTCTGGAGAGTTACCCCCCTGACTGGCAAGACGTTCGGTTTCTTTTGCCTGCATGTGAATGGCCGCAGCATTCGCGCACGCATCTCGCACCAAATTTGATTCAGCCGGCAGCATTTCAGCCTCTGCAATGACCCAGTCTTTAAAGGACTCAAGCACTTTGTCAACAAGACCCTTGGGGCAGTGCAGCATTGGAACAATAATTCTTTGTGGGTCAATATCAAGAAGCCCGAGATGATTCACACCATGCCAATTTCGAACCGATGCGCGATGCCTGTTTCGATTGCATTCGTTTAAACTTTCCGTGAGGGAGGCTTTCGTTCGCATGTCTTGTGGACCGATTTGCTGGCAGTCAAAAGACTTTGCTGGTCTCTTGCAGTGCACGCAGTGTGCGCCAGCTGAGTTGTTCATGCCAATTGCCATTGCTAGAAATGCCAAGTCACCAACACACAAGTCATGAAAGTGAGCAATGACTCTCTTGACTTGGATGTCTCCAACCGGCAAGTGTTCGTCAGCTTCCATGTTGAAGCATCCCCGCAAATTTACATTCTGCTGTTGTCCCTCAGCAATGAAAGTAAGCACTTCATTCTGCACAGTAAAACCATTCAAGTCCAACGTTCTCGGCCAGAGGAATGTCTTCTTATATTTGTGCGGTTGTCGTGTGCTGTAAACAACATAGGCGGAGCATTGTCAAAGGGACATTAAGTGTGACTTGATTGAAGGCATGACTGTGTTTAATAGCAGCTCAAACGAGTCTTTGCTGCAATCGATGGAAGCAATCTGCATTGTGGGGCAACGCCAATTTAATTCCTTTCTTTCCTTCCTTTGTTGTGGAGAACTGAAGTTCAACTTCATGCTGCAGAGACAGGCACCCTGTCCATGATCGCCACCAAACAACACAATGATTCCGGGTTTGTTGGTGAAGCCAGGTGCACCACAATCAAATGGGTCACGGCGTTGCTGTTGAGTTTTTCGAGGAAAACGCGGTGGTATAAAAGATCTATCTCTGCGGCAACTTCAACCAATAAGTCTGCGTTCCAGTAGCAGTAGTGTTCAGGAAGCTTCTTTTCTCTGTTCATGCCGGCTGTTGTTGACCATTCAAGGGTGTGCGATTTGAATATCGCATTTGGCATTTGATCGTGTAGACCGACATCTTTATCGATGCGGTTAACCTCTTTTTGCGCCAACTTCAACTCAGCTATGACTGAGGAAGGATCGTAGCTTGCACATTTGTGTATCGTTAATGCCAGTGAGACGAGCCAGTGCCAATGTTTGTGGCGTGTCAAGAACTTCAGCGTTAAGGCAAAGTTTCCGTGTTTTGGCAACCTCTGAGCATGCTTCTGGTTCGGTCTTCGCCAAGTAAGTAAGCATGCCGTCGCGTTGCACATTCGTATGCAACATGTCATTTATCCACCTGCTTTGCTTTGCTTCATCGACAAAAGCTTTGGTTGATTGTGAGTCCGGTGGAATAAATGTACGAAGCTTCCGGCCGTTCTTGTGTTCGAGTTGTAGAACCCGTTGGTTTTGCTGCAACAACCTCTTGTGTATCAAATTCTGCAGCATTGTCTGTTCTTTTAACTGGGTAAGAACAATGTCCACGTCTCTTTCATCTAAATCATCCTCCATCAAATCGAATGGTGGTGTAATTAATGGAGCCACCGATGGCCTTTCCAGCAGATTCTTCGGTGTGTCACCAAACATTAGGCGTCGTGTCAAATCTTCAACCGGTGCATCAGGCCGCCTTGCATTTATAGCAGGAGTGCTTAGCACGGCTTCTTCGACTTCTTTTTCCTTCATTTCGTCTTCCATGCGATCAACCCAGGCATCAAAAAGATCACGGAGTGACCCTTTAATGACCACCACAGCTGCCTTTCGAAGCATGCGTTCCGCCCGTTGTGTGAAGGAGTAATTACTCCCTTGCTTACTGGCATGCATAATTTCGTGTTTGACAACCTCTGTCAAATCGTTAACATAGATTGTCATTGATCCCTCATTATGTTCGTTATCATTTTCACTATGCTGGGGGCTTGTTGTGGCTGATGAAAGATCGGATGACCCATCTACGAGTTTGGTTGCCAGACACCAGGAAACCTTAGTTCGCACGCCCGGTAAATGCTTTCCACAGACTGGCATCACCGACAGCACACCTCCGACTGAATACGTGTCTTTCGGCTTCTCCACCGCATAATCATCTGTTTCCCTATCTCCTATCTTCAAGAAATGCTCAGGCTTGCCACTTGGTCTCTAGGTGGTGTAGTGGCATCCAATCTTGTTGGTCAATTCTTCGAATTCGGAAAATCGAAGACTGTCCGCTGGTCCATGCAGAATGCGGCACTTCCTCAGAATTAAGCGCATCTCTTCCCAAGATATGTCCAGCAATCGACTCAGGCTATTGGGATCATCGCCTAACAGCTTCCACCAGTAGCAAACTGTGGTTGAACCAAGTTTTTTGACAAGATCAGCCAACAACTCGCAAGCCTCAACATGGGACATTGCTGCACCAGCTAGGGGACTTGACGCACAATTGTGAGCCAGGGGGGGGTCCGTCATGTTGTAAAGAAGGCTCTCGCAGCTTACAATTGTCGACAAAGTGGTCTGTGGGTAGCAGCAGCCGTCGGCAGTGCCCTCATTGTCGACATAGAAATGGGTGTCTTTTTACTCGCTTCCAAGCGATTAACATTAAGAGCAAGTGTGCAAGCTACAAAATATTTTAGTATCACAGTAAGAGTACGATTTTGTGGTACTAAACGTACAGAGCTACTACTTGCGTAGAATTCTACGCTAGCCCTATAAGCCAGCGGTAAGTGATTCGTGGACGCGGGTGGCGGAATGTTGCAAGGATTAGCGACAGATTGTTTGTTAACAGCAGAAGGGACAAACAGACCACCTTCATCAGTACACACGGCCGATCAGTAGTCGAGCTGCACATATGACGAATTTGTCCAACAAGAGCAGCGTGTTGATGAGCAATACAAGCAGGAGGGATACCGCTGACGGTCCCGGTGGAAAACTGACCTGGATTGCTCATAGTTGAATTTTTGCCATTCAGCTCGTGTTTGGTCTGAGCAATTAACAGATCAACGACGTTATATGCGGCTTACGAACCGCTCGGAATCGGATTGAAAGCCTAGATCTTAATATGTCTTATAGTATTTTAAATGTAGGGTGCTCATTAATCAAAAAGCCATAGTTTCGATCACTCATCAGAGGATGTGCCCCAGAATGAATAGCCACAGCTTTGCCCCAGTCAGATTGATCAACTGATGCAGGTTGATCCTTGTCCAATAAAAAGACAACGGCACCGGAGCATCCAGTAAAACTATTGATGCTGTATTCAATATGCTTTGGGCCAACATATTTGATCTCACCTGTGTAAATGTTGACTCGGCCAGGTTCACCATAATACTTCTTGATCTCCGATTCCCCAAAATCCTCCGGAATTTCAGCATCGTCGGCTCCGACGATAGTGGCACGTGTGGGCTTCGTTTGATTTGTGAAAAAAACAGCCATCCCAACCTTCTGCCCTTTTTCAAATTTGAAGTCTTCGCGGACCTTATGAAATGAAGCCTTGGCAATGCAGGCGGGGTTCTCTGCATCTGCAATAACATTGCCAACACTCACATCAAATCCGTAAGCACAGAGTGCAGGCTGAGCCTCTTTACCCTCGCGAAGATCAAAACAGTCCGCTTCAGTTGGCAGCCAACCGAGGTCATCCCACAAAATATAAATCTCGTTGTCTGACAATAGAATATTGGCTTCCTTTGGAGTGTAAAGCATATTGAACCCGTCCACCACACGACGAAGATTGTGTTTGGCCGTAACTGGGTACACAGAACAAAAGGTAGCAGTGGATCCACCAGGGCTAGATTGCAAGATCTGTCGATGAATTAATCCACCATGGGCATAACCATTTTTTGCCCATGGGGCAGTCCCATCTTTGCGCAATTTGATGTTTAAAGGAGCGCACTTGGGAAGGACCTGCCGAACCAGTTCCTTCGAGATGAACTTGGCGTCGTCTACATGTCCAAATCCCCATTGTATTACATCCTTTTCCCAGTTAACAAGACTCTCAGCTACCCCAGTTGGGTTGGTGCTTCCTTTTTCACTAGTAGCGACGGCTAAGCCGATTTCGTCAATCATGGTGCTTTCTTGGTATGCAACGTTTCGTTTTGGTTTGTAACAGCAGCGTGTGTTTCAGCGAGCAGCGAGGCGAAACCCGAATCGAATTAATCACTGAAGTTGTTTGGGACCTCCAGGATGAGCATCTCTAATAGTAATAGTAGGTAGAATGTACATACGTACG
>Ga0163149_10005292_pt1 | contig 13691 bp, 15 predicted proteins | sample OliLakLV19MP5G1_FD_148604 | JGI IMG/M metagenome (GOLD analysis project Ga0163149, IMG submission 148604) | Freshwater microbial mat bacterial communities from Lake Vanda, McMurdo Dry Valleys, Antarctica - Oligotrophic Lake LV.19.MP5.G1 | ecosystem: Environmental > Aquatic > Freshwater > Lake >...
GATCAATAAGTTCCTCCCCAAGCACAACAAGGATCTTTTTCCTGAAGTGGAGCCACAGAAGCTGCGCAGCTGGGTTTGTTAATGGCCCAGCCATCTCCCTCCTCCCCATCCATCCACTGCCTCCCACTCCCCGTGACCTGACATGTTTCTTTGGAGCCCTCCCCTTCTTATTTCTGGTCCAATTCGACTCCAAAAGAGGTCGTCTTTCGGTTTCTTTTTATGTTTTTGTATCCACATCTCTCAACTGAATTTCGAAGGAGTTCCATGATGTGTTTTATTCTTTCTTTCCTTCTGTTTATTTGATTCCAATCCTATTTTGCAATGACATGCTCAACCCTACCCTGTGGGCAGTGAGGGGTGGCTGTTCCACACCGAGCGTCTTTTAAAGTTTCTTTTGAGACAGTGTCGTGTTACCGCTGGCTGCAGTTTACCCTGATGACACTAATCTTTGAGTTAACAATAATAATAAAACACTGCAATGTTGCTTGTTGTTCTTAAACCTTCATTTCTAGTGTCACAATGTGCTGACTTATTCATTCTTCAAGACACCATTTGATGCAGATGCACACACTTTCCAACATGCAATTGGAAAGGCATTGGGGCGTCCATCAGGAGGTTTTTGATGGTAGAAGGCATAGTAAGATTAAGGGTAGGTCAAGGTGCTATGAAGCTGTGCATCCAGTTGCCATCCATTTCACCAGTTTGGAGGTGGTCATAGACACTGCTTCTAAGCCTGCATTGCTGCACTGCTGCTTTTCACAACTTTGACTGGCAGCTATGACCTTTATGATTCCGTTCTCTTTGCATTGAGTTGTCAAGGGGAAAAGCAAGATTGAGGGGGAAGTGACACATGTTGGCAAAAGAGGGTCCGTGCATCCACCATCAATTCAATGGTGACACTGGGCCCTTAGCCTGAGTTGCACAAATGGAGAGAATGATTTTGCTGGCAGAAGAAGTTCTGTGACAGCAATGAGAACATTTTGTATGACATGAAGTGGACATTGTAGTGAGAAGAACACAGAAAACAGCGAGTTGCACTTTTTGAAGAATCTTGTGCATGAGCACATTCACAAGAAATTTTGGTGTGATGTGAAATCACTCGCAACAGTTGGAAGATTGAGATTAGCTGTGTCCTAGGTAATGTGATGTTGAAGGTTCTAGTCAATAGTAGAGATTGGTGTGGACATGAATGCAGCAGAGAGAAAAGTTAAACTAACCCTGCGAGGTGATGTTGTTCTGTGCTCCCATGTTCCAACCACATGACAAATCATTGATGCCCAACTACATTTGCTTCAATTGTAGAGTTTTGGTCTCTTTCCTTTTGATGTAATCACATAATTCAGGATCAACTTCTTGTTGTGCTTTCAAAGTTTGTGACTTGTGAAATCGGTGTAACAAGTTGTGTTATAAACAGTGCATGCAGCTTTGTGGGGTGAGGCATGAGTGCCTGTGAGTGTTTTTTGAGTGATTTTTATGCTTGATCAACGCTGCAGTTGCACTTTGTGGCATTGCAGTAGCAACTATTCACATGCTGTTTAAGTGTCAATTCAAGTTTGCAATAATCTTAGTTGACTGTGTTTACTTGTCACATGACAGATTAATATCTAGTTGTTGGCCAAAGCTGTTACATGTGCATCATTCTATCTTGGTTGCATTTTCCTTTAAGGAATTCCTCTTTTCCTCATTTTCCCTTCCTTTTGGACCCCATTTTCTGTGTTCCTGCTCCTGCAGGAAAATGAGGAAGCATGATTCAGAGCATTTTCCTTGTTTTCCTGTTCCTGAGGAAACATGAATCAGATCTGAATAATGTTGAATGTTTTTGAATATTTTTGAAAAAAAAATCATCAACATTGTTGATTCAATTGCAAAGTGATCCGCAAAATGTGCAAGTGCTTTTGAATGTTCGGATTGAATGAGACCACCTGACTTGGCAGTCAGGCAATGTCATCGTGTCCATGAGAGAGAAGTTCGCAAACCAAGTAAGTCATGTGCTGGGTGAAGTGGCAAGCCAACAGTGGAGTCTGTTTGTTTGTTTGCATTGCTGGCTGCTAGCTTGTACTCCTTGTAGACTTAAAAAATAATAGTTTGCAGCAGTTTTATGTTGATTGTCAACTTTAACTAGTGTTAGTGAGTCTGCATGAAAAAGCAAAAGTTTAGCTAGTTTTTCCTTTTCCTTCAATTATCCTCAAATTTGGTGTTCCTTTTGGAACTTTCAAAAGGAGCCGCAAAACAAGGAAAAGGAGCAGGAAAAGAGGAATTCCCAGAACATTGGATTTTCCTTTTCCTTTTTGAGACCCCACGAAGGAACACTAAAAAGGAAAATGCAACCAAGCATTCCATGGTGCTCCAAAATGAGCAATGTTGCTTGACAATTGACCTATCATTTTAGCATCCTTTGTTGAGCAAACTGAACAAACAAAAAGACTTTTTTTCTATTTATTTCCAAAGCACTGGCCTTAGAAACAGTTCCAATAATTTGCTATGAATCAGTCACTCCTTGCTGTTTAGCATGATCTCATTAGTTAGACAAAAATTCTTTTAAATCCAGTCAAGGGTTCTTCCCAAAATATGACACCCTGACCTACAGTCCAGTTGTTGTGGATCAGTAAGAGTGTGTGTGCCCTTACAACTATCGTCGGACCTTTTCTATGTAGCAAATGGTAGCAATCCAACATTGTTGATAACAAATGTTAAATTAGAGAAATAGTGAGATTAATCTACTTCTGAATTGCAAAATCACTTCCATGTCCAAGATAGGCTCGGCGTCTCTCGGCGTGTTGGTTAGGCACGTCCGGGTGGCACCTTGCATCTGTCTGTTGTCCCTAATACAGCTGGCACCCTCTGGTCAACCTCTCAGTGGTTGCACAGTTGCTCCAAGGCTACATCCTGATCATTATTTTCATACTAGCTAGCTAGTAGCTACTAGTGCTACTGTACTGTATGCAGAACCAACTCACGGGGATGTTCTGTCCGGCGCGGCATCCAGGACCCGCTCACTCTCTGCTGCTACTTACTAGTACTCTGTCTGGTACTGTACATACCTACTACTAGCTACTGGCTAGCTAGTAGCTAGCTAGTAGTAAGCAGTACGATGTACCAATAAACCTGGTATCTGCCACAATAGCACGATTAGATACAAGGCGCTACTCGCTATTTAGAGCGGCACGACAACGCGCTCACTTAGCTAGTAATTATCTCCAACTAACGTACCGTAGATATCGCAGTTACACCAGCTGTTCCGCCAAATAAAATGACTCAATAGCATCCGCATCACGATAAATCTGTGTGCAGCAAGGTGCGCCGACGAGGTGCACTCAACCCAGCGGTGCGCGAAGAAACAACGCACCCCGAAACCACATTTTTTGATCGTGCTCTACCATCATTCGAGTACCTTTTGAGATCACAATTCCCCCCAAAATCACACAAAGCAAAAAGACAAAAGAAATATGAGAGTAATTCAGCTATTTGCAATCGCATTGGTTCTTGTAGCCGGAGCTGCAGATTCTTCGACAGAAGAGATCCAGCAAAACCAAAGCGGCGGCCTTCGACAACGGCAGGGTGAAAGGAGACTGTTTTATTGGGGAAACCTTCTTTGTAAGATGGAAATATATGGGGCAGCGTGTTTTTTGTTAGCGTGGGGGCTTGTCTCATATCAGGCTTTCGTTTGTTCTTGCTTCGTTGTTGCAAATCGCAGATGCCCTCCACGTATGCAACTCTAGCTCAAAATTCTGTCCAGAACCTCATTGCGATGGCCCCCTGAAGCCCCCCCACTGTCATAAATCCGGAGGAGGAAGTAGCAGTGGTGGTAGCAGCAGCAGCAGCAGCAGCAGCGCTAGTTCTCGCAGCGACAGCGGTGGTGGATCATATGTAGATACTGACGGAGCCGAGGATAGATCATATGCCGAAGGCGAAGAATCGGAAGGTGACACAGAGTACAGCGAAGCGAGGGTTGATAACCCATCTAGTAATTCAGAAGGAGATTCTGAAGTTACAAGCCGCTTCGGCTGGTTGTGGGCCGTCGCAGCGATGGCTGCCGTGGGTAGTGTAATTGGAGCCTTCCTGATGAAGAAGAATGTAAGTGAGCCAGCAGGCTGTGGTTCTTGCTGGATCTTAGAAACATTCTCACATTTCACTGCGAAAACTGATTTCAGAGCAAAAATTCCGAGGCTGACGAGCTTGATCATCAACTCTCCCAAAGCGTGGCCAAGCGTTTAGAAAAACTACTAGAAGGTGAAAGTGTCCCCCCAATTAATGACAACGCTGCTGGCCCTTCTTTTGTATCACTCAACAAGGATGCACCTTCTCTACATTCGGGAGGGTTGGCAGCTGCCGCTGCTGCAGCAGCAGCTACAGCTCCATCTACCTTGAAGCCAAGAACTCAAAACACATACGAGGAGCCCGATGAAGAGGCGATCGAAATGAAGTTGGATAACTCTTCGTTGAGTCAGAGTCAGTACGTTACTTTGTGAGAAACCTTCGCTTCATTAAATGAGCTTCACAAGAGCCGGCTATCCTACAGTATTACAGAGGATGTATTTCGATGGACATAAAATAAAAAGAAACCACGTCATATTGTGTCATGGCTTAGGTTAAATATTAAGTGTAGACGGGAACAATATGCTTTCTATCTTGCGAAGTGCTATGACTGATTCACTTGATCTGGACCTAGCTTCTACTAGATAGTCAGTTGTAACGCTGCTATGAAAGTCAACCCTTCCTACTAGCTGATTACAGTCCTTTGCAAGTGGCTGTCTACATAAGTTGGGATGACTATGCACCCTGCATTGATGTCATCGCCAGTTTGACCTGTTCTCAAGTAAGGTGCCAGAGCACAATGTGTTGGAAGTGCAGCTGGCACAGCTAGTATTCCATAAGGGGCAGGTGTGCACCTGTGAACAGGTTGAAGTGTAGCTGAGTCAACAGCATAGAAGACTCCAGAAGATCTACAACCATAGCTAGTAGCAGCACTGCATGTGCTTATAATTTCTAATAAACTGATCTTTTGCACCACCAATGGATCTCTTATCATCCAACACAATGAGCTACATACCAAAATTGAATATAACATGCCTAACACACTGTATTACCCTCCCTTAGAACCTTTACTTTGGACAATTCCTTAAAAAGGAAAATCTGACCCCACACGCTCACCCACAGCTGAATGTTTGATCTGAACAATGTTGTCTCTCAAGTTTGAGCATCACATCCTTTGGGCTATGCCTGTGTATGATTCCCCAACCATTTTGGTCAGCCCAGGGTTGTTGTTGATTGATGTATAAACATTTGTTGGAAAAAGAAGAAGAGATCTATGTTCGTGGTAAAGATCAGTTTGCTACAGAATTTGCTACAAAAAGAAGTTTGGATGGCTACAGAGACCAATCTGGTAAAAATCGTCTATGTCTATTATCACATCTATCATAACAAGCACCACACATGTCATGGTTTGCAATCTGCATTTAAGAAAGTGCTTTAAAAGGCACTCCTGTTGCTGCATCAAGAGTCATTGATGCATGCACATGGATTGAATTGACAGTGCTGCTAGCAGATGTGGATGTTTCCTCAAGACTCATCGATACACAGCCATGTCAGCATTGATTCCCATAGCTGAATTCACTGGCAGGACCTCCGGCAACATCTGCATCTCCAAGGTGCCGACTATGGATTCTTCTAGAAGCATTTCTATGGAACATTGGGTCATGTGGACACTCAATTCATTGCATCCTTTTTTCTATCAATCATGTTGACTTGACAACAACGCAACTACATCATTCAATGCACCGGATTCATCAACAGAACCTGCACAGTCAGATAGTCTCATTAGATGTGATGGCAACATCTCCAATGTGACAGCCATGGATAATTCTACAAAATGCAATTGGGTGATCATTGCACTAGAGAATCCCGCTGTCTAGAGCCCCTTTCCTTTCAGGCATGTTGGTTTTGGTGGCTAGCTGTGCCAAATCAATCAATCCCTAAATTGCTGCGTTAAAATTGGCGGCAACACGACCCCTCAAGAAAAAGAATTTCTACAGGAATCCAGCTCTACATCAGGCCGAATTCCACTGCAGCCTCATCATTGGCCCCAATTTTAGTCACATTTGAAGACCAATTTTCAGTCATGATCCAGACTGGCACCAGCCTCAAGCATTAAAAGTAGCCCATGCTCAGCAGGACAACAACTCTTCTGTCTGAACTTCTTGCTCTAGTCACTACTGTGTGATTGTCCTAGCTCAGATCTACAGCACACAGCATGTTGGAAAAAGAAGCGATCTGAATTGATGACAAAGATCAGTTTGATATAAGAAGTGATCTTCTTTGTTGGAAGATGTTGTCTGCTGCTAAGGGTGAATTTTGATATTGCCGAGTGTGGATTTTGACATTGCTGTTGAGATCTGCATTCTTTTGTACAAATGAAGATCTATTAGGATCCATGGAGCTGACTAAATGAGTGGCTCTGGCGCATCCAACTTGAACAACATTGTTTCATCATTTGATGGTGCCTGACCTAGACAATGCTGGCATGGATGTCATCTGTCAAAGACAACAAGACATGCCACCAGTGACATCTGATTTTCAATTTTGTCATAATGATCCTGCGTGGTTTCCCCAAAGCTATCACAGTTGTGTTGCAAATGTGTGAAGTTTGATCTGTTGTTTCTGGAACGTCCCCACAACAGAACATAGAATTTCACTTTTGCTTTGTAGAAAGCATTTACAGCAACAAGCTTTTGGGGGACAGATCTATGATGTTGATTTTGGCTATTAGAGAGAGGATAGGAAAGTGAGTACTAGTACTAGCTAGTAATTACATTGAATGTGTGGATGTGCCTGTTTCAATTCTACCACCATGAGGACATGCATGGAACCTTTTCTTCTTTTCTTCGTAGAAGAGAAAAGACGAACCCACACATGTTGAGCACGGCATGCGCAGTCAGTGAGAAACAGCACCAAATATCACTCCACCCAGTATTGTACGTACCACTACTGCATATTCCATCATACATATTGGCAAGCAATTAAAACCTGTGCAGTAAGGCATCTATTATCTATTAGTTCGTCGTTGGGTTGTTATCAGCATTCCTGTACGAAGTGTATTCGACCAGTTGGAGCCAAGCGCAATAATTCAAAAATGGAGCAAGTTCAGAACCTACCCCCCCACCAACAACAGCAGTTCATGCAGCATCTCGAGCAGATGCAAATGAAAGACAGTCTCACGTACGTACAGGAGCACCATATAATGATTTTTTGTTCTTTTCGATCATGAGCTGGTATCTCCATTCTCATCATTCATGTTATTCTCTTTCTTTCTTTTTCGATAGAATGTACAACAATTTGGTCTTTCGCTGCTTTGATTCCTGCGCATATTCCTTCCGTTCCAAGTCACTTGACAAGTACGAGATTACCTGCCTCGAAAATTGCGCATCAAGATATATTAAGATGGCACAACGTGTTGGCCTTCGGTTTCAGGAGCACCAGGCAATGCAACAGCAACAACAGAAATAAAACGGCAGGTTCAGATGAGAAGTTATGCGGCCGTGATATTCACGTAAATTCATGATACAGTGAATCGCCCGTAAATGACATGTTGTTGGGCCTGAGCGGTTTTCAGCAGAAAGTATTTGCACTTCCTTCATGGTTAGATGAGATAGCATTAATTCTAGTCGATTTTATTTTTAAATGTCAACGGTTATGCTTGGATCTTCATTACTTTTTCTAGGAATGACATGATTGAATGGTTTGATGCATCATACAGAGGCAATCTTCCATGGCTATCACAAACATGTGGGTCAACAAATGCTTCTGTTAGCAGCCATCGGCACGTTTGGTGGTGACCACCAAGTGCGGCTAGGTGGAGGCTTGATCGTCCCTCTTCGTCGCGCGCCAATCGTATTCCAGAAGCGTGGTTCAAAGAGAGCTTGCGTAGCTCTGGCAGGGCCCCGCGGGACGCCAGGTCTAAAATCTTTGCATTCAAATCTCCATTCAGCTCCATGCTTCTGTCTTCCCCATTATTGGCAACCACCGATCCTATCTGTAATTCTTGGATCACTGCCCGTATTGATTCGTCCAACTCCCCTGATAAGTTGGCAGAAATCTTTCGCTCCGCGAGAAGACTCAATAGCAAAGTCGTAGACTCTGAGTTTTTGACACCCGCGAAATTGTGACTTTCTTCTTGATCCGCCAAACATTCCGGCGAGTGCCAAAACTTGGCAGCCATCCGTGAGGCTTCTACTACTTTGTCCGTTCTTTGAACACATTCCCTCCAAATACTTTTGACAGCACTATCGACGCTCGCCCGCTGCAACCACTCTGCTACCAAGGGACCATCTAACAAAGATTGATTCGCTCCCTGACCTTTGAAAGGGCTACAGGCATGCAAGGCGTCACCTACCACGACAACTCTTGAGTATCGTTGAAATGCATCTTGAAGCCTTCTGGGTTGTCGATCATAAAGCGGACTGCATCAACGAGGAATAAACGCAAAGTGTTTCATGTTGAATAGATTTTAAGATATGGATGGATGTAGTAATATAGGTACAAATAATAGAAACAAAGAAAATCTTCTTCGCACTTCATGATTGGCGAGTGGTTGTACTTACGTTCCCCAAATGGTTTCCCTTGGCGTAGCTCGAATCATGGCAGGAATTGGATCGTGCCAGTGAGAGCAAATTTCCAAGACTTTTTCGCGCAGAAAATCAGGGTTACCACGTTGTTGGTTCAAAAAAATTGTTGTATCCTGACCTTCATTGTCAGCAGTATCCTCCTCCTCCTCCTCATTATTATTGTCTCCGTCGTATCGATAGGACAATTGCCACATGATGCGTCGTTCAGAAGCATAAGAATCCCCTTCGTAGGGCATGGTAAACAATCGATGTTTGCCATCGAGAACGTAAAATCCACGTTCCGTGAGTAGTGGGTGATGAAAATTGTCGGTAATGCCAAGAATGAGCATGACATGTAGAGGTTTCGGTCGACACTTTGGAGCCAGAGATTTTACCACTGCCGATCGAACTCCATCCGCGGCAATCACTAGATCAAAGTTCTTCTTCAAAATGGTGACTGTTGTTGGATTATTATTGTTTGAAGAATTGTTGTTGTTGTTGTTGTTGGAGTTGGTAGTCAGTTCCACTTCCACTTTTTTCTCACTGCCTTCCACCTCCCGAATTCCAGTCAGTTCATGGCCCCAGAATATTTTGTGGCCGCCAGAGGAACTGCAAAATTCCGTTTTTGTTTGCTCCAATAATTCCACAAATCGATTTGTCATGATTTGCTGCAACCTTTGTCTTGGAATTCGAATATTGCCCCGCTGGCCCGTTCCCCGTCCTGGTAAAAACGCATTACCGTAATAACCACAAACGATTCCATCGGGTTGAAAAATATAATGCGATCGAGAAGGACAATCTTGTTGTGCCACTTGTTCCAAAATGCCCAAATGATTTAGAGGACCTTTTGGATTATAAGACAAAGTCAAACCAAAGCCTTCCCGACGTGATGCTTGACAAGCATCTCTCTCAAAGATAGAAACATTGGTAAAACCAGCCTGGGTCAAGGAAATGGCAGTGCTGAGGGATGCAATGCCACATCCAATAATGGCAATGGCTGCGTCCTTTTCGAGGCGATTCTTATTCTTATTGGAACCACCGCCAGAACCTCGTTTTCGTTTGGACTTTTCAGTAAAGGTTGTATTGGTCATATTCGAAAGTTCATGTCGTGGGAATCGAAAATGAATCTAGTAGTGGTGGTGGTCTTGTCTGTTGACACAATGAATCTTGAGAATCGAGCAACGATGATTTGCATTCATTCCTTTGATTGTCGCTCTATTCAAATTTATTGGCTTGTCGGTCGCGTTCGCTCGTCGTTTGAGTGGTACTGCTAACACTAACCCTGGAAAATGACGCTTCCGGTCGAAGTTTTGACCCGGAAACGCGATTGATGGGATCGTACTATGTGCGACCAACTGAGGCAGTACAAAACGAAATCAAGCCCTTCAAATTCAGCACTTATTGGGGGGTCACTCGTTAGCCCACCACAGGCACCACTAATTCCGGTGAATTCGCAATATCTTCCCGGAAGAAGGCAACCATCACGTTCGAATCAATGAATCCTCTTGCTTTCGTTCCAGCATGTCGTCTTTGGCCCACGTGCAATTTCAAGGTTGACGAACAAATCTGTTGCACAATCACAATAGAAGGCAGCAGGAAAATCATAATTCTCTTGGAAGCAAGCAAGCAAACAAGCATAGCTAGCAGAAAAAGATAGATCCAAGATGTCATCCAAATTGAATGAATTCCAAAATGCGACGGTCGGTATGACAGTCGGTGTAATTGAGGTACGATGAGGGCTAGCGACGGTACTGCTGCACTGTTGCATTGTAGTGTGGTGTTTGGAAGAACATCTTTGACAGTGACGAAAGAAAAAACTGCTTTGGTTTCATGACTTCAATCTCTCACCGATAAACCCCGATCTTTCATTTTTACATAATTGAATTGAATAGGTGCTGATTCTTCAACCCTTCAATTACTGCAAAAATATGGTTCAGCAGCAACGCCCCATCCAGTGGAGCCCCGCCGTGATGTACCGTGGAGTGGGTGCCAATTGCGTCAATATGGGCAGTTGTACAATGATTCAATTTGCGGTGGGTGGCAAACTCAAAAATATTGTCTCAGGTGGTGAAGCCAATTCGCGCCATTTGACCTTGGGCGAAGAATTGATTTGTGGAATTGGTGCCGGAACTGTCAGTGGTCTCGTTGGAAGTCCTTTGGAACTCATCATGATTCAGCAACAACGAAAGGGTGGGAACACAATGGAAACGATCAAAAATATCATAAAAAACCCGCCCGATGTGTACCGTGGGTTTATTGGTGCGGCAATTCGCGAGGCGTTGTGGACCTGTGGATACCTCAGTATTCCACCTGTGGTCCGAAGAACGCTCATGGAAAAGTATCCCGAGACATTCACATCCAACGATAAGGCTCGTGTACCAGCAGCTTTGCTAGGGGGTCTATTTGCTTGTTACTTGACGCAGTGGGCCGACACCATCAAAACCTGCATGCAGGGAGATATCGAAAGGGCAACCTACGGGACGTTTTCGCAGACGGCCCGCAATATTTATGGTCAATCCGGTATCCCAGGATTCTACAGAGGTGCCACATTCAGGTATGGGCGTATGTGCTGTGCCGTCTTTATCATGGACAAAACGGCGGAATTCTTTGCCAAAGCCATGTACCCAAGTGCTTTCGAGTAGAAGTGAGGTGTGCTGCTCCTGTGTGGAAAGATGCAATTTAACTAAGTTCAAATACATTGGTGTTTATCGAGATATTCCGTGTTACCGTATTCAATTTACAATATTAGTTTCGTTCTGAGTATTGAGTACGCATTTTTTATTATTTTTGAGTATCGCGCACCATTTTTTATTGTGTTGTTCATCTTTCTTCAATTACTTGCTTGTTGGCTACCAAAAGAGACTAGAAACAAATAACCCTAGCGACATCCTCTTGATCTGTCCAACATATCGTGAGTTTTCTGTACAGCGTGAAAACTAGTAGATAACACACAAATTAAATTAAGAAATTGTTTGCTAGATAATGAGCAATCACTACTATGGTGGCGGCGGTATTTCGTATTGGAATGTCATCATCATTTCCAAATCCAAGGCTTCCGATGCCAACGTCAAATCGTCATCTGTCATGCCAGTGAATCGTTTCTTGTCTGTGCCATATTTAGCCATGGCACCAATCATATTGGTATGTTGGGCACCTGAATTTGGGTGCCCTTTGCCAAACTTTCCAGAATCCACCACGTACGCAAACTGCCCTTCCTCTCTCGGTACACCTCCCACACAAGAGCAAACCGTATTGATCATTTCCTTTCCATGAAAGAGTAAGTCTTCAAACCGTACTATCAGCCTTGGATAATCAGCATGAAAGTATTGTCCGTACCAGTCGGTCCAAACATGTGCTAACGATTCCCAATGCTCGGCTTGTTCTGGGTATTTGATCTGCACAGGAACCGTGTTTTCAAGATAAGGAAAAAGATCCAAGTCGTCCTGGTTGGGGACTAAGTTGGGACAGTGCTTTTGTGTATGATGCCATTTGGTAGCTACAACGAAAATCGATGTAGAGCTGTTGGTGAGGCTAAGCCTTTTGAGTCATAATTTTCTTCATCGGTATCATATTATCTTACCATAGGGATGGCGGCACATACTCTGCATCCAAGAATATGGATCTCGGATAGCGACAACTGGCATTACATTTGTCTTGTTTACTTTTCTGTCACCCTTGACCGTATTTGTCCATTTTCGTTTGGCAACCATATGCTTTCCTATTGTTGAGAGGATCCAACGAAAAACATAGCTATGAGCTTTGAAAAAGACAAACTACATCCGTCCCAAGTAGGATATTTGCATGGTACTAAATGGACTTACCCCATGGCACTTGCCACCTCATACCACCGTATTTTTCTTTTTTGTTCTCTGGCATGAGACAGTTAGCATTCATGTACATTGCCAAGGTGTTGGTTCCCGAGTTGAAAATTCCTGCTGACCCAATCGAAGCATCCTCTACAGGAACATTTTTGCGGAATTCCTCACTAAGATGCCAGGTATGAGGAACAAGGTTTATTGGATGAGCAAAAGATGCTGATTTAAAACTCTTCATTCCTTCATCACACTAAAAATCACTTTGAATCAAGAGGAGTCGCTGCTCATTTGCTTGTCTGAACTTACCATGTGTCCAATCCATAAATTGCGGGGCCTTTACCGTAGAGTCTCTCCACTTCTTCCCACATGGGCAGCTTGGCCACTGTTGCCGCATCAAACTCTGTAATCCCTGCTTCTCGAAGAATATCCAAAATGGGTTCCCTCCCCTTACTGACTTCTTCGAGTGTCAAGGCACCAGTGGCGTCATCATCACCGGCAGCATCACCCAATTGATCTTTTTTTAGTGCCGTAATAGCATTCACCACAACCCTTCCTTGCTTGTCTTTTTTGACAAATTGACCTCCTGAAAAGGCTCCATCAAAGGTCTTTTTGCCTTTTTTATTTACATTGCCATTTTCCCCTTTCAGTGGTTGCATGTCAAGGTCTACCGTTTCCGAAAAACCTTCTGCTTGGTCGTTGCTCCCGTACGGGGCATCGGTGTGTGGCATATTGACGTAGTATTTCACATTCATATAGAAAGATGCCAGGCCCAGCAAAATCATGGCTCTTGCCAGCATGTTTCCAGAAAGGATTTGTGGTTCGGCTGGAGGCCGTTTATGATTGGGAGGTCGAGACATTTCTTCGTTCTTTGTCGTTGGTCTTGGGACGAGGTGGGAACTCCAAAATACGAAATACCAGGACAAATCAATGACGACTGTGGATTGGTGCGGCCTGGTCCTGTACTTCCTGTAGACAAGAGGATCGAGGTGGGCTAATTTGATGAACGAATGTGGCGTTCCAAGTTAGTTGGATAGCTATCATACACGAATTGTGCGGTCCCAAGTTTAATTGTTGCAGCAAAATATTCAGGGCAGCTAAATTCAGTACGACGTAGCAGGTTAGCTCAGTACAATAGCACCACGATATAGCTGCATAGTGCATATTGTGCGTGTAGAGCGCACTGCAGTGCTAGTAGTCCACTGTAGCTATGATAGCTATCTATTACATAGAGCTTACCGTTATTAGTGGTCCACTACTGGTCCTGCATGCGGGTATT
>Ga0163149_10005296_pt1 | contig 13684 bp, 14 predicted proteins | sample OliLakLV19MP5G1_FD_148604 | JGI IMG/M metagenome (GOLD analysis project Ga0163149, IMG submission 148604) | Freshwater microbial mat bacterial communities from Lake Vanda, McMurdo Dry Valleys, Antarctica - Oligotrophic Lake LV.19.MP5.G1 | ecosystem: Environmental > Aquatic > Freshwater > Lake >...
GATCTGGAACGTCTGGTGGTGGTGGATTCCTTCTGGTCCAGCATCATCCTGGGCCGCACCGCAGCCACGGTGGCCGAAATCTGCTTTGGGGTGCAACTCGGCCTGTTGGTCAACCAGCTGGGGGCGGTGGCCGGCCTGCCTATGGTTCAGCATGCCGCCTGGGGCATTCCGGTGTTCATGACGCTAGCGCAGGCCTTCTGCTGGCACAGCGTATTGACGCTCAACCACATCACGCAGGCCGTCGAGTCACTGCTTTGGGCAGCTGGGTTTTCGTTGACCGCTGCGCTGCTGGCGGTGGTCGCGGGCCACAGCATCGGCTGGGTCCAAGCACTGGCATTCTTCGGCCTTGCAGGGTCGCTGGCGTTCATCACCTATGTGCTCACCGTGGACGCCCCGATGTATCTGCGCCGCCACCGAGAGGGCCTGGCCCGTGGGCAGACCTACCTGAGCCTGGCGCAGGGCGCGCGTGATGCCCTGTACCGGCGGGTGCCCAGCCGGCATTGGCCGGCCTGGAAAGCCGATGCCATGTGGCTCACGCCTTACTTCAGCGTGGGTGCCTGGGTCAGCATCGCGATGGTCTGGGTACCCGGCCACTGAAACACCCGGTTCGGGCGAGACGCCGTACAGGCGCCCTTCACCAGCGCCTGCTAATGGCCGACAGCGCAAGTACGCGGTCGCGCCTGGAAGTTGTCTCGTGGCGTCTGACGCATGGGTGACCACGTTGACAAGAAACTGCGCCATGACGCGGGCTGGACCCTTGACGGGGCCGATTGGGCCAGACTTGTCGAGGAGATGTGTGAGGTGGGTGATGTACATCGGGCGTGACTCAATCATGCGCCGGGACTTGAGCGTCGAGGTCGATCCTGCTTGCCCGTGTCGCACGGCTGATCACAACATATCTGAGGCTCACTCGAGACCGATCATGGCGGCAACGGATCGGCTTGATCCGACTATGGCCCGCGCGCCGTCAGTTGCTCGTGCATTCCCGCGAGCGGCAGCTTTCGGGCGCTGCGGCGTAATCACCGTCCCGGCCAACTGCTGCGATTCATGATGACTACGCGAGCGTCTCTTGGTCGATTGCCGCCAGATAGCATCGTGTCCGAAGCAGACTCCCAAGGTTTGAGCTAACGCGCCGCCAGGGGCCACGGACCGGAAGTGCTCGGCTCGAACGAACGGTTGCTAGTCGCATTCGCGCTAGTTCTTCCTTGAATGCCAAATGAGCGAAACACCGAGAACAATCATCCATAGCGGCAACAAAACGTTGTTCACATCGGCAAAGAGTTGCACGGCAGGCGTGACATTGCGAAACGCTCCAATCACAAACAGTAAGGCGAACACCACGCCGCACCACCCCAACCACTTCGGGTACTGCGTCTCCTTGAGAAATGAAAGGCCAACAAAAAAGAAAAAGACCGCCAGGCATACCTCACCCAGAAACTCGCCGATGTAGTTGCCGAGGTAGACGTTCAGACCCAAGAATACGGTCGCAAGGCTGCTCTTTGCTTCGACGCCAGACTGAGCATAGGCATCCGCAAGCGCCCAGTTGATGCTTGGCCAACGCATCAGGCCCAAACACATGGCCAGCGAACCAAGTGATGCCGCGACGAGCGCAAGCGTCATGCGACCGCGGCTAGACGGGCAGGCGAAATATGCGCCTACCGCTCCCGGCACGAGAAACAACGGTAGAAATGCGTACGGCGCCCAGACGGCTCTCATGGTCGCCCCACCAGCACGCAGACGCGGAAGCACTTCGGAAGCACTGCCATCAAGAATACCCGGATAGTCGAAGTTCGCAGCCAGATAGCTGAAGACAGAAACGAAGCGACGATTATTGGGCGATGTTGCATTCACGTCTCCTTTTGCGCGCATGGTTCTATTGATATCCAACGACGGCGCTGCTCGGCACGCAACCCGCTCGGATGATATTCTGGCCAGAGCAACACTTCAAAATGGTCTTCGCGGATAACGCAGCAATTCACACAGCACTCCGGCGCCGCGATCCGAACACCCTCCGTCACTTCGAAATGTCACTGGTCTGTTCATTGCAGGCTTCCAGCAGGCACCCTCGCAGCCACTGGAGTGCTGTGTCGGCATCCATTCTCGGGTGCCACAGCACTGATACGGTGATTTCAGGCGTTGCCACCGGCAGGGAAAAGCTGAACATGCCAGCGCGAAGATTTCCTGTGTGTCGCTCTGGCACTGTGGCAATGAGGTCGGAAGCCCTGGCAAATGCCAGAGCACTGGAAAAGCCCCCGACGAACGTCACGATTTCTCGCTCCAGCCCCAGCATCTGCAGCGCGTCGTCCAGCACCCCGCGATTCAAACCGCGCCGCGATACCAGCACGTGCTTGCCTGCCGCATAGCGCTTTGGGGTGATGTTCTGTTTACTGATGGGATGCCCTTCGCGAACGACTCCGATAAACCTGTCGCGGAAAAGGGCGCGTGTGCGAACCTCTTGCCCCGTCGTGTCGCCGATAACGCCGGTCTCCAGGTCAACGGTTCCATTGCGAAGTGCGGTGCTGTCCTTATCCAGCTTCTGCACGAATCGAAGCCGCACGCCAGGCGCTTGTTCGCTGACGCGCGCTACCAGGCCCGGACCGAAATTCTCCGTGAATCCATCGCTTACTCGCAGCGTAAAGTTTCGGTCCAACCGCTTGAGGTCCAGCTTCTGCGCTGGACGCAACACCGCGCCCGCGCTCTCAACGAGCTGACTCACCTGCTCGCGAAGCTGGAGCGCTCGCGGGGTGGGCACCAGTCCGCGTCCCGCCCGCACCAGGAGCGGGTCGCCCGTTGTCTCGCGCAATCGCGCCAGCGAGCGGCTCATTGCCGAGGGGCTCAGCTGAAGCCGCTGGGCAGCCCGGGCAACGTTGCCTTCCGCGAGCAGCACGTTCAGGGTGACCAGCAAGTTGAAGTCCGGTGATGACATGACAGGACGATAGCATTCGCAGCCCCATTTGGAGAAGCGTTTCATGCATTGATTAAATGCAATTCATGCGTCTTCCGCCGGCGCACTGACTTGCGTAGGCTCTCACACCTCCACAACCATTGAGATGCATGCCATGTGCAAAAAAACTGCTTCCGAGACCTTAAAAACCAGCGACCGTTGCAAAGCAGGCAGCCGTGCCTCTGCGTCCAACAGCCGATGGTCGCAGGCGCTGGAGCCCCTGTACTGGGACCAGCGCTATGCATCGAGCGAACTCGTCTGGACGGGCGACGCCAATCACACTCTGGTTGCAGAAGCCGAAGGTCTGCTGCCGGGCTACGCCTTGGACCTGGCGTCAGGCGAGGGCCGCAACGCAATCTGGTTGGCCGAGCAGGGCTGGTCGGTGCGGGCGGTGGACCTTTCCAGCGTGGCGAACGAGAAAGCGATTCGTTTGGCCAAGTCGCGCCACGTCGACCACAAGGTGGATTTTGAAACGGCAGACCTACGTGTCTTGGCGCCCGGCCTTCAATGTTACGACCTCGTCACGCTTGTTTACCTGCAGATTCCCCAGGCAGAGCTCAATCCCATTCTCGTGAAAGCCGCCAGCGCCGTCGCCCCCGGCGGAACCTTTCTCCTCGTCGCACATGATTCAGAGAATCTGGAGCACGGCTTCGGTGGTCCGCAGCAGGCTGGCATGCTCTACACGGCCGCGCAAGTGGTCGCCGCGCTTGGGGGCGAACTCGCCATCGAAAAAGCAAGCCGCATCGAGCGCCCTGTTGAAACGAAAGAAGGCATCAAAATCGCCATCGACTGCGTCGTTCGCGGCAAGCGCCTCTGAGTCAACCAGCCCTCTTCGACAAACAGATGCGTCAGCGAGGGGCGCAGCCCTTTCCAGTCGCACCTAGTCAGTATGAGAGGCCTGTAGGTTAGGTAAAACATGACTGCCAAAGTTGCCCTTCCGACGAGAATAGCGCGCAGTCTGAACTGGACAAACAACAAACTGGCCCAGGGCATCAGCCTTACGAGACATGGTTACAGGAATCGAGCTGTGAAGACCCACCGTCAAGACTGGACGAACCTTGTGCTGCTCATCGCCCTGAGTCTGGTGCCGATACTGGCGGGCATGCACCGGCTGGCTCGCTTGGCCGGCAGCGGCACTGCTCCCAAGGGGGACCTACGCTTCTTTCTTGCCCCAATGCCGGTGACTTTGCACATCCTTGCCGCCACGCTGTACTGCGTGCTCGGCGCATTGCAGTTTCACAAACCACTTCGACTTGCCCATCCACAAAGGCACCGCCGCCTGGGATGGATTTCAACCGTTGCTGGCTACCTTATGGCCGCTACCGCTATCTGGATGACGCTGAGCTATCCCATTCCCATCGAAATGCAAGGTGGTTTGCTCATGGTCGTGCGGATGGCGGTCGCAACTGCGATGGCGGCTTTTCTCACGCGCGGTCTAATGGCCATCATCGGCGGGAACGTGCGTATGCACCGCGCTTGGATGATGCGGGCTTATGCCCTGGCACTCGGTGCAGGAACACAAGTCTTGCTCTTTATCCCGCCTGCCATCTTCGTCGGGGAAATTCTCGGGCTTCCGCGAGACCTCTTGTTGACGGCTGGATGGCTTTTGAACCTGCTCGTCGCGGAGTACCTCATAGCCAACCGCGACGGCGTGACTCGAAGTGTGCCGAGGTAGCAGCCACCACGAGCCCTGAAAGTTGCACTGGCCTACAGGGCCCAGCGGCACCGAACTCGTGGCGCAATGCCAAAATCATTCGTCCCGAGCGGGAAAGGTACAACCGGTTGACGTCGCCTACCCGCTCAGCGACGCAGAGTTTCTGCGTCGGACCGAGGCTTCATTCATGTTCCGGTGCTGTGACCGCTTCTCGCAATTGATTGGCTTGCGACTGCAGCAACCAGGGCTACCAGGACAAATGCCATCGCGACAGTAAATGTTGTTCGCATTCCTGCGGCAATGACGGTAGGGTCAGCAGTAGCGAAGGCGACCGTTCCTGATGCCATGGCAAAGACGGCGCCCATGACCGATGCACCGGTAATCAGGCCAAGGTTGCGCGACAGATTGAGCATCCCTGAAATAAGTCCTCGTGTCTCAGGCGACACCTTCGCCATGACCGCCGTATTGTTGGCGGCCTGAAAGAGTGCGTAGCCGGAAGTGATACCCACGATGGGCACGACGTAGCCTGCAATGCCCAGTGATTCGGGCAGCATGGCCAAAGCGAGGCACCCGACCATCATGCCCACAAGTCCAATCGTGGTCGCGCGCGGCGCTCCAACGCGGTCCACGATGCGACCGGCCGGGACTCCGGTGAACGCGGCGGCGATGGGGCCTGCAGACATGACAGCGCCAACCAAGGCTGTATTCAGGTGAAGCGCAAACCCGAGGTAGAAGGGTCCCACCACCAGCGTGGCCATCATCACGGTCGATACCAGGGCGCTCATCGCCAGACTTGCACCGAGGACGGGGTCACGAAACATGGCCAGCCGAATCAGCGGCGACGCCGCCCGGCTTTCGGTCCGGATGAACATGCCGAGTCCGACGGCGGCAGCCAGCATCAACAAGGCGTTGAGTTGTCCGAAGTGGCCGCGCCCCATAGTCATGGCCAGTGAATACGCCGCCAAGGTCAACGCCAGAAGCAACATGCCCAGTTTGTCAAACTTGCCTTTCGCTACGGACGGGGTCATCCGGTCTTCGGGCAAGTAGCGCCGCACCAGCACCAGAGCCAGCACTCCCAGGGGAAGGTTGACCAGGAAAATGGACTGCCATCCATATTGGGCAATCAGAACACCTCCCAGGGATGGGCCAAGGGCGGTGCCAACGGCCGACATCGTGCCCATGAGTCCCATCGCACTTCCAGTCCGAGCTTTGGGGACGACTGCGCTCACCATGGCCATGGTCAGAGCCATCATGATGGCGGCGCCGACGCCCTGAAGTGCCCGGGCAGCGACCAGCAACTCCAGCCGTGGAGCCAGGCTGGCCAAAACGGACGCAACGTTAAAAATGGCGATTCCCAACATGAGAAGTCGCCGGCGACCAAACAGGTCGCCCATCCGACCCACACCCACTATCAGTGTGGTCGTGGCAAGCAGATAGGCAAGAACAACCCACTGCACTTGCTGAAAAGAGGCAGAGAACGCCTCGGCAAATGTCGGCAATGCGACGTTGGCGATGCTGGTGCCAAGCGAGGGCAGCAGCATCCCAAGTGCAAGGCTTGTCAACACCCCTTTCAGAGGAGTTTCTGCTGCAACGCCGCGAAGCGTCGACTGAGCTTGTTTGGTAGCTGTCATTTCCTATTCCACCTTTCATGCGGCTCCAAATCAGGAGTCAAGTGGAAGATAGGGCTTTCCAATCACTGGCGGAAGACGCACCAGTTGCACTTAATAAGTGCACGAAACGCCTACTTGAGTAAAAACGGAGCTGCGCTACGGAAAATGACTGCCGAGGGGCTGAAGCGTCGAAATGTGCAGGAATCGGGGCCACCCTGATGCCGGATAACTTGAAACCAAGATGTGCGCAAACTGGGTTCCGCGACTCGTTGCGGTTGACGGCAAGAGTCAGCCCTAGATAGGCCGGGTCAGGGGCTAACAGCGCTCTGTCAATTGACAATAGCTTGGACGCAGAGTCGGACATAGCCTTGGAGCAGGGGCAAATCCATATTGCCGCGAGAGCAGTAGTTTGCAAGAATGCCGCATAGCAAAACTTGCCATGGACACGCCTGCCGCCCACCGCCACCAAGGCGACTTCGTCGCCTGGACGGGCGGGTGCGCATTCATCGGTGGGGGAAAGGCCGCGGTGGCGCCGCACGCGCACTACGCGATTCAACTGGTGATGGGCGCGCCGCAAGGGCTGCGGGTGCAGTTTGGGCGCAATGGGCCATGGCAGGCTTGTGCGGCGGCCCTCATTCCGTCGCGGGCGGTTCACAGCATTGACGTGACCAACTGCCAGTGGGCCACCGTCATCTTCGTGGAACCGGAGACGCCCGAGGGCAAGGCCCTTGCCACCCGGCTGCGCGGCGAGCCTGAAATGCTCGACGTCGATGCCGTGGCCGTGCTTACCAAGCGCCTGCACCGCGCCTGGAACACGCAGCGGAGTTCGGACGCGGTTAAGGCCGTTTTTCTCGCGGTCGTGCGCGAGATTTCCCATACATCTGCGCGCGAGCCGTCGGACCCCCGCGTGCTCGCGGCCGTGGAGTTCATTCGGCAACGGGTCAGCCAGCCCGTGACGCTGGCCGAGGTGGCCGAGGCAGCCCATCTGTCGCCAAGCCGTTTCAGGCACCTGTTCGTCAAAGAAACTGGGATGCCACTGAGGCCCTACATACTGTGGCGGCGACTCCTGTACGTGTGGGTGCTCCTGACGAAAGGTGAGACGCTGTCGACAGCAGCCCACGCCGCTGGCTTCGCGGACTCGGCGCATCTGTCCCGAACATCGCGCGCAATGTTCGGGATGGCACCATCTTCTTTGCAGGTGAACGGTCCGCTCACTGTCAGCGCGCTTCGCACGCAGAGTCATCTCGGCTGAACGACAGGGCCAGTTAGGGTCGCAAGGAAGGCCGCCAGGTTCTGGACGTCAGTGTTCGACAGCCGGATGACCTGCCGGTCCGCATGCCTGTCGTCCGCACGTGCAAGCTCACTGTGACCGAGGACCGCTTTAGGCGAGGTCGCGTAATGCTGCACAACCTGCGTGAGGCTCGAGAACTGGCCAGCATGCATGTAGGGTGGTCTCGCAGCGACATTGCGCAGGCTTGGGGTGCGGAACGCGCCGAGATGCCTCGGGTCGTTGGTGGACAGGAACTGCAATTCTCCGCATTGCTCCGGTCGGGCATCACTGTAGCGACCCAGACAATTGAACGCGTCGCCCAGCAGTTTTGTCACACCGTCTGCTCGCCCGCGGTCCGGATTCGCGGGGTAGCCGCTTTCCGGCGGTCATGTCTGTCATTCCTCTGCGTGGCGCGCGCAACGAGGTCATCGGCTACCTGCTGATCAGCACCGACAACACGGAACGTAAACGGGTGGAAGATGAGCAAAACAGGCTTGATCAGCGCCTGCGGGACCAGCAGTTTTATACGCGCTCCTTGATCGAGTCCAGCATCGATGCGCTGATGACTACCGATCCAAAAGGCTACATCACTGACGTCAACAGACAAATGGAGCAGCTGACCGGGTGTACGCGCGATGAACTCATAGGAGCGCCGTTCAAGCGTTACTTCACCGACCCGGACTCGGCACAGGCAGGCATCGACAAAGTGCTGCGGGAAGCCAAGGTCGCCAAATACGAAATGGTGGCACTCAGAAGGGAGGGTGTGAAAACCCAGGTGTCCTTTAACGCGAGCACCTTTTACGACCGGGACCGGCAGCTACTGGGCGTGTTTGCTGTAGCCCGAGACATCACCGCCCAGAAGCAGGCCTCGCAGTATGCCCGCAGCCTGCTCGAGGCGAGCCTGGATCCACTGGTCACGATCAGCTTGGACGGCAAGATAACCGACGTGAACGAGGCCACAGTGAAAGCCACCGGAGTGGCCCGCGAAGAACTCGTCAGCAGCGATTTTTCCAATTACTTCACCGAACCCGACAAGGCCCGCGAGGGTTATCAAAGGGTGTTCGCCGATGGCTTCGTGGCGGACTACCCCCTTACGATCCAACAGACAAGCGGCAAGCTGATCGACGTGTTGTACAACGCATCGGTCTACAAGGATGTGGACGGCAACGTGCTGGGCGTGTTTGCTGCAGCCCGAGACATCACCGACAGAAAACTGATCGATCGTATTCTTTATGACAAGAATATCGAACTGGAAAGGGCTACCGCGATCGCCGAGAAGGCGAATCGCGCGAAGTCGGATTTCCTGTCCGGCATGAGCCATGAACTGCGCACGCCACTCAACGCGATCCTGGGCTTTGCCCAACTCGTGGAGGCTGGAATGCCGAGTCCAACGCCAAAGCAAAAGCGCAACATCGACCAAATTCTCAAGGCCGGCTGGTATCTGCTGGAACTGATCGACGAGATTTTGGACCTTGCACTGGTCGAGTCCGGAGAACTGTCGCTGTCTCAAGAACCGGTCTCGATCTCGCAGGTAATGGCGGAGTGCCAGGCGATGGTTGAGTTACAGGCGCACCAGCGCGACATAAGCATGGTGTTTGCGCACATTGACCCTGTCCTCTATGTGTGGGCCGACCGGACCCGGCTGAAACAGATTCTGGTCAACTTGCTGTTCAACGCAATCAAATACAACCGGACGGGTGGTTCGCTGTTTGTGGACTGTGCACTGACGCCCACGCAGGCGATACGCATCAGCGTGCGTGATACCGGCCTTGGGTTGGCTCCAGAGCAGTTGACCCCACTTTTTCAGCCCTTCAACCGTCTCGGCAGAGAAGCCGGCACGGAAGAAGGCACTGGTATCGGTCTGGTCGTTACCAAACGTCTGGTCGAACTGATGGGTGGACGCATTGGGGCTGAGAGCCTGGTCGGACAGGGCAGCGTTTTCTGGTTCGAACTGGATCTTACGGCCCCGCCGCGCGCCGACCATGCAGTCCCAGGCGAATTGCCCTCGCCCGAAGATGCACTGGCGCACACACTGCTTTACGTCGAGGACAATCCGGCCAATCTCGAACTGGTGCAGCAACTGGTGGAGCAGCAACCTGGTTTACGGCTGCTGACGGCACTAGACGGTACTCTTGGGGTCGAGCTTGCGCGGGCCAATCTGCCGGTCGTCATTCTGATGGACATCAATCTGCCTGGCATCAGCGGAATTGATGCGATGCAGATCTTGCGTGCAGATCCCGTGACGGCGCACATTCCGATCATCGCCGTCAGTGCCAGCGCATCATCCGCCGATATCGACGCGGGCCTCAAAGCCGGCTTCTTCAGTTACGTAACAAAGCCAATCCGGATCGACAGGTTCATGGAGTCCCTCAACGCGGCGCTGGCTTTTCCACAAACACCGGCAGGACGGGTCAACCAAAGAAGCTGACGCCTGTCGGCTCATCGAATACGGGTCTCTGCAGTATTTGATGCATCCAATCGATCGTTACCTTTCGCCGGCATGAATGGCGTTGCTTTTTGTCGGCCAGCGGCTAGTCAGACCAAGCCTGCCACTGCAACGTGGCGTGCAGACTGGTCTATCACCTGGATCTTGCGCTCCACAGTCAAGGAGCTAATGGCGAAGGTCGGCTTGCGCAGCGAAGGCGACTGCCACTAGTGTGCGGTCGAGTTTTCCTTTAGCCGTCAGTTCATGGCAGGGAGCAGTCGGGCAGTCCGGGGCCAACTGCATCCGCATACCACCCCAACCGGACAGCCTAACGGGGTCGCCCGGAAGCAGACGCAGCGCGCGGAAGACAGGCCGCTGCCGCCGTGGCGCCAAGTCAGCCGAGGCGACAGGCCTCTAACGCCCCGACGAGCGGCGCGAAGCAGCACGTCACAGGCGCTGCCGGCCGCTCGATAGCCGAGGCCTGCACGAGGTTCGAGAACCCCGCTCAATAGATGAACGGCGGAACAATGTCCCGGTGCCGGCCCGCGCCAGCAGCGCGGTGACCACGAGACAGTTCGCGGCGATGTCCAGCATGGGGGTGACTTAGCGCTTGAAGGCCAGCACCAGCACGCCGCCAGCCACCATGGCGATCCCAGTCCAGTCGCGCAACGAGGGCCGCTCGCCAAGGAAGGCGAACGCGAAGATCGCCACCAGCACCAGGCTCAGCTTGTCGACGGGCGCCACCTTGGATGCCTCGCCGATCTTCAGCGCACGGAAATAGCAGACCCAGGACGCTCCGGTCGCCAGGCCAGACAGCGTGAGGAACAGCCAGGTCCTGCCCGACAGATCGAACGGGTTGCTCCACTTGCCGGCGAACCCGATGAAGGCCGAGAGCACAACGATGATGATCGCGGTGCGGATCAGCGTCGCCAGGTCGCTGTCGACCCCCTGAATACCTATCTTCGCGAAGATGGCAGTCAGCGCCGCGAATACGGCCGACAGGATCGCCCAAAAGAACCAACCGGTCGACGATGTCATGGCGTTTTCTCACTGGTGAGGGATCCATGCCTTCCACGCGGCGGTCAGGAGGAGCCCCGCAATTACCTTGTCCAGGGAGGTCTGCAGCCATTGTAGGTGCGGACTTCGTGCGCCAACCGATCGACCGCGTGGTCGAAAAGAGCGCAACAGCCGTCGTTCGGACGCGCAAATCGTTGGCTCCCGGTAACCCTGAACTCATAATTGATCGAGGCATGCCGGAAAAGGTCTGGCTCGCCTAGTCTTCGGGATAGAAACGCAACATGAGCCAAACGGACACCAAACGACCCAATGTCACCTTGATTTTGGTTGATGACATGGGTTTTGCCGACCTCGGTGTCATGGGATCGGAAGTGCACCCAATGGGGCCCTCGATGAAATGAAGGGCAAGTCCTGGCAGGAAGCTGTCGGTCGATCCGCCGTCATTCACATCCGGCCGCTGCGTTGTTGGTGAGGTCCTGCTGCCAACAGATTGTTGCCGTCGCTCCGACAGCAATTTCAAACCGCTTGACGGAACAGGTCACCTGGCTGCAAGGATCCGACGCGAGCCTTTAGCTGCTTCATCAAGATTCTTGACTGATACAAATTGTTAGTCTAAGATTTTTGACTAGATCGGTTTCGTTCGACGTCGAGCGGATGCTGCATCGAGAGGGCCGGTCAATGAGACCTAACTTACTGACAGTTGTAGTCGCTTGGCTAATAGGCCCAGTGCTGGTCGGGTCAGCTGTACACGCGACCGAACCGATGGTCACAACGCAGAATCTACTCAAGGATCCCAAGTTCAAGACGGCCTATCTGAGCGCACTTGGTCCGAAGGCCAAGGAAAAGTGGCTCAGCACGATGACCAACAGCGCGCCCGTCAGCAAGGTAACGCTGGTAGGCGAAAGCTTTCAGGTCGCAACACCGTGCAAGCCCCATGACTGCGCTGAGCATAACCTGCTACTCCTCTACGCACCTGTTAAGGGTGTCGTCTATGGCAAGTTGTACGAGAAAGGAATGACGACGTTGATCGGGGCACCGAGCGCCGCCATAAGCGCCGACCTTGAGAAGATGTGGAAGAAGGAATTCCGGCAGCAGTAGTGGAAACGGACTGCCGTCAAAGCGTTACTTGATGTGCTATTTCTGCTGCTTGTTTTTGCCGGAAATGATCTCTGTCATGAACCAAACGCGACCGTTGCCGTTTTGCGCATTGCGCGCCAGGAACTTGCCTGCACTCCGGTCACCAGTGACGGATGCAGGCTGCATGCGGAAACAATCCATGGGCAGCTTGTGGGTTGGCCGAGGACGAACATCGGTGCACTTTGTTCGCTCGCAGCGAAGACCGTGGGTACACACCACTGATCCGCTTTTCGAGCAGCTTGTGAACGAGGTCGACATTGCCACCCGTCCGCCATCTCTGGTGCCGATCAACGTGCGGTTATGGCTACTAACGATCCGGCCTAAGCACGTTACCAGCCCGAACGCCAACGGTTAGGCGTGAGGACTGAGGCCGAAGTCTCTAATCGCCTGCGTGAAATAGCTCTGTTGATCTCGAGCAAGAACGGCTCACTAACCGACGAACCGATAAAAAGGAAATTTAGATATGTCCAGCTTCGCCACAGTCAAGGCCGGCCGCCGTACCATCAATCTTCACGCCTTCACGGGACAGGTTGTCGACCAGCAGCGCCGTTCCGTCACCGAGGTCACCCACCACCAGAATAACGCGGCGCTCGGCACCACGTCCCAGACCTCCAGTTTCAACAAGATCTTCCTAAAGGCTGATAACGGCGATGAGCGTTCGCTGGAGGTCGCAGACAAGGACTTTGCAGCGCGTGCTGGCCAGAAGGCGTCGTTCATCTGGGGTATCCGGGACGGCAAGACGGAGGGCGACTATCTCGCAGTTGTGAATCATGAGACTGGCGTCGTGCAATGCATTCGCAAAGCCATCAACGACAATGCGGGCCCCCCCGGCTACAACATGCTACTGATTCTTCTCGTATTTGTGTTCGGCGGTGTGGGGGCCTCCGACGTGTTTAGTGGGCATATCGCTTCTGCATTGTTCTTCTTTGCGCTTGGCGGCGGCGGCATTTTCTGGATCTACAGCCGCCAGAAGAGTCTGCTGGAGCAAGTCAAGACCGCCGCCTTGACAATGCGCGTGTAGCTGATCTGGTGATGCGATGCGTAAACCCAGCCCCGAGCCCCGTACCGTCAAGTGCATGTAGCGGCTGGCAGGAAATACCGAATCCAGATTCTCAATCCGACAAACTGAACGACTGCTGACGCAGAATTGCAGTAATACAGATCGCCAGAACAGCTACCTGCAAGTGCCAGCGCCATCCCCTCGCTATCCTGCCGCAACGACCCGTTGAACCACCGACACCCCACATTCAGCCTCCCGGGCAATCTTGCGAATTCCATGTCCATCGGCTCGCAGTTGCGGAGTGAGCAAGGCCCTATTCCTGCCTGCGGTATCAATCCGGACGCTGTCGATCCGCACGGTGATCTGGCCAAGCTGCGGCACTGCTTCAAGGCCCGTACCATCCGACCGGTGGCGGACGACCCCGATCTGCTGCCCGCCCCTTGAGGCCGAGGTCCGAGCAAAAGTCTAATTGCCGGCGATTCCCGCATCTAGCCTGTAGCGGCGGTTCCTGGTCGGGGCGTTGGCAGGGTGGCGGGGGCGACGGCATCGCAGTCGGGCGCTGTCTGGATATCGGCGCCGCGCATTCGGGTTTGACCCCGGTTTGGACTTTCCGTCTTCGGGTCCCGC
>Ga0163149_10005302_pt1 | contig 13674 bp, 10 predicted proteins | sample OliLakLV19MP5G1_FD_148604 | JGI IMG/M metagenome (GOLD analysis project Ga0163149, IMG submission 148604) | Freshwater microbial mat bacterial communities from Lake Vanda, McMurdo Dry Valleys, Antarctica - Oligotrophic Lake LV.19.MP5.G1 | ecosystem: Environmental > Aquatic > Freshwater > Lake >...
ATCGCAGACGCGCGAGATGGAGCGCGAGATAGTCCTGCCAGCGCGGATCGCGGAATCCGACGGGGAAGTCGAGGCGCGATCGACGCACGTCCACCGTCGCGAATCCGGCCGCGTTCACGCCGTTCTGCAGGCTCGAACACAGCCAAGCTGCACTCGCCGCGAGGATGCCGAGCGGTATCCACGTCGGCACGCGGCCGACCCGAGCGGCTGTCGCGCCGTCACTCGGGAGCCGTCGTGTCGCGGAGGAAGACCGCGGCCGTTCCACGTGCTAGTTCCGGGCCGGAATCAGCGCCGGTTCCAGCGTGGCGGGCTGCGTCGCCGCGCCGCCGTGACGCTTCGAGATCTCTTCGATGAAGAGGTCGATCGTCGTCTGGATCTCGATGACTTCGTCGCGCGAGAGTTGGATCGTCTTGGCCGTCGCTTGCGCGTGGAGTTCGTGCCCGAGGAGGCGCGAGACGATTTTCAGGCTCGCCAATTGGCGAACGGTCGGGTTCTGGGACTTGGACGGGCTCTGGAGGTCCATCGGCGGCTCGCGGCAGTGTCGACGATGCAAATCGTCGACGAGGTTCTGTGGGCAGAGTCGTCCCCGGATCGACGCGCGCTTCCGTCGGCCCCACCCGAAAGCTTAGATACCGATGCGGAGGAGTCGTCTCAAGCGCGAGGTTTCGCGTCGAGCGTGCTGACCCGCGAACCACACGATGAGCCGACGATCGCGCGAACGCGCTGAGGGGACACCCGCCGAGCCGGAAAGCACCGGAGACGAGAGCGGGCGACGCGAACCCAAGCCGAATTCCAGGGTGAAGCCAGTGCGCAACGCGCGGCCTCCGGCCCGAGGGGCTCCGACTCACGACGATGAGCGATCCCTCACCGAGAGCGTCGCGGATTCCGAGCGAGCGCCATCCGAGGGGGATTCGAGCTACCGCGAATCGAGCGGCATCGTGTGGAAGGGCAAGACGCTCTCGCCGTTCCAAGTGCGCGCCGTCGAAGCGATCCGCGCCGGACACGACGTGCTCGTCGCGGCACCGACGGGCGCGGGCAAGACGCTCGTCGCCGAGTTCGCGATCGAAGACGCGGTGAAACGCGGTCGACGGACGATCTACACGGCGCCGATCAAGGCGCTGTCGAACCAGAAGTACCGCGACTTCCGCGCCGAAGGCATCGACGTCGGGCTCATGACGGGCGACGTGACGATCCATCCGGGCGCGCAAGTGCTCGTGATGACGACGGAGATCCTGCGCAACTCGATCTTCGAGAACCCGGCCGCGCTCGAGCCGGTCGAGTACGTCGTGTTCGACGAAGTCCACTACATGGACGACGTCGAGCGCGGATCCGTCTGGGAGGAGTCGCTCATCTTCGCGCCGAAGGACGTGCGCTTCGTGTGCCTCTCCGCGACGATCCCGAACGCCGAGGAACTCGGCGCCTGGCTCTCCGAGATCCGCGGCCGCGCGACGGTCGTGATCGAGTCGACGAAGCGGCCCGTTCCGCTCGATCACCGTTTCTGGACCGCGCGATCGGGTCCGTTCGAGGCTTCGGAGCTCGACCACGTGCGCAAGCGTGAAGTCGAAGCCGGCGGTCGGAGCGGCAAGGATTCGAGGAAGTCTCGACACCACGACGGCCGCAGTTCGCGCGGGCCGCAGTGGAACGACGCGCCGAACGCCGTGCCGCTGTTCGACGAGCTGCAAGCCCGCGATCTACTGCCCGTCCTCGTCTTTTCGTTCAGCCGCAAGGACTGCGAGCGATTGGCGCGCAACAATGAAGGCCGTGAACTGCTCACGCCGAGCGAGCGCGAAGCCATGCGCGCACTGCAAACCGATCTGCTGCGCTCGTTCTCGCTCGACCCGGGATTCCTCCAGGGCGAGATCATGTCGATGGCGCGGCGCGGCATCGGCTATCACCACGCCGGCATGCTGCCCGTGCACAAGGAAATCGTCGAACGCATGTTCACGTCGAGCCTCGTGAAGATGCTCTTCACGACGGAGACGTTCGCGCTCGGGATCAACATGCCGGCGCGCACCGTGGTCTTCAACGCGCTGCGCAAGTTCGACGGCGTCGGCTTCGACTACCTCTCGACCCGCGATTACATGCAGATGGCGGGTCGTGCGGGACGTCAGGGCCTCGACAAGGAAGGTCTCGTTTTCTCGCTGCTTTCCCAGCGCGACTTGGTCGAAGCGCCGATCAAGCGCCTGATGTCCGGTCGCGCGGAACCGGTCGAAAGCCGCTTCAAGCTGTCGTTCAGCTCGATCCTGCACCTCGTCGAGCGTCTCGGTCGCGATCGCGTGCCCGAAGCGTGGGAGAAGTCGTTCAACCAGTTCCAACACCGCGACGGCACCGAGAAGCAGCGCGACAAGAACAAGAAGGACCAACGGCGCGTGCTCGACGGGCACCTCACGTTCCTCGACGAGCTCGGGTACTTGGACGGCAGCACCCTGACACCGCGTGGACACGTCGCGAAGCTGATCAACGGCTTCGAGGTGCAGCTCACGGAGTTGCTCTTCCGCGGAACGCTCGAGAACCTGGGCGTCGAAGCACTCGCGGTCGTCTTCGTGGGCCTCGTCTACGAAGAGAGACGCCGCGCGGAAGCTGGCTACATCCCGGCGAAACTGCAAGGCACGGTGCGCACGCGCGTCCAGAAGGAAGTCCAGTCGCTCTACGCCGCCGCGGCCGTGCACGGACTGCAATCGGCCGTGAAATTGCCCGATTGGGGCCTCACCGCCGCGACGATCGCATGGATCGACGGATCTCCGTTCGAGGCGCTCGAGGACCTGACCGAAGCGACCGCCGGCGACGTCGTGCGCAACTTCCGCATGGCGAACCAGCTCATGCGGCAAGTGCGCCGCGCGATCCATCCGGACTGGGACGTGCATGCGCGACTCGGCGAGAGCATGGAAGCGTTGAACCGCGACGTCGTGGACGCACGGGCGCAGCTCGATCTGGGCTGAGCACGGCGAACCGAGTCATTCCGGCACCACGAACGACGATTCCAGCGTTCGAGCCCTGGGGAGATCCGATCACGTTGCTCGACGGGATACCATGCGTCACGGGGCTCGCCGATGAGCCGCTTCGAACTCCGGAGCTCCTTCGTCCGTTGGACTCTCTGACTCCATCTCGGCCAGCGCCTCTCTCGACCCACTCCACGCATCGATGACTTCGCCCCCCCGATCCAAACCGACCGCACCCGTCGCCCCTCCCCTCGCTTTCCCGAACGACGCGACGCTGCATCCGGACGACATCGCACTGCTCGCCGCTCTGCGTGACGGATACGTTGCGCGTTCCGAGGGCGGTCTTCACGGCCCGCTCGACGCAGGCTGGACGAGCGCGCGCGAGTTGGCGCTCTACGACGCGACGTTCGGTGCGCGCATCGGATGGAAGTGGCGCGCGGTACTCCAAGAGATCGAGCTGCGCGCGATCCAACCGCCGCGCGGAACCTTACTCGACTTCGGTTGCGGCACCGGTATCGCTTCGCGCGCGTGGCTCGAAGCGTTCGGCGCGGACGGGATGCGCGTGATCCTCGTCGACACGTCGCACACGGCGCGCGCGTTCGCGACGACCAAGTTGCGCGAGCGTTGGCCCGCGCTCGAGATCGTCGAGCTGGCCGCGGCACCGAAAGATCCCGTCGACGTGCTCCTCGCGAGCCACGTGATCTCCGAACTCGAGGATGATGCGTTCGACGGTCTCGTCGATCTCGCCCAGCGGTCGCGCTTCGTCGCGTGGGTCGAGCCGGGCAGCAAGCAGATCTCGCGGCGACTCATCGAAGCGCGCGAGAAATTGCGCGGTGGACTCACGGTGCTCGCGCCGTGCACCCATGTCGAAGTGTGCGGCCTGGCCAGCGTGGATCGCAGCCGCGACTGGTGTCACCACCTCGCTGCGCCGCCGCCCGAAGCGTTCACGACGCGCCTCTGGAACCAGGTCGCGCGCGAGCTGCACATCGACTTGCGCAGCCTCCCCTATTCGTTCCTCGTGCTCGGTCGCGGGCCGAACCGCATCGAGGCGCCCGACGCGGCACGAGTGCTCGGACGCCCGCGCGTCGAGAAGGGTCGCGCGCTGCTCGATGTGTGCCGCGTGGAGGGCGTGTCGGTGTTGCGCTTCCTCGAGCGCATGGACAAGGAAGCGTTCCGCTCGTTCAGCACGTGGCCCGGGAGGCCGCGTCTGCACCGCGTGCGCGAGACCGAAGCGCGCATCGAATCGTTCGAACCGCTCCAAGCACCGCCGCCGTGGACCGCGGACGCGCGCTGAACCACTCCTCGATGTGCTGCGGGGCCGTTTCGAGCGCGGCGCGACGCCTGGGGCGTGCAGGTCGACGAGTCCGCGCTCGCGACTCGCTCCGGCGAGGTCGATTCCGAGCGCGAAGTCGGTTCGTTTTCCTCCCGAGTCCAGATCGAAAACGAACGGGTTCTAGCGCTGCCGCACGACCCCCGGATTCGGGCGGCCGGTGTACGATTGCGCGCGTTCACCCCCGAATTCGTCCCCCCCGGCTCGCAACGTGAATCCGAACCCGATCTGCTCCGCCTTCTTCGCGCTGGTCGGTCTCGCCGCCGTTCCCGCGAGCGCGCAGTGCCCGATCGCGCGCGCGAACACCGACGTCGCGAGCCTCGAAGCCGATCTGGGTTCGGGTCTCTCGATCACGGCGCTGAATCGCACGTACCTCTCGGCCAACGGGCGTTTCGTGGCCTTCTGGAGTTCGGCGACGAACCTCGTCCCGAACGACACCAACGCGAAGCAAGACGTCTTCGTCAAGGATCTCGTCACCGGCGCGATCGAGCGCGTGAGCGTCGACTCGACCGGGCTCGAGGCCAACGGCGACTCGACCGATCCTTCGATCAGCGCCGATGGACGGATCGTCGCGTTCCAGAGCGCCGCCACGAACCTCGCCGCGCTGGACACGAACCTGCGTCTCGACATCTTCGTGCGCGACCGCGTGCTGGGCACGACGACGCGCGTCTCGACCGACTCGGCCGGCCTCGAAGGCAATCACGACGCCACGCGTGCCGACGTAGCACCGAACGGGCAAGTCGTCGCCTTCCAGAGCCGGGCCTCGAACCTCGTCCCGAACGACACGAACAACAAGAGCGATGCGTTCGTGAGGGTAATCGCGTCCGGCGTGCTCGAGTGCGTGTCGCTCGATGCGAACGGCGTCCCGGGCGACGACACCAGCGGCTCCCCCGCCCTCTCCGCCGATGGTCGCCTCGTCGCGTTCCACTCGCTCGCCGGCAATCTCCTCCCGGGCGACGTCAACGATCAGTTCGACGTGTTCCTGCGCGACCGACAGACGAACTCGATCGAGCGCTTGTCGGTCACACCGCTCCTCGAGGAGGCCGACTACTTCTCGCAAACGCCGTCGATTTCGGCCGACGGACGCTTCGTCGCTTTCAGCAGCACGGCCACGAACCTCGTCGCGAACGACACGAACAATGTTTTCGACGTCTTCGTGCGCGACACGGCGCTCGACGTGACGAAGCGCGTGAGCGTCGACAGCCAGGGCTATCAGGGCAACTCGACGTCGCAGGCGAGCTCGATCTCCGCGGAGGGGCGCTTCGTCGTGTTCCAGAGTTCGGCCTCGAACCTCGTCACGGGCGATACGAACGGTGGGCCGTTCAACCTGGAGTTCGACGTGTTCGTGCACGACGCGCTGTTGCGCACCACCACGCGCTTGTCCGTGGACGATTCGGGAGTGCAAGCGAGTTCGGGCTCGTCCTTCCACCCGTGCATCGCCGCGAATGCCGGACGCGTGGCGTACTACAGCGACGCCACGAACATCGTCGCGAGCGACGCCAACGTCGCGCGCGACCTCTTCGTGATCGGGTGCGGCACAGCGCCCGTCCCCGAGCCGATCTGCTCGGGCGACGGTTCGGGAACACCCTGTCCATGTGCGAACGTCAGCGCGCCCGGCCGCGGCTGCGAAAATTCGTTCGCGACCGGTGGAGCGCGGATGGAGGGCTACGGAACGACCGCGGTCTCGAACGACACACTCTGGTTCCAGGTGTACGGACTTCCGTCGACCGCGAGCGCGTTGCTCTTCCAGGGCACCGAAGCGCAGACGGGCGGCCTCGGTGCCGTGTTCGGGGACGGACTGCGCTGCGCCGGCGGCGCCGTGCTGCGACTCGGCGCGCGCTTCGCGAGCGGCGGGTACGTCTCGATGGGGTACGTCGTCCCGGGCGATCCGCTGATCTCGGTCGGAGGACAGGTGCCGAGCGGCACCGTGACGGTGCGCGTCTACCAGTTCTGGTACCGCAACATCGCCAGCTTCTGCTCGCCGTCCGGGTTCAACCTCTCGAACGCGGTGCGAGTCGTCTGGACGCCGTGAAGATCGAGCCGGGCTCGATCCTTCACCGGCCGGCGAGCGCGAGCGATTCACCGGCCTGAGGGCCAGTGATTCCCCGGATTGAGTCGCGGGCTTTCCTGGACGTGCTGAATTTGCCGCTCGGCGTGACGGCGATGTAGGTTCAGCCCATGCGCGCTCATCACATGTTCACGTCGCTCGTCTTCGCGTTCGCACTGACCAGTCCCGCAACGGCGCGGTGCGTCGACACGCCCGGATCGGCGGGCACGCCGACGAAGAAGGCCGAGGTCGCCGTCTGGAAACACGTCGCGGTCATCGGGGCCAGCGTATCGGCCGGCATCGGGCTCGATCCGACTTCGAACGCGTTCGCGGGCGAGAAGTCGAAGACGCAACTCGCAGAGATCATCGACGCGTCGCTCCTGCTCGAACACGACGTGCCGTGGAACGGCGCCGACTTCAACTTCTTCTCGTCACCCGAGGCGATCGCCAAGCGCTCCGTCGCGGACGCGAAGGCCGAGAAACCCACGGCGCTCATCGCGATCGACTACCTGTTCTGGCTGGGCTACGGCAACGGGAGCAACGAGAAGCGATTGGCGCGCGTCGAAGCCGGACTGAAACTCCTCGAGAGCTTCACGTGTCCCGTCCTGGTCGGTGATCTGTCCGACTTCCACGGCGCGGGCACGAACCCGTTCTACTTGCCGAAGGAGTCGATTCCACCGGCCGAATCGTTGGCGCAGATGAACAAGGCGATCTACGCCTGGGCCAAGGAGCGCAAGAACGTCGTCGTGGTCCCGCTCGCGGAGATGCTGCGCAAGATCATCGTCGACGAGCCGATCACGGTCGGTGGCGTCACGTTCGAGAAGGGGTCGAAGGCGCGACTGCTCCAGGGGGACAATTTGCACACGACGCTCGAGGGCACGTGCGCGTTGTGGTGCATCGCGGTCGAGGCGTGGCGCGCCACGGATCCGACGATTCCGGCCGAGGCGTTCCTCGCGAACCCGACCGAGCTCGCGAAGAAGGTCGAGGCCGCCGCCGCGAGTGCCCCGGTGAAGCCGAAGCGCGCGAAGCCGGGCAAGGCGAAGCCGAAGAAGGCCGAGAAGGCCGGGACGGGCGGTTGAACGGATCCGGGCGCCTCCGCTCGGTGTCTTTTACCGGTCACTCGGACTGCGCGAGCCTCTGGATGCGGATCTGGCATGTAGATCCGGAATGCAGATTCGCGGCGCCGTTCCAGAGCCCGCGAAGATTGCCGGACCGACGGGCAGCACGGGCGGACCCAGCAGCGTTCGAGAGCGTGTAGGCTCGATTCCCTCTCACGCTCTCAGACCTTTTGCTTCTCGCGCATCAGGACAGGTGACGCCGCCAGCGTGTCGTAACCGGTGATCGCGCCGGTCGCGACGTCGATCGTCCCGAACTGCAGGACTCCGGTCGGGCACGACTGCACGCACGCAGAACAGCGCACGCACTCCGGGTCGGCCATCGGCAATCCCTTGTTCGCGAAGTTCATGACGTCGATGCCTTGGTGGCACACACTCGTGCACACGTTGCACGAGATGCACTTCTTCTTCTCCGCGAGGATCCGGAACTTCGAGAAGCGCGCGTAGACGTGCATCAACGCCGCGAGCGGACATCCGAACCGGCACCACACGCGCCCCGAGAAGTGCCAGTAGAGCCCGACGCCCAGGATGCCGGCCCACAAGAGGTCGACGAACCAGACGTAGTTGAGTACGGGCAGATCGTGGAAGAGGTATGCGAAAGTCCTCGAGAAGGGTCCGCCCGGGAACGACCACGCCAGGATCTTCGCGACGAGGAGAAGGAAAGCGAACGCCAAGAAAACTTGGCCCACGAGGTTCAGTCGATTCCAGTTCTTGCCGTGCGGCATCTTCTCGCGCTCGGTGTCCCCGAGCGTCTCGGCCAAAGCGCCGCACGAGCAAATCCAGCTGCAATACGCGCCCTTCCCCCACTTCCACACGATCGCGGGGATGATCACGAAGGTCTGGACGAGGCTCACCGCGAGCCACGCCCACATCGGCTGCTCGGTGAACACGTTCCAGAAGAAGAGCGGCCACGCGAGGACGAAGCCGAACGCGCGCCAGTACTCGCGACCGTGGCCGTAATCGGCCTTGGGGAAGAACGCGTCGGCGAACGACAAGCCTGCGCCGGTGTCGAAGAACCCAACGTTGCCCATCCAGGGCAGGACGAGATACGGCAAGAGGAACAGCGGCACGACCTGGATCGCCGCGAGAGTCCACGTTTGAACGGTCACGTACGGCGTCTTGCGACGTCGGATGCGCGCGATGCCGAACGCGACGACGGCGATGCAGTACGCGAGCGAGTAGTAGAAGCCGGGTTCTCCGAGCGAGATCTTCAGCGTTCCGAGCAGGGTCGACTTGTCCGCGAAGGCGCCGCCGAGAGCGGCCCACGCATCGGGCACTTGGAATGGGAACCAACCGTTGCGTTGGAACGCTTCGCTGATCCCGAAGTACACGCCGCCCTTCTTCCAGTGGTAGACGAAGACGGCGGCGAGGACGACGAGCGCGAGGGTGACCCAGCTCATCGCGGTCCACTCGGACCTGATCTTCACGCCGCTCTTCCGGAAGAAGTCGAGCGGCGCCTCGCGTCCGATCATCGAGAAGACCGCATCGTTCGCGATGCGTCGATCGACACCGCCCGCCTCGCGCACGACGACTTCACGGTCCTCGATGGCGCGCACCTGGCTCTCCATCAAGAGCTCGATCTTCCCCGGCTTGCGGTGCCCTTCGAGGAATCCGCCGACAGCGGTCGTGACGCGTTCGCTCGAAGGCGTGGTCACCGAAACGTTCGCCATCGGATCAGCGCGCAGCCGCTCGAGGCGCTCGACGTTCTCCGGCTTCGGACGCGCGAACTCGGGTTTCCGATAGGACAGCGAGACCGTTGCACCGCACTGCGCCAACGCGATCGCGGTCTCGAGCGCGCTGTCCCCGCCGCCGACGACGAGCACGTTCTTGCCGGAGAATTCTTTGGGATCGTGCAGGCGGTTCGCGACCTTGCCCGAGTCCTCGCCCGGCACGCCGAGCCGCCGGAAGTTCCCCGAGCGCCCGATCGCGACGATGACGCGCCGCGCGCGGATCGGATCCCCCTCCGCGAGAATGACTGCGAGCGTGCCGTCCTTGCGCTCGATGCGCTCCGCCCGCGCGATCCGCGGTTTCACGCCGCGCGCTTCGGCCTGGGCGCGCATTTCGTCGAGCAAGGGTTCCTTGACCTGCGCCGTGAACTGAAGATCGCCGAACGGCGTCATCTCCGTCGGGTAGGTGTAGATCGGCTTCGCCTTGGGGAAGTTGACGACGGTCGAGAAGACCTCGGAGGCTTCGAGGAGTTCGCAAACGAGACCGCGCTTCGAGGCCTCCATCGCGGCCGCGACGCCCGAAACTCCGGCTCCGATCACGACCAGATCGACGACGCCCGACGCTCCGGCGCCGCGCTCCTTCTGGAACGCCGGATCCTCCGCGATCCGTGCGACTGCGCGCGCGCCCGTCTCCGACGAGAACTTGAGCAGCGGGATCCCGGTCAAGTCGCCGACGACGTAGATCCCCGGGACGTTCGTGCTGCCGTCGGACTCGACCTTGGGGAGCTTCTCGACGGTCCCCGCGGGCCAGCGCAAATGGAGCCACTCGACATAGCGCGCGAGAAAACCCGGTTTGCGCACCGACTTCGAAGGCGTGGGAACAGCGGCGGTCGTCGTCATCGGGGAGCTCCGAGCGTAGTTCCAGATCGCGACATGAGGTGCGCGGCCGGAAGAGAGCGTACTACGCCTGCTCCCCGGATCCCGGACCGCCGATTCCTTTGGGCTGCGGCAATCGCGGAGCTTGATCCGCGCGCGGCAAGCGCTCCAATCCGGTCGGTGGAAAGCGCACACGCACACGGCCTCGAGCCGGGCTCCCTGTGGGCCGATGACGAGCTCGTGCCCACGACGCGCGCCTCGGTCGGTACACCGCCGACGTTCGAAGCCGTCGCCGACGCCGTGCGGCACGCGTTCGGCTTCGACTCGCTGCGACCGATCCAAGAGGAAGCCGTGCGCGCGACGCTCGCGGGTCGCGACGTCGTCGTCGTCATGCCGACCGGCGGCGGCAAGAGCTTGTGCTTCCAAGCCCCGGCTCTCGTGCGCGAAGGACTCACCGTCGTCGTGAGTCCGCTGATCGCCCTCATGGAGGATCAAGTCGCGGGTCTCCTCGAGAACGGGATCGCGGCGGCGCAACTCACGAGTTCGCAAACGGCGGACGAGCGTCGCGAAGTCGAACGCAGGCTCGCGCAGGGTGAGCTGAAACTCCTCTACGTCGCGCCCGAACGATTGGCCGCCGACGGTTTCCTAGCGTGGCTCGAGCGCAGCGGCATGAGCGCGCTGGCCGTCGACGAAGCGCACTGCATCAGCCACTGGGGTCACGATTTCCGCCCCGAATACCGCTTGGTCGGCGACGTGCGCGCGCGCTTCCCGCACGTGCCGATCCTGGCGCTGACCGCGACCGCGACGCCGCAAGTGCGCGCGGACATCGTCCGGAACCTCGGCCTCTCCGATGCGCTCGTGCTCGTCGGCGGTTTCGATCGACCGAACTTGACGTACCGCGTGCTCCCCCGCCGCGACCTCGTCGAACAAGTGATGAGCGTGATCCACAGGCACGCGGGCGAAGCCGGCATCGTCTACTGCCTGCGTCGCGCGGACGTCGACGAACTCGCGGCCGACTTGAAAGCGCGCGGCGTGAGTTGCGCCGGTTATCACGCCGGGATGGACGCGGCGGATCGCACGCGCGTGCAGCGCGCGTTCCTCCGCGAGAACCTCGACGTCGTCGTCGCCACCGTCGCATTCGGCATGGGCATCGATCGCAGTGACGTGCGCTTCGTCGTGCACGCGAGCCTGCCGAAGGGCGTCGAGCAGTACAGCCAAGAGACGGGCCGCGCCGGCCGCGACGGCTTGCCGGCCGAATGCGTGCTGTACTACAGCGGCGCCGATTTCCACGGCTGGAAGACGCTGATGGAGATGAGCGCGCGCGACGCTCGATCCGAGGGCCAGGCGAGCGCCGGCACGGATCTCGACGCTCAGCTCGAACGACTCGGCCACGTGTGGAGCCTCGCGACGGGTGCTGTGTGTCGGCACAAGGTGTTGGCCGACTACTTCGGGCAGGACATGCCCGTGCCCGACGGCGGATGTCGCGCGTGCGACGTGTGCCTCGGTGAAATCGCGCACGTTTCGGGCGGCGACGTGATCGCGCAGAAGATTTTGTCGGCCGTCGTGAAGACGGGCCAACGTTACGGAGCCGCGCACGTGGCCGACGTGCTGCGCGGAGCGGAAACGGCGCGAATTCGGCAGAACGCGCACGATCTCCTGTCGGTGTACGGCCTGCTGCGCGAGTGCTCGCTGGCCGACGTGCGTTCGTGGATCGACCAGCTCGTGGGCGCGGGCCACCTGCGCGTCGCGGACGGAGAGTATCCGACCTTGTTCCTGTCGAAGAGCGGCGTCGAAGCGATGCACGCGCGCGTGCCGGTGACGCTCTACGTGCCGGCGCGACCGAAGAGTTCGGGCACGAAACGCGCGGCGAACGCGGCGCGCTCGGCGGCGCTCGACGAAGCGGGACCGGGCGTCGACGAAGCACTGTTCCAGCGCTTGCGCGAGTTGCGCCGCAAGCTCGCCAGCGAACGCGGCGTGCCGCCCTACTTGATCTTCAACGACCGCACGCTGGCCGAGATGTCGGCTAAGAAGCCGCGGACGATCGAGGAGTTGCTCGACGTGAAGGGCGTCGGCGACAAGAAGGCCGCGGATCTCGGCGAAGCGTTCTTGGCGGAGATCGGGGACGCGTGACAGCGTCACCGACCCCCGTTGGTGGCCGGTGATTCAGCGAGGTGACACGCTGCCCGAGGGCGCACCGGCCTGGCTCGCCTCGTCCATCTTGCGGCGTCGGCTCGTCGCGCTCTCCTGCATCATGCGTACGGCCGCGAGCAGTTGAGGTCCTGGGGCCGTGATCAGCATCTGCGAGCCATCGAGCGGCAAAATGGACTGCGTGCGCTGATCCGGGAACATCTGTCGCATCGAAGTCGACATCTGCCGAGCGTCCATCGGGGAGATGTCGATCAGGGTGCTGAAGATCACGGCCGGATGGTCGGCGCACTCCTCGATCGCGGAGGCATCGATCGTCACGGCATAGCCCTTGAGCGTGCCCGAATCCGGCTGCAGCGTGGTCGTGCGGTACGGTGCGGTACGGAGCCAGGCTCTCCTCCGCCGTTCTCGCCGCTGCAGGAAACACTGAGCTGCGTCGCGCGGGCGAGAACGGCGGAGGAGAGCCTGGCTCCGTACCGCGGGCGAGAACGGCGGAGGAGAGCCTGGCTCCGTACCGCCGTACCGCGTTGATTCGTGCGGTACGGAGCCAGGCTCTCCTCCGCCGTTCTCGCCGCTGCAGGAAAGTAACTGTCACGTCACGCCCGCCTGGACACCTCGGACCAGAACGCGACGATCGCGTGCATGAATCGACGCGAGGAGATGACGCGGTTGCTGATGCGGCGTGAGCGCCAGGGCCTGACATTGAAGGCCCTGTCGATGGAGAGCGGAGTACCAGCGGGGACGCTCGGGTTTTGGGCCTGGAAGCTGCGCCAGGAAACGCTTCGGCCGGGTCCGACTTCCGAAGCAACGCGCACCGGCTTCGTCGAACTCGTTCTCGGCCCTGAGGAGCGCGCGGTCGAGAGCGGTCGACTGGAGGTCGTGCTGGCCGGCGGGCGACGCATCGTCGTGCACGATGATGTCGACGAAGACCGCCTCGTGCGTCTCGTGCAGGCGCTCGAGCGATGCTGAGTCTGCCCGCGAGCGTGCGTGTGTTCGCCGCGCGCGATCGCGTGGACTTCCGCAAGGGCTTCGACGGACTGCACGCGATCGTGCGCGACGAGTTCGGCGAAGACGCTCTGTCGGGAAACGTCTACGTCTTCTTCAACGCGCGTCGAGACCGAGTGAAGCTGCTCGTGTGGGATCGCAACGGCTTCTGGCTCTTGTACAAGCGCCTCGAACGCGGCACCTTTCAGCGACTCGACGGCACGTCGGCGAAGCTCGAGATCGATCGCGCACGACTCGCGATGTTGCTCGATGGAATCGACACGAGAAACTCGAAGTTTTATCGATACTCGGTGCGCGACGTGCGTATTGATTCGCGTGGCGATGACGAACGAGTGCGAGCCGGTCCGTGATGTCGAAACTCTGACGGCGTTGCTGCTCGCGGAACGCGCGCGAGTGACCGAACGCGATGCACTCATCGCTGATCGCGATCAGAAGATCAGCGCGCTCGAGCACAAGCTCTCCGTCTGGGCCAAGATGCTCTTCGGTCCTCGCACCGAAAAACGTCGGCCAGAACCTGCCTGCGCACCGGGCCAGGTCTGGCTGCCCTTCG
>Ga0163149_10005303_pt1 | contig 13674 bp, 10 predicted proteins | sample OliLakLV19MP5G1_FD_148604 | JGI IMG/M metagenome (GOLD analysis project Ga0163149, IMG submission 148604) | Freshwater microbial mat bacterial communities from Lake Vanda, McMurdo Dry Valleys, Antarctica - Oligotrophic Lake LV.19.MP5.G1 | ecosystem: Environmental > Aquatic > Freshwater > Lake >...
AATATAATCATAATTATTTGATTATCAATTAGTTATATCGTTATTTATTAACAATTTGATTTTTAGAACTCCCCTTAAGATTATTTAAGATAAAACGCCGCTTTAGAAATCTAAGAATAGACCATCAATGGTTTTCTCTAAGTGTATTTCCGAAGGTATATTTGCTCAACCTAAATCAAATAATAATTTCAAATGAAAAACTCCTACATTTTAATCTTATCATTTATTTTGTCCCTTAGTGCCAGCGCGCAGAACTTTTATTATCATTTAACCTATGGTACGGAAGCGGCATATGATTGGAGTTATTCGGGAACAAGTGTTTTATCTTCCGTTGGTGGAGATAAAAACGATGTGCTATCTACCGCTCAAGCCTTGCCCTTTGCATGGAATTTTGGCGCCGGAGCAGTAACACATTATAAAGTAAGCGATAATGGTTATATCACTTTTGATACCTCTTCAATTACAAGTTACTCAGCCAATATTGGAACCATGAGCACAGCAGGGCCAAACAGAGCCATATTTGGTTTTTGGGATGATCTTGAATTGAAATCATACAACACTGTACATGATTATATCTATAAATGGACATATGGTTCGGCACCGAACAGAATCCATGTGATACAGTGGCATGGTGCTACACCACAAGGCCGTAGCCCTCAAACAGAAAATCTTTTTTTTGCAATAAGAATATACGAAGCCGGTGGGTTCGATGTTGTTTATAATTTTCGTAATAGCTCTACAGTAACCGGAACAACAGGTGTAGAAGATACTTCCAGCACAATGGCAGGTGTAATTGGCAAAATGGTTACCGGCAGCCCTTCAATAAATTTACCATCTGCTCCATTACTCGAAGTAAACAGACCGGTGTATAAATTTATATTTGGGAATCAACCTTCACAGGATATACATGGCCTTAAACTAACAATGCCAGAGATTGTTTCTGCCGGAACATCTGTTTCTGTCACAGGACAATTAATAAACTATGGCTCGAGTAATGTTAATTCATATCGCTTGAATTATATGATAAACAACGGCCCTGTTCAATCACAAAATTATTCCGGTCAAAATATTGGAAATAACGTGATCAGAAATTTTACCCACAATATCTCATGGACTCCAACTGGCGCAGGATCATTTTCGAATTTAAAAGTATGGGCCGATAGTATTAACGGCGTTGCCGACATGAATAACACAAACGATACATTAGATGAAAATATTTTTGTGAACCAGGGAACTGCAGGAACAAAAAAATCATTTATTGAAGAATATTCAACCGCTCCTTGTGGATATTGCCCTAATGGAACTTATGTAATGGACACTATCCTTACGAACCATCATGATATATTAGGAGTAACGCACCATGCAGGATATTTAACAGATGCGATGACTATAGCAGCAAGCTCAACACTTGCAACAGAATTTGCACCAGGGGCACCTTACGCTTCTTTTGACAGAGTTGAATGGCCCGGAGAATTTTACCCATCATCAGGCAACAGAAATGTTTGGTCGAGCCGCGCAGTAACAAGATTGAATACACCCACACCGGTTAACGTTTCATTGTCTACCACATGGGCTTCATCAACAAGAATGCTGAGCATTTCAGTGGATGCAAATTTTGTTGATTATGCGTATCCGGGTGATTTAAGAATTTCTGTATTTGTGATCGAGGACAGTGTAACTGGCACTGGAAGTGGATACGATCAAACAAACTATTATAACACAACAACTGGTTCACCATTTTTTGGAAGAGGCAACCCAATGGTAGGTTATGCACACAGACATGTTCTGAGAGCTGTTCCAAGTTCCACATGGGGTACTTCAGGAATTATTCCATCTAACCCTGCACCAGGGCAAACTTTCTCAAACAGTTATCAATACATTGTTCCTGTAGGATATAATGAAAACAAAATGAGCGCAATTGCTTTTGTAAATTATTATGATGCAAACGGAAGAAGAGAAATATTAAATGCTGAAGAGCATGAAAATATAACCGTTGGCCTGAAAGAAATTCAAAAGAAAAGTGTGCAGCAAATTTCAGTTTACCCTAACCCATCATTAGGGCTTACCGCAGCCCATTTTAACTTACTGAACGAAGATCGTGTTTCATTATCCGTCATCAATATGATCGGTGAAAATATTTTCTCCATAGAAAGTCAGAATTATACCGCGGGAGAGCACGCATTGTTTTTTGATACAGCTAATTTACCAGCAGGCATTTACAATGTTACTCTTCAAACTTCTAATGGAGCAATTTCCCAAAAACTAATCGTTTCAAAATAAAAGACGATAGCTTTAAAAATAAAAAGGGCGACCCAAAATTTTGGGTCGCCCTTTTTATTTGAGAGCAATTAATTTTTATTTAAGTGTGATGTTGTATGTTTGACCATTGATGGTAACTGTTGCCCTATTATCACATGCACCTGTTCCATAATCTACAGTACGTGTTGCTTTGCCGCTGGGGGTGAGATCAAATGTTCCCTGAACAAAATGTTTGCGACAGCCTAATGCCATGTTCCTGATCAATGGACTCGTAATTGTTGCAGTATATGAAACACCTTTAGCACTTGTTCCACTTGCACTACCTGTAATTGAATATTGATCATCACTCCACATTATAGTGCTTTCCCCCTGAGTCCACTCTCTTGTACGAGTTGAGTTCCATGTAATGGTACCTCCTGAATTTGCAAGTACTATTTGTCCGCTAACAACAATACTGTATTCGAGATGCCCTGCACTATTGTGCCCCAGATTGGTTACTGTGCGAGTACCGACCAACTGATTATCGTTCACAAAATAATTTATAGGAACGGTAGTGATCACCGTCGCAGAATCTCTGTATCTGCCTGTATAGGTAACTAAAATTTTACCTCTTCTGTATCTGCCATCAGCGCATAAACAATTTGAAGAACCAAAATCAACAGTTACCGAATCGGCGTTGGCATGATATAAGGTATCAAATGTAACAGTAGCGCATGAACTCAATAAACCATCGGTAGCTACTTCTGTTCCCGGTGAATTTTTATATGAAGATACTGCTCCTGAAACTGCTCCTTCGTTCGCGATATTACCCATATCATCAAAGTATGCTTCAGAAGTTGCATTATCGTTAGATGCTGATGTATCAGTATCCTCATCTTCATGTTTTTTACATCCGGTAAATACTAAACTTAACACTAGTGCGAAAAAAAATCCCCTTAAAATTATTTTTTGTGCTTTCATAATTATATTGTTTTTTGTTTTGTTTTGTTGTTTCTTTCAATCTATGACTATTGAAAAACTAAAAGGTTTAATCCCGTTGGATTATTTTTTTACAGAGGAAACTGAAACCCAAATGTACCTATTGTTTCAAAGGCCCAAAAATGATGATTTGCTTTACCGGTGCCAACAGTTAAAGCATTTAAATAATTGGCAAAAACCCCTTTTATAGTAGGTTCAACATAAAAGTATTTAAAAAGATCATAACGCAAGCCGATTTCTATTCCCGTCACATAGCCAGCAACGTGGAATTTATTATTCATTTCCACACCAAATAAATACACATCGCTTCTGGGAATAACGATACCCACTCCTGCTTTACCTACAAAACTTAACCAATGTTTTTGGTTTGAAGATTTAAAAATATAATGTCGCTTCATAATATTAAACAGCAAAAAATTGGCACCATCAGTATGCTCAAATTTCAACAGACCTGGACCTACTATTGTATCAGTATCATAATAAACTCCCCTTATCGTTCCTTTTAAATGTGCAACCTGGTTACCATCCATCACATATTTAGTGTGATCAAAATTAATTTCGAACCCTAAATTTCTTTTATCATTTAAATAATATCCAAACCGATATACATACTGAGGAATCGAAAGGTCTTTTGTCCAAAAATCCTGATAATCACTTTTTCTATCTTGTGCAGTTAATTTATACAATGTAAAGTCATAATTATCTGACTTGGAATTTTTAAAATGGATATCGCTTTTGGAATACCATGCCCTATTATACCCCCAGGAAAAATAAAAGGTACCCTTGCCGGTTTTATGTTGACCGGGGCAATTGCAAACAGAAGACTCTTGGCTACTCGCAGAGATTGCGAATAGCATCAAAATTACAATAATCCTTCTCACTACTTATGGGCTTGTAAGTATATCCTATCATCAGCAAAACAACCATGGAAAACACATAGCATGGTAAGTCTAGCTGAAACAATATCAATTAAATACAATAAACCAGCAATTACAAATGTTGCAATCAATCCGCACCACCCTATTTACGAAGCTTACGCAAAACCAATATTATTCTTACGAATGTAATATTTTATTGAATAAAAAAAAAGCTCCCCTGAATTATCAGGAGAGCTTTTTAACATAAAGCCATTTTTTACATCATTCCTTCCATTCCACCCATTCCTGGATGTCCGCCATGACCATGACCAGCTGATTTTTCTTCTTTTTCGTCAGCCAATACACACTCAGTTGTAAGAAGCATGCCTGCTATAGAAGCCGCGTTCTCTAATGCAACACGTGCAACCTTAGTAGGATCGATAACTCCGGCTGCTAACAGATTTTCATAAATCTCTGTTCTTGCATTGTAACCGAAATCATTTTTACCTTCTCTTATTTTTTGTACCACGATAGAACCTTCACCGCCTGCGTTAGCAACGATCTGGCGAAGTGGTTCTTCCAAAGCTCTCTTAACTATAGCAATACCTGTTTGCTCATCTTCATTAGATCCTTTTAATTTTTCGAGTGCATCAACAGCACGGATATAAGCTACTCCGCCGCCCGGTATAATACCTTCTTCAACAGCAGCTCTTGTTGCGTGTAATGCATCGTCAACGCGATCTTTTTTCTCTTTCATTTCTACTTCCGTAGCTGCACCGATATAAAGCACTGCAACACCACCGGCTAATTTAGCCAAACGCTCTTGCAATTTTTCTTTATCATAATCAGATGTTGTAGTCTCGATCTGAGCTTTTATCTGATTTACTCTTCCAGTGATATCAACTTTTTTACCTGCACCGCCAACAATGATTGTATTGTCTTTGTCTACAGTAATTTTTTCCGCTTTTCCTAAGAAAGAAAGATCTGCATTCTCTAATTTAAATCCTCTTTCTTCAGAGATAACTGTTCCACCTGTAAGGATAGCGATGTCTTCCAACATTGCTTTTCTTCTGTCACCAAAACCTGGAGCTTTAATAGCACAGATTTTTAATGCGCCGCGAATTTTATTTACAACTAGTGTAGAAAGAGCTTCTCCATCCACATCTTCAGCTATGATAAAAATTTGTTTTCCTGTTTGAACTGCTTTCTCAAGTATTGGAAGCAACTCTTTCATGTTTGATATTTTTTTATCATATATCAATACATATGGACTCTCCATTACGGCTTCCATTTTATCTACGTTGGTAACAAAGTAAGCAGAGATATAACCTCTGTCGAATTGCATACCTTCAACTACCTCAACGGTAGTATCTGTTCCTTTTGCTTCTTCAACAGTGATAACACCTTCTTTTTTTACTTTACCCATTGCTTGCGCAATAAGTTTACCTATCTCGCTATCATTGTTTGCAGAGATCGTAGCAACTTGTTCAATTTTTTTATTGTCTTCTCCAATTGATTTAGATTGTTTTTTTAGATCGGCAATAACAGATGTAACTGCTTTGTCAATTCCTCTTTTCAAATCCATTGGGTTAGCTCCTGCAGCAACGTTTTTCAACCCTGCTGTTACAATAGCTTGCGCTAATACAGTTGCAGTTGTAGTTCCATCACCAGCCATATCAGCTGTTTTAGAAGCTACTTCTTTCACCAACTGAGCTCCCATGTTTTCGATAGGGTGTCTCAACTCGATTTCTTTTGCAACTGTAACACCATCCTTAGTGATAGAAGGTGCTCCGAATTTTTTATCAATAATAACATTACGTCCTTTAGGTCCTAATGTAACTTTTACAGCATTTGCCAATGCATCAACGCCTCTTTTTAAAGCATCTCTTGCTTCCAGGTTAAATGTGATATCCTTTGCCATTTTATTTAATTTTTGAATTTGTGATTTAAAAAATTATTGAATTAGTTTTATGGTGAACAAGAATTCTGCAATTCTTAAATTCAACAATTATTTTATACTACTGCGAAAATATCTGATTCTCTCATGATCAAATATTCTTTTCCTTCAACCATGATCTCGGTTCCGGCATATTTACCATAAAGAACACTGTCACCAACTTTTACTGTTAAAGGCTCATCTTTTTTGCCTGTACCAACAGCTATTACTTTGCCTTTTTGTGGCTTTTCTTTAGCTGTATCAGGAATAATAATTCCACCTGCTGTTTTTTCTTCTGCTGCTGCAGCCTGAACAATCACTCTGTCTGCTAGAGGTTTAATTTTTACGCTTGCCATTTTTGTTATTGTTAAAAGGTTAATATTAAAAACTCAAACTAATTTTTTCTTGACGACCTATTATGTCACAATTGATGCCAAAGCACTATAAACAGTATTAAAGAGACAATTTTTCAGAGAAATCTGACGATAAAAAAGTCTTTGTCACCCTAAGATGACAGACTGACACCGATAAATTTTAGTTTCCAGTGTTTTCCGGAGCTGCTGTAGGCATTGGCACCCCGGCAGGAGGAACCACAGTAGAAGCTTTTTTCTTTGTAACAGAGCCTTCAGTAGTAGCATCAGTAGTTCCTGTATTTGCAGGCTTATTAAAAGCTGAAGCAAGGCAAAGAACCAATAAGGCAATTGCCAGTGTCCATGTAGCTTTTTCCAAAAAATCGGCAGTTTTACGAACACCCATTACCTGGTTAGAAGAAGCGAATGACGATGATAAACCGCCTCCTTTTGAATTTTGAACCAATACAATAAGAATAAGAAGTATACAAACTGTGATCAACAATATCGTAATTATAGTACCCATGATAAATTATAAATTAATTAGCCTTTCTATTTCTTGAATTCGGGCTGCAAAGTAACTACTTTTTCCCGGATATTTCAAACGCAGACTCTCATATACTTTTATGGCCTTAGGGTAATTCCCCTGTTTTTCATAAATTTTAGCTAAAGTCTCGGTAACAATCTCAAAATTATCAACAACACTCTTTCTTGCTTTATCAACCGGTGAATAGAAAGAAGCGGCAGGGCGCGTCATTTTTGGTTCATGTACAATGAACTTATCTATCATTTCTGTATAGTTAAGTTTCTTCTTATCCTCTTTTGGAGTTTTAGGATCCGATAGCTTTAACCAATCCGAGAAGCTGAATTTGGAATCCGATGAAATAGGAACATCCTCAATAACAGGTTTCTCCTTGCTTATCTCCTTTTTATCCTCTAGAAATGGCTCATCAACTTCCTGTTTAATACTGGAATCGATCGCTTTACTCAGTATCTCCTGGTCTAAAGAAGAAAGTTTTTTTACATCAATTTCAATCGGTGTATTGGGCGCCTCTAAAACTAATTCTACAATTTCAACATCCTTCTTTTCAATATCATCAGGCTTAACAACCTCAGTTGTTTTTACAAATTCTTTTGGCTGAGAAGAGCTGTGTTTTACAATTAAACCTTCAACAGGTTTTGTTTCCACGAAAGCAACTTTCTCTTCTACAACTACTGTTGAATGGATAACCTGAGGCACCGCAACAACTTTAGCCGGATTATTTATCAACTGATACAAGACCTTACGATCGGATACGTATGCCGCGGCACGTTTTAATTGGCCAGAATAATGCATACTGTTTTGATCGTACAGATTTTTTGTATAAAGCAAATGAGCCGTTTGAAAATAAGGGAACTCTTTCACCACATCATTGAGCAATGCCACGCTATCCGAATTAAGATTTACCGGATTGCGAAGCAGTGATATGAATTGATCCTTATTCATTACCAGTTGTTAAGCGCTTTGTTAAAAATATCCTGAACCAATTGATCGTTGATCTGCTTAATGAGTTCAGCCTCTACTTCTGCAAGACTCTTTGTACTTTGATAATCTGCAAATCTCGAAAAATTGGTCTCAAAGTTTTTTGATTCTTCAAACTTACTTACATATTTCACGCTAACAGTTATTGTCAACCTGTTCTGTGCTGCCTGGTCATTGCTTTGTATCGAAACAGGCGAGGTTGCATAGCCTGTAACCGATCCTTCAAAAGTAATATCACCGCCTTTATCCGTTAGTGCCAGGTTAGTTTGTGTCTGAAAAATATTCCGCAATGCCTCTGTAAACGATTGGCTATAAGTAGGATTTGCCAATGAAGCCTGGTTAGCAAAATATTGTATGCTCACCGTTTTAACTTCTGGCGGAATCGTTATCCCTTTAAATCCATAATTAACCTTGCAGGAATTGAAAAAAGTTAGAAGCACGAAGCACGAAGTGAGAAGCACAAAAAACCTTGCAACTCCTGACTTCCAACTTCCAACTTCCAACTTCCAACTTTGAACTTTAAACTTTAAACTCACTTTACTCCTTTATGTTATACTCGTTTATTTTTCTGTATAGTGTTCTCTCTGAAATTCCTAATTCTCTTGCTGCGTTTTTTCTTTTCCCTCTGTGTTTTTTCAGCGCCGTTTTAATCATATCTTCTTCTACCTGTTGTAATGATAAAGATTTTTCTTCCAACACTTCAGGCTCATGAATTTCTTCTTCCTTACTGATTAATTGCTCTCCATAACCCAATTGAATTGCGTTGGCTTCAGGGGCCCCAACATCCTGGTAAAGCTTTTTAATAATCTGTTCATTCTCCGGGTGAAAATCCTGTTTTAACCCTGTGTCATTCTCAATTAAATCGACCACAATTTTTTTAAGATCAGTTAGATCTTTTTTCATGTCGAACAATACTTTATAAAGCAAATCCCGTTCCGAAAAATCTCCTCCCCCTCCTGAACCATCCTGTTTTACCACCATAGGTAAAGATGATGTTTGCTTCATTGGTAAATACTTCACCATTGTATCCGCCGTTATGTCCCTGGTTTTTTCTATAACGGAAATTTGTTCCGTAATATTTTTCAATTGGCGCACATTCCCTTGCCAGTAGGCACTGGTTAGCAACTGCTCTGACTGTGCATCTAGTTTTATTACAGGCATGCGGTATTTCGCAGCAAAATCGGCAGCAAATTTTCTGAACAATAAATGAATGTCTTGTCTGCGCTCACGCAGTGGGGGAACAATAATTGGAACTGTATTTAAACGGTAATAAAGATCCTCCCTGAATTTTCCTTTTTCAATTGCTCCGGCAATATTTACATTGGTAGCAGCCACCACACGCACATCAGTTTTTTGAACTTTTGATGAACCAACTTTTATAAATTCGCCGCTCTCCAACACCCTCAATAAACGCGCTTGTGTAGCCAACGGCATCTCTGCTACCTCATCTAAAAAAATTGTTCCGCTATTGGCTACTTCAAAATAACCTTTACGGGCTTCATGTGCTCCGGTAAATGAACCTTTCTCATGCCCGAATAATTCTGAATCAATTGTGCCTTCCGGTATTGCACCGCAATTAACCGCAATGTAAGGACCGTGTTTACGCGCACTAAGCTGATGAATTATCTGAGGAAAAACTTCTTTACCTGTTCCGCTTTCTCCAGTTATCAAAACGCTAAGATCTGTAGGAGCCACCTGCATGGCAATATCAAATGCCCTGTCGAGTAATGGCGAACTGCCTATTATTCCAAACCTGTTTTTTATATCTTGAATGTTCATTCCCTTGTCTTGTATCTTGGTTCTTAACTCTTGGCTCTAACAACAGAACCAATCAACGTAGCAATCGTACAACTCTCCGCCAACACGTCAACATAATCCCCTTTTTTAAAATCTCCTTTAGGAAAAACAACAACACCATTTTGTGAATTGCGCCCGGCTAATTCTTCTGAATTTTTTTTCGAAATACGTTCCACTAACACTCTGTGTACCTTACCCAATCCAACTTTTGTGCGTACAGCTGAATTCTTTTGCTGCAGGTCCATTATTTCCCGCAGCCTTCTTGTCTTCACTTCTTCCGGAACATCATCTTTATATTTTCTTTCAGCTAAAGTCTTTGGTCTTTCACTATAAGAAAACATATACGCGAAATCAAAAACCACTTCGTTCATTAATGAAAGTGTTGCATGGTGATCTTCTTCTGTCTCTGTGCAAAATCCGGAAATGATATCTGTAGATATACCACACTCGGGCATAATTCTTCTTATTGCAGCTATTCTATCTAAATACCACTCACGTGTATATCCCCGGTTCATCAACTCCAAAACTCTTGAGCTTCCGCTTTGCACAGGTAAGTGAACATATTTACAAATGTTATCGTATTTAGCCATCGTATATAATACCTCATCAGTCATATCTTTTGGATGAGATGTGCTGAAACGCACACGCAGTAATGGATTAACAAGTGCTACTTTTTCCAGTAAATTTGCAAATGAAACAAACTCCTCGACTTCTTCCTCAACCCCTTCAACTTTAACCTTTGAACTTTGAACTTTAAACTTATATGAATCTACATTCTGACCAAGCAGCGTAACTTCTTTATAGCCCTGCTCAAATAAAAGTGCAGCTTCCGCAATAATACTTTCCGGATCACGACTACGTTCCCTTCCACGTGTAAAAGGCACCACACAAAACGCACACATATTATCACAACCTCGGGTAATACTAATAAATGCCGTAACACCATTTGTATCTAACCTCACCGGATTTATATCCGCATAAGTTTCATCACGAGATAATAAAACGTTCACCGCTTTTTGTCCGCCCTCAACAGTTTCAATTAATCCAGGCAAATCACGATATGCATCGGGGCCAACAACTATATCAACAATTTTTTCTTCTTCAAGTAATTTTGATTTTAATCTTTCCGCCATACAGCCCATCACGCCAACCATTGTGGATGGTCTTTTCTTCTTCAGTATATTAAATTCTTTTAAACGATTTCGTACACGCTGCTCAGCATTCTCTCTAATTGCACATGTATTAATAAGTATAAGATCGGCTTCCTTATAATCAGTTGTGGTTGAATATCCTTTATCCACCAAAACAGACGCAACAATTTCGCTGTCAGAAAAATTCATCGCGCAACCATAGCTTTCAATGAACATTTTTTTTCCGTTCGATTTAACCGCCGGATGCAATATCAACGCCTCACCTTGTTTACTTTCTATGATCACTTTATTTTCCATCTTAAAAATTGCCGCATTCCTAAATTATAAACGGGGTGCAAAGTTAAATATTTTAAAGACTAATGCCAAAATGTCACTTTCTCTTCAAAAAAAATTTCTGAATAATTTTTTCACATAAAATTATACGTTCGTTAGTTTTCATAAAGACAATCTAAAAGTGCTGTTAATGAGGTCATTGAGCAGCAACTAAAAAATATTTTTCTTTTTTTTAATTTATCAAAATTGTGCCAAAAATTCCCGTTAGTTAAAAATCAAATTTGGAAATATCCATTCTATATTGTTTTCTTTGCAACCCTTAACAAAGCATTTTCATCTTTTTTTAAAGATTTTAACGACGGAAAATAATATGGGTAAGAATTTATTTATTGTTGAGTCACCTGCGAAAGCAAAAACCATTGAAGGTTTTTTAGGTAAAGATTTTATTGTAAGATCATCCATCGGGCATATACGCGACCTTGTAAAAAAAGGAATGGGTGTTGATTTAGAAAATAATTTTGAACCTGCTTACGAAATATCCCCCGATAAAACCAAAGTAGTAGCAGACCTGAGAAAATTGGCAAAGGATGCAGACATGGTTTGGTTAGCTTCCGATGAGGACCGTGAAGGAGAGGCTATTGCATGGCATTTATCTGAAGCATTAAACCTGAAAAAAAATAACACTAAACGAATAGTATATCATGAGATCACCAAGGGCGCAATATTAAATGCACTTGAGAATCCCCGTGACATAGATCAAAACCTGGTAAACGCACAGCAGGCAAGGCGGATACTTGACAGGCTGGTTGGATTTGAACTCTCACCTATTTTGTGGAGAAAAATAAAACCATCTTTATCTGCGGGCCGCGTGCAAAGCGTTGCCGTACGATTAATTGTTGATAGAGAAAGAGAAATTGTAGCGTTTAAAAGCACCTCATCGTATAAAGTATCTGCCATCTTTAAAAATACAGATGGCTCAATTATAAAAGCAGAACTCGCAAAGCGTTTACCTTCTAAAGAAGAAGCTCTTGAGTTTTTGGAAAAATGCAGATCGGCAAAATTCACCATCTCGAATATTGAAACAAAGCCTGCAAAAAAATCTCCATCTGCACCATTTACAACTTCTACTTTACAACAAGAAGCCGGAAGAAAATTTGGATATTCGGTTGCACAGACGATGCGCGTTGCACAGGGCCTTTATGAGAGTGGAAAAATAACTTATATGCGTACTGATAGTGTGAATCTTTCGCAAACAGCCTTGGATGCTGCAAGTGCGGAGATCACACGTATTTACGGCGAAAACTTTTTAAACATCCGTCAATACAAATCAAAATCTAAAAACGCGCAGGAAGCTCACGAAGCCATTCGTCCCACATATTTTAATCAACATAGTATTGAAGGTGGAGATGTACAGGCACTTCGTTTGTACGACCTCATCTGGAAACGTACCATTGCATCTCAAATGGCAGATGCTCAGATAGAGAAAACAACTGCGACAATAAATGTTTCTACTGCTGATCTTAATTTTGTTGCACAGGGTGAAGTATTAAAATTCGAAGGATTTTTAAAAGTATATCTCGAAACAAAAGAGGACGAAACAGAGGACGAAACTACCGAGGGGATTCTTCCTCCGTTAAAAACCGGTGAAGCGCTTAATTTACAAGAGGCATCAGGCACTGAACGTTTTACTCATCACCCTGCTCGATACACAGAAGCAAGTCTTGTAAAAAAACTGGAAGAGTTGGGAATAGGGCGCCCTTCTACTTATGCGCCAACTATTTCTACCGTACAAAAAAGAGGATACGTAGTGAAAGAAGACAGAACAGGATCTCCAAGAAATTTTAATTTCATTCAATTAAAAAGCGGAGCAGTAAACACTGAAGTACGCTCGGAAAACACAGGAGTAGAAAAATCAAAATTGTTTCCTACAGATATTGGTATGGTGGTAAATGATTTTTTACTTGAACACTTTCCGCAAATTATGGACTTCCATTTTACAGCAAAAGTTGAAGAAGAATTTGATGAAGTTGCTGCAGGTAAACTGGAATGGACAAAAATGTTAAAGGATTTTTATAAACCTTTTCATAAAACTGTTGAAGTAACTACCGAAACATCTGAACGTGCTTCTGGCGAACGTGCACTAGGCACCGATCCAAAAAGCGGAAAACCAATTATCGCAAGGATCGGAAGATTCGGGCCTATGGTACAGATTGGTGCATCAACCGATGAAGACAAACCAAAGTATGCTGGCATGCGTAAAGATCAACGCCTCGATACCATTACTCTTGAAGAAGCCTTGGATCTTTTTAAATTACCAAGAGCGCTTGGCGTGTATGAGAACGAAGAAGTAACTGTTGCCATCGGACGTTTTGGTCCCTACTTAAAACACAATAGTTTATTTTATTCTCTCCCTAAAACAGATGATCCTTATACAATAGAATACGATCGTGCAGTTGAAATTTTAAAAATGCCTAAACTTCCTCGCGAATTGGGAATGTACAATGGCCTTCCTGTTAGCGCCGCGAAAGGACGTTTCGGACCTTACATTAAA
>Ga0163149_10005304_pt1 | contig 13673 bp, 5 predicted proteins | sample OliLakLV19MP5G1_FD_148604 | JGI IMG/M metagenome (GOLD analysis project Ga0163149, IMG submission 148604) | Freshwater microbial mat bacterial communities from Lake Vanda, McMurdo Dry Valleys, Antarctica - Oligotrophic Lake LV.19.MP5.G1 | ecosystem: Environmental > Aquatic > Freshwater > Lake >...
GGGTTAATAGAGCACTTGAAGTTTGATCAACTATCCCACTTTTTGCCTCTCAAAAGCACCTTATTCTTTAATAACACACGCGTGATACCGGCCCGATTGTACTTTCAAAAAGATACCGGTGCCACCATCGAGCTATTTTTACTCAATCCAGTGTGGCCAAGTACGCTCGTTCAGCAAGCAATGGAAACAAAGTCATCCAATCGCTGGGCATGCACTATTGGAAACCTGAAGCGTTGGCCAGAAGGTGCTAAGCTGGTCAAAAGCACCCAGGATATAACGATTAGTGCAACGCTGATTGATCGTAAAGCTGGCATAGTAGAATTCAATTGGAGCCCTGCTGAATTAAGCTTTGTTGAAATCATTACCCATACTGGCCTAACACCCTTACCTCCTTACTTGAAGAGGCCAGCAGAAGAAAGCGATCGCCTCCGATATCAAACTGTATATTCAAACCTGGAGGGCGCTGTTGCTGCACCCACAGCAGGGTTGCACTTTACTGACCGAATTCTGGAAGAGCTAAGAAGCCAGAATCATAAGATGGAATTTCTCACCCTTCATGTGAGTGCAGGCACATTTCAGCCGGTGAAGGTTGAGAACGTTTTGGATCACCCGATGCACTGTGAACAGGTGATTGCTACCTACCAGAATATAAATGAACTAATATTGGCAAAATCTACGATAGCGGTTGGCACTACATCCCTTCGCACGCTTGAAAGTATCTACTGGTATGGAGTAAAGCTTATCAAAGATCCTGATCATCCTTTCACTATAACCCAATTCGATCCTTATCAATTGCCTTCTGAGGTGTCCAAAGCAAAAGCCCTGGCGGCAGTACAACAGAAAATGGAGCGGGAAAATCTTGCGACAATAACCGGAGAAACCTCCATTATGATCATGCCGGGTTATAAGTTTAAGATTGCCGATGCTCTGATTACCAATTTTCATCAGCCGGGGTCTACTCTTATGCTATTGATTGCTGCCTTTGTCGGCTCGGACTGGAGGGATATTTACAACGAAGCACTAAAAAATGATTACCGCTTCCTTAGCTACGGGGATAGCTCCCTTCTATTTCCAAATCGCTCCCAATCAGTTAAAACCATAATTGAAGAGTAACTAATTTGCGCCCCTCAATTCCTCTCATAAATGAGGTCAATTAACCAATCTATTCGACTATTTTTTTACTGACCTAAAACATGTTTTTCATGCTGATTTTCAGGTTCATGAGGCGAAATCTTCGACCAATGACAGAACCTATTTAGCATAAATCATGCACAATATGCTCTTAATCAATAATTAGACTTTCTAAATGAACTTTAAATTCAATAGGATTTTTCGATGAAAAATTTCAAATTTAAAACCTAAACCCTTACTCCTATGCTCGAAAGGTTATGGAAAACACTTGATGTCGAGCCCAATGAAAGAGGGCCGGTATCACTCCTTCTGATCATCAGTTTTTTTATGGGACTGTTTTTGGCAACAGTGGCTGTTGCCTCTCAAACCCTTTTCCTACAGCATTTTAATGAGCAATTTGAACTGCCAAAGGCACTTGCCTTTTCCGGGTTACTGGGTATGGGAATCACCTTCTTATACAACTTTCTTCAGGGCCGAATCTCATTCACTGCCTTAGCCATTTTTAATCTTATACTAGTTATCGGTTTCACCGCATTTATCGAGTTTGGGGAGCCCTATGTATCGGATGTAGATAGTCTCTATCGTTTCGGCTTCATGCTTATCCTTCCTTTCACGTTCATCACCCAACTTGTGTTTTGGGGTGCTTTCAACCGCATGTTCAACGTGAGGGTGGCAAAGAGGATTATTGGAAGCGTTGACCTTGGAACCATGATTGCATCCATTCTTGCGTTCTTCACAATCCCCGTTCTTCTTGCCAGTGGCGTTCAAACCACCTCACTATATACAATTGGGTTGGTGAGTATTGTGGCCTATTTGGTACTTTTTATCATACTGGCAAACAAGTATCTCACGAAAGGACGGGCGGTTATTAAATCAGAATCTGAAATTAAAAAGCTATCCGTCATAGGCTTTTTAGGAAACCGGTATATCCTGCTAATGTCGCTATTCATCATTGTTTCGATGGTTGCTCTTCGATTTGTAGATTATTCCTTTTTTAACGCGACAACTGGTCAGTTTGAAACTGGAAGCCAGGAACTTCCCACCTTCCTCAGTTTATTTGAGGCTACCGTGGTTATCTTCAGTTTCTTGTTCACCACGTTTGCCACCGACCGCATCAATCAGGATTACGGATTGCGTGTCTCTTTAATAATCAACCCGCTTTTGCTTATTCTTTTTACGATTTCCGCTTTGGGTCTGGGTTGGTTTTTTGGATTTGATATAAGTACCGGAGAAAAAAGCTCCATTGTATTTTTCTTCATTGCCGTGGCCATGAGTAAGTTGTTTATCAACTCCTTACGGGATGCGCTCGACTCACCAACATTCAAGTTTTATTACGTGCCGATTGATAAATCAATCAATATTGATGTACAAACAAAAATTGAAGGATTTGTAACAGCATTAGCCAGTGCCGTAGCCGGAGGGTTAATCGTGCTGGTTAACCAGTTCGAGATATTTAACGTGCTGTCGATCACACTTTTCACCTTGCCCGTATTGGTGGCCTGGTATTTTGTAACCAACCGCATGTATGAAGGCTATCGCGATACACTGCAGGACTCATTAGTAAAAAACAAATCAGCGGTAAGGAGCCATATTGTTAAGGAGTATACCATGGACAGTGTTCTTGAAAAAGAAGTTAAAAGCTCTGCTGAAGAAAAAGTAATCTACGGTTTAAAGCTGATGGAAAAATTGGAACCGGCATTATTTGAAACCTCCCTACTTCAATTGGCTGATAGTAAATTGAAAAGAGTAAAACATTTTGCCGAGGAAAAAATCCAACAGCTCGGTATTCAGGCAGGAGAAAACAACGAAATTAAAGGACTTGCTATTCAGGCAGCCGGAGCCGCAGAAGACAGTGACCTGCTTTCCATTTCAGCAGAGAAGTTGATGAAAATAAGTAAATCCGTGAAGCAGACTGATCGCATGCTGGCTGCGAAGCTGATGAGAAAATTAACCAACCAAAAAACGATTTTCATTCTGCTGGAGTTAATGCGCGATCCTGATCCTAAGGTTCGCAATGAAGCTCTGTTGACTTCCCGTAAGGTAAAGAAGCCTGAAACGTGGAGCGTATTAATAGAGCTCCTCTCCTCTACTCTTTATGCTCACCATGCAGCGGCAGCCCTGAAGGAAGCCGGTGAGCCGGTGCTGCCTTATCTGGAAGCAGCGTTCCATAAATCAGGACAGAGTGATCTGGTGATGTTAAAACTTATTCAGATCATGGGGCATATTCCGGGCAAAGAAAGTCTGCAGATGCTCTGGAAAAAAATTGACTATCCGGATAAACGCGTTGTAAAACAGATTCTCTATTCGCTTCGCTATATTAATTATCGGGCGACTGGTAGAGAAGAACTGGCCGTTAAGGATTTGCTTGACAACGAGATGAGCAAGACGCTCTGGAACCTGGCTGCATTGGATGAATTGCCTGGTGAACCTCATTTCCGTTTCCTGAAAGAAGCCTTGCGCGAAGAAATTCGTGATAACTACGATCACATTACTTTGCTCCTGTCTCTTATGTATGATCCCGAGTCGATTCAGCTGGTAAAAGAAAACGTTGAAGCCGGAACACCGGATAGTGTTCAGTATGCGTTGGAACTTCTTGATCTGTTCCTCGATCAGGATTTAAAACCTAAGTTGATTCCACTTCTTGACGACAGTTCGACCTCCGACAAGCTGGAAAAACTTCAGACATTCTTCCCGCGCGAAAGCTACAACCCTGTGCAGGTTGTTAATTACATTCTCAATCGTGACTTTAATTATAACAATCGATGGACAAAAGTATGTGCCGTGTATGCTACCGCCTTTATGCCCGATTTTCGTGTAAGTCGCGGTCTTATCAGCCAGATGTTCAATACCGATAAGTTATTGCAAGAGACCACTGCGTGGGTTATTTATAACAAAGACCGTAAAGCCTACGAAACCGTTTCAGAAAGACTGCCGTATCGTGACAAGCGTTTTCTGGATTCAGCCATTGAAAACAACCAATTGCTCGATGGCCTGGATGATGGATTTTTCTTATTCATTGAAATGGTATTGCTGATCAAACAAATTCCCGTTTTCGATCGCATTCAAGGAAAGGTATTAAGTGATCTGTCGGATAAAATTCATCCGATCACACTCAAAGCAGGTGAAAAATTAGCCATCACAGAAACCCACGACATGCCAATTCTTGTCATGGCGCATGGAGAAACCCGACTTAGAAATGGCAATAATGATGTGATGACAATGAAGCCGGGTGACGTATTTGGTGATCTCTTTCAGGAGGGCCCCACACCCGTGATCACCGAAATACAAGCTGTAGAGCGAAGTGTTATATTCAAAATTAACCTGGTTGACTTCTACTTTGTGTTGGCCAACCATCACGAACTGGCACAAGGACTCATTCATAACATAACCGAAAAAGGAACGAAACAATTTGCATAAACACTACCAACATGGCATTTGATATTGACGTATTAATCACCTTTGCAGAGAAAGACAATGAAACCGGGCAAAAGAATGAACAAGGGTGGGTTTCACAATTCAAAAAGTTTCTTGAGTTGATGCTCTTTCAGGTGCTGGGATCAAAACCCAACGTGGTGTTGAAATCAGAATTTGATACAGCCACTGCTCCTGCCTTGAACAATGCCGCAATTCTGGTAGCAATTCTTACCAAAGAGTTTGTGCAATCGGGGCGATGTCTGGATAATGTAGAAACTTTCTACAAAGCTTCTGCTGACTCCAAAATAAACCGGTTTTTTAAAGTAGTGAAATCACCACTAACCGTACAGGAGCAGCCTCCTCGCCTTCGCGATCTGATAGGATATGAAATGTATCAGCTCGATACTGAAACCGGTATAATGAAAGAATACACTGACTTCTTCAGCCAAGAGGCAGAGAAACAATACTGGATGAAAATGGTGGATCTTGCCTATGATATTCACGAAGCGCTTATGATTCTGAAAGAAGGAGATTTGAAAGCAGAGGTGAAAAATATTTACAAACGAAAAACCATTTATCTCGCAGAAACCGGTCACGATATCTCAGTGCAGCGCAACATCATCAAGCGCGAACTGCAGCGACATGGTTACATTGTGTTACCAAAAAATACATTACCAACTAATATTACTGAAGTAGAAAGAGTAGTGAAAAGAGACCTGGAAGACTGCAGCCTTTCCATACACCTGGTGGGAAGCGCCTATGGCGAAATTCCGGAAGACGCTGATCGTTCTATTGTAGACATTCAGAATAAACTTGCTGCTGAAATTTCGTTGGCCAAAAGGCAAAACAATCAGGAGTTTTCACGATTAATATGGATTGCTCCAAACCTTAAAAATGCCAGCGACAAACAGAAAGCATTCATCGATACATTAAAGCGCGACACGGAAGCACAGGAAGGTGCAGAGATTCTTCAAAATCCGTTGGAAGACTTCAAGAACATTGTGCGCGAAGAATTACTGGAGTCGCAGGAGCGCAGAACCATGGATGAGTCAGGCGGTAAATCAATCTACTTAGTACACGACAAAATCGATGACATCGAAGTGAAGCCCTATAAAGAAATATTGGAGAAATCAGGCTTCAAAGTATTGATACCGGCTTTCGAAGGAGAACTTTTAGAAGTGCGCAAACAACACATTGATAACCTGCGCAACTTTGATGGCGCCATCATCTTCAAAGGAAAAGTAAACGACCAATGGGTGCGCATGAAAGTACTTGACCTGTTAAAAGCGCCCGGCTTTGGAAGAAAAAAACCGATTAAGGCGAAAGCACTGCTCGCTTCGGGCAGCCCCAACCTGGATAACTTCAAAAACCAGAACCTCACCATTATTTCCGGAGACGCTCAGCGCTCAATGGAAAATTTAAAGAACTTTTTACAAGAATTTAACACATAAACTATGAGCCAGATCGTAGACGAAAACCAAGGACACCCCACCCTGGTAGGAACTGAAAATCCTTTTCCGGGACTGCGTCCGTTCAAAATTGAGGAAAGTCACTTGTTCTTTGGCCGCGAAGGTCAGAGTGACGAAGTGCTGCTCAAACTTTCGAAGAGCCGGTTTGTTGGTGTGATTGGTCCTTCAGGAAGTGGTAAGTCTTCGTTCATCTATTGCGGAGTACTTCCCATTTTATACGGAGGGTTTCTTACCGACAGCAGTCCTAACTGGGAAGTGATCGTAACCAGGCCCGGTGCAGGTCCCATTGATAACCTTTCTGAAGCGTTGCTGAAAACAGCGCAAGATTACAACTCGGCAGATCCGGAAGATAAAAAAATCAAACGTACCATCGTCTCCACGCTCTTGCGAAGCAGTTCGTTGGGTTTGGTGGAAGCTATTCAGCAATCCAGAAGAAAAGAAGATATCAATTATCTGATTTTAGTCGATCAGTTTGAGGAACTCTTCCGCTTTAAAGACAGCACCGATCCAAATTCAGTGAATGAATCGCTGGCATTCATCAACCTGTTGATGGAAGCCATCAATTACGAAGATGCACCGATCTATGTGGCCATTACCATGCGTTCTGATTTTATCGGTGACTGTGCGCAGTTCCCCGAATTAACACGCAAGATCAATGACAGTCACTACCTGATTCCGCAGATGACGCGCGACCAAAAGCGAAGGGCCGTTGAAGGACCGGTGGCCGTAGGTAATGCGAAAGTAACGCCACGATTGGTTCAACAACTTTTGAATGATCTTGGAGATAATCCTGATCAACTCCCAATTCTTCAACACGCGCTGATGCGCACATGGAGTTATTGGGCCAAGTTTAAAGATTATGATGGCGAACCGGTTGACCTGAAACACTATGAGGCCATCGGTACCATGTCGGAGGCATTGTCGCAACACGCGAACGAAGCCTTCGATGAATTGGATGAAGAACAGAAACGCATTTGCGAAATCATGTTCAAAGCTATTACCGAAAAACGCGGTGAGAACTTTGGTATACGAAGACCGACACGACTCAATGAAATTGCATCCATTGCGGATGTATCGGAAGCCGATGTTGTAGAGGTGATTGAAAAATTCCGTGAGCCGGGAAGATCACTCATTACCCCAGCCTTTGGCACACCGCTATCATCCCGCTCGATGATTGATCTATCACACGAAAGTTTGATGCGCATTTGGGTGCGACTGAAAAATTGGGTGGATGATGAATCAGAAGCTGTGCAAATGTATTTGCGATTGGCCGAGGCAGCCGCACAGTATCAGGTAGGCAAAGCCGGCTTGTGGAGGCCACCCGATTTACAATTAGCTCTTAACTGGCAAGCGAAACATAAGCCCACATTAGTATGGGGCCAACGCTACCACCCCGCCTTTGAGCGCACGTTGATATTTCTCGAATACTCTAAAAAGGAATTCGATACCGAGCAACGCATTAAAGAACTTGAGCAGAAACGTAAACTTCAACGGGCTCGTGTTACCGCCATTGTATTTGGTACTTTGGCCGGTATTGCCCTGATCGCATTTGTTTACGCGTTCATTCAGCAGGGCGTGGCGAAGTCCAATGAACAAAGAGCTAATGAACAAGCTACTATTGCTAAGGAACAATCTGCGTTAGCTAAAGCACAAGCATTGAGGGCAAACTCGGAGGCTGAGAGAGCAAAGAAAGCAGAGGCGGAAGCCAAAGACCAAGCAAGAATTGCAAAAGAAGCTCAGGCAGATGCTGAAGCCAAAAGAATACTTGCTGAAGAAGCAGAAAAACGAGCTAAATATCAGGAAGGTCAGGCAAACTTAAATGCTGAAAAAGCAAGAAAAGAAGCCAAGCGAGCAGATGAAGAAGCTAAAGCAGCCAAACTAGCCAGAGATGAAGCACAAAAGCAACGCTATCTAGCCACTGCCAAAGCTATGGCCATCAAATCTAAAGAGCTTGGCAATACACTTGAAAAGGAGGCGCTGGTTGCTCAACAAGCCTATCTCTTCAACAAGAAGTATGGAGGCTACATTTATGATAGTGATATCTATAGTGGTTTGTATACTGCGCTGAAAAATAACGATCATCCTTTAACCAAGAGTCTGGAAGCTCATAAGAATGGAGCTGCCCGAGCAATGGAAACTCATGGTCCTGGAAATCACATTTACTCAGGAGGAAGTGATGGGAGGATTTTCCGATGGAATTATGTTGGTGGTGAGTGGAAAGCAGAAACGATTATGGATGAAACCAAACGAGGTGAACCTTATATGGTGTTTGCGATGGATACAAGCCCTGATGGAAATACATTAGCGGCAGGCGGTCTATATCCAACCAATAGTGAAGCCAACTTCATTGAGTTATATGATTTAAAAAATCCCGGTGAACGTAAAAAGATTTCCGGATTCAAATATGATGTGAACGACATTCACTTCATGCCTAACGGCCAGGGACTGTATGCGCGCGATAACTCAGGGCTGAGTATTAAATATTCTGATCTCACCACTGCCAAAGAAGTGATTACTTCCAAAGTGAAAATTCTTTCCTTAGATCTAAACGCCAATGGTACCATGCTGGCAGGTGCCGGGGCAGATGGTAATCTTTACTTGTGGGATATTGGAAAAGGATACGCAGCAACGATTGTAAAAGATGTTTCCAAGGTTAGTCTGTCGGCTTTAACTTTTGCGCCTGATGGTAAACAAATTATTGTTGGTGATCGTGATGGCCAATTGTACTTGATCAGCAATGGACTAAAGGTTCGTGATTTACCTGGTCACTCTTCACAAATCGAAGACATCAAGTTCAATCATGCAGGTAACTTCTTTGCTTCCGCCAGCAAAGACTTCACCGTGCGGCTATGGAATTTCCGCCAGCTCAACCAACAACCAGTCATTCTAAAAGATCATGACTGGGCGTGGAGTGTTGCCTTTACTCCGGATGATTCGCAATTAATGGTGGGTATCAATACTGTGAGAGAAACCATAAGTAACTCAAAAGTATCAACAGATGAAACAATCCATGCTTACCCTACTGACTTCGAAGTGATGAAAGATATTCTTTGTAGTAAAACGACACGAAATATGAATAAAGAAGAGTGGGAAACATTTGTGGCTGAAGATCTTCCCTATGAAAAAACGTGTGAAAATTATCCGGGCATACAAGCAAGCAGAAGTACAACTAAAAAAGCAGGTAAATAGCGATGAAGAAACTTCTTATACTGATTCTGCTCACAGGCCTTGCGTATCAAGGTTGGTCTCAATCTACTTCCCCTGCCCAGACTTTGCGTTTGGCAACATCCACCTATGAGCAAGGACGCTTGCATGAATTGGAAGGTATTTTGGGTAAACTTGAAAATTTCACAACAGAACAGAAAGTAGCAGCTTATAAACTGTTAACGCAAGCCTACATCTATCTGGAAGAGCCAAAGAAAGCCGACTCAACGATGCTCGAACTTTTGAACACCGATCATTACTTTCAAATCAACAAAGATATTGACCCTGCTGAATTTGTTGCCTTGTATAAAACATTCCGGACAGACCCCGTACTAGCAGTTGGTTTGAAAGTAGGCGGTGCTCTTACGTTGCCCTCGGTAATGTCAGACTATTATGTTGCTGACGCATCAAAAGGAACTGGTAAGTATAGCCCGGGTTTAGGTTTTACCATAGGGTTAATGGCCCAAAAAGAAATCGGTAAGCATAAAAAAATTGTGCTTGCCCCGGAGATTATGTTTACTACCCGCTCGATCACCGAAACCTCGTTACTTTTCACAAACGATTCCACCAAAGTAACGGGAGGATCTTATGAAGCCGTCTACAAACAAAATTGGGTAGATTTAAATGCTATCGTACGTTATAAACTAAATGCAAAATTTGATCCTTATGTGGGTATTGGACCCGGTATTAGTTTTTCACTCAGTGAGGCTGCTCAATTAACAACTACCGGACTTACAAATACCTCTGTCAGTGGACCTGATGTAGACATCAAAAAGTCGTTCAGTACCACCGTGCTATCCGTTATGGGTGTAGTGGGTGCAAAACTTAGGATTGGATCCATCTATGTAGAGGCTGAGGTGCGTTATCAACAAGGGTTAACCAATGTGATTAACAATAGTTCGCGCACCAATATTGAGATGGCTGCCGACTATGCAGGTACTTTCAACAACTTCAAACAAAGCACGGTAAGCGGTACGCTTGCGGTAGTGTATCCTATTTTCAAACCCGTCAAACTAAAAAAATAAGTCCTGTATGAGAATACTCTACTTCTTGTCTTTCTTACTTCTGACCTCCTGCTTTAGCGAAGAGAAAGTGGATATTGGAAGCAGCAATACCTTCATCCGATATTATAACGGGGGATATAATGATGAACCCGTTACCATATCAAAAACAATCGATAACGGATATATTATTCTATCAAACATTGCATTAAATGATGGCCGTTATAAAATCAAACTCATAAAAACGGATGACCAGGGTAACAGCCTCTGGACTGAGATTTATCCTAAATTTAATCTCACTAGATTAGATACTAGCCGACTAAGCAGGCGAGCTTTTGGTTTACTTGTGCTAGCCGATGGCAGTTACGTTCTCACTGGAGAAGATATTAACTTCAAAACTAACCAATCACAAGCGCTCGTGATGACTGTAGGATCAGAAGGAAATGAGACCAATAATAAAATTTATTCATTCCCATTCAGTGGCAGTGTGCGCGGCAAAGCCATTATAGAAAATACATCGAATGGAGCACCAGGCTACATCGTGTTGGGCGAAGTAGATAATTCCGTTAATAACATGGTAGTGGCTGAAATCAATAAGAGCGATCTCGCGCAAAAATGGGTGAGATCTTATGGTTCTGGTCAATCTGCTCTAACCAATAAACTTTTCCTTGACTCACAAGGCAATATATTCTTTGGGGGCACCGTAGTGCGTCAAAATAATAGAAAGGTTCGGCTTGTTAAAGTAAGACAAGATTATCAAACTACTGATTTCGATTTAACTATTGGCGATCCTCAGTTTAATGAATTTGGTAATGATATCTGTCGCTATGGTTTTGGTTTTGCTGTTATCGGAACCACCAATAAAAATGGAGATAACGACATTCTCTTTCAGCGTCTTTCCGAAGATGGTACAGTGATAGGCACCCCGGTTATCTTCCCGATAAAAACCACGGATGGTATCGATGTTCCCGGTAATAAAAATGGTAATGCTATTAGCGTCACCCAAGACGGAGGTTTACTCCTTGCAGGAACTGTACAGAGTGATGATGCCATCAACTTTGGTCGTGGTGGAAAAGACCTGTATTTAATTAAGATTGATGCCTTTGGAACACCAACCTGGCAGAAAGATATTGGAAGCCGTACTGATGATGTCAGTGTAGCTGCGTTGCAAGCAGATGATGGTGGCTATGTAGTGCTTGCGAGCACTACGCTGGCGGGATTAAAAACGATCATGCTTTTGAAAACCGATAACAACGGAAATATTCAGTGATTCAACCAAGAACTGATTGACATATTGATTGAATAATTTACTTGAAATACAAATAAAGACTTTTATATGATTAGACCTATACTCCGATTCGCAAGGCTCGTTCTATTTTTCTTGACAAGCAGCGTCAGTCTATATGCAGCGGCACCTGTTGTTATTGCCGTTACTGTTCCTGCCGGAAATTATAAGATAGGTAGTGTAATTACGTTTACCATAGTCACAAATGGAACAGGATATACCGTTGATGCCGGAACAACGATTAATGGTGTCGATGTTACCTCCACGTTTGCCAGTGCCGTTGGAAATAATTACACGCTCACCTACACAGTAGCTAGCGGAAATACCGATAGAGCGTCCGTAGGTGCTATTCCTATCAATATATTAATCAGGAATGGTGCGGGGGCTGGTAATCTCACTACTTATACAAGCTCTGCCGTTTCTGCTGGTGTTACAATCGATGCAAATGTACCCACCATCTCAAATGTAGCGATTCCCAATGCAGCCATGAAAGTAGGCAGTGTAGTAACCACTACCATTACCGTAGGCGATGATGGAGGACAAACTTATACTCTTTCTTCCGGCACTATTGGTGGATTTACATTAGGTAGTTTTACTAGAATTAACAACACAACTTACGAGGCACAATTTACCGTTACCAATTTAGGAACTGATGTGGCTGCAGGATCAAATATTCCTGTAAACGTAATCATTGCTGATCCCGCCACGAACCCAAGTACAGCATACACTACTGCAATTGTTCAGGGGAGCGATCCAATTGATGCCAACGTACCTATCATTTCCAATGTAACCATTCCCAATGCGCCCATGAAAGTGGGAAGTATCATAACGGCAACCATCACGGTGGGTAATGATGGAGGACAAACTTACATCCTCTCGTCAGGTACTATTGGTGGATTTACGTTAGGAAGTTTAAGCCGAACCAACACCACAACCTATACTGCACAATTTACAGTTACGAACGGTGGAACCGATGTGCCCGCTGGATCGGATATTCCGGTAAGCTTAGTGATTGCTGACCTTGCGACTAATCCGAGCGCCACTTATTCTACAGCAATTTCACAAGGAGGCGATCCTATCGATGCCAACATTCCAACTGTTTCAAGTGTAGCGATACCTAATGCCGCCATGAAAGTTGGAGATATAGTAACCGCTACCATTACGGTTGGTGATGATGGTGGACAAACTTATACCCTCTCTTCAAGTACGATTGGTGGGTTTGCGTTGGGAAGTTTTAGCAGAACTAACAACACTACCTATACCGCTCAGTTTACCATCACCAATGGAGGAACGGATGTTGCTGCCGGATCAAATATCCCGGTAAGCATAATCGTTGCTGATCCTGCTACCAACCCAAGTGTTGCTTTTACTACAGCCATCTCACAGGTTGGTGACCCTATTGACGCCAATAACCCAACCGTGCAAATAGTGGGACTTTTGGTAACTACAGGAGGTACTGTGGTTGCCAATTTTTGGAACTCCACGAATACCGGAATAGACATCACAGTCCCTATTGCCAATTCAGATGCATCACTAGATAATGGATCCATTCAACTTCAAGCCAATGTGAATGGAGGAGGTTTTTCAAATGTGGGCGCAGCCTCCACCATCACCAATGGTGAGCGAATGGCAGGTAAAAAGGTATTCAGTTTAACCGCTGCTGAATTTGAGGCTATTTCAAGCACAGAAACCAATACTATACGATTCAGGGCAATTGTAAATGACAATGTTGGTAATACCTCCACATTTACCCAAAGTGCTTTGATTACCATTGATCAGACGGCCCCGGCAGCGCCAGGAACCCCAGATCTAACCAATGGTTCCGATAGCCAGGGTGTTGCGACAGGCCGAGTTGGAACTAATTCAGATAATATTACAAACAGTGCAAACCCTACATTTACCGGTACTGCTGTTACCGGAAATACCGTTATTATTTTTAGCAGCATTTCGGGACAGCTACCTTCGGCTGTTGCAGCCGCGAGTAGTTATTCGGTTGCCGTTGGAGCAATTGCAGAAGGGGTGCACTCCATCACAGCCCGTCAATCTGATCCGGCCGGAAATCTCTCATCTCAAAGTGCAGCACTTTCAGTTACCATTGACAGGACCCCGCCTGCCATACTTGGAATTCCTTCTTTTAGCGCAGATAATACTGCAGGGCCCAATACAGAC
>Ga0163149_10005310_pt1 | contig 13659 bp, 6 predicted proteins | sample OliLakLV19MP5G1_FD_148604 | JGI IMG/M metagenome (GOLD analysis project Ga0163149, IMG submission 148604) | Freshwater microbial mat bacterial communities from Lake Vanda, McMurdo Dry Valleys, Antarctica - Oligotrophic Lake LV.19.MP5.G1 | ecosystem: Environmental > Aquatic > Freshwater > Lake >...
GTATACACCTTACGTAACCCTGTAATTTCTCCGGCAATCCACACATCGCCCTTATTAAGATAGGCTTCTGGCTGATTTTTAAGCGCCTGAATTTCACGCAATGCCGTGCTTCGACGAAAATCATCGCGGTGTTTATCCACAGGTCGCCCCGTGACATATAACCCCAATAATTCTTTTTCCCACGATAATTGTTCGCGCACAGAAGTATCATCGCCAGGGGGCAGGTGTTCTAGCGTATCATCCTGCATGGATGACGCTTCACCAAACAGGTTTAATTGCCCCATTTCGGCATCTTTTTGATGATGTGTACTCACCGAAATGAGCCTGTCTAATGCCGCCAATAACGCAGGACGTGTGCCAAAGGCGCTAAATGCCCCCACTTTGATGAGGCTTTCTAATGCACGTTTGCCCACTTGACGCAAATCTACCCGTTGGCAAAAATCGCGCAAATTCTCAAATACGCCACCCGCTTGACGCACCTCAATAATTTTTTGGATAGCGCCCTCACCCGCATTTTTAATCCCCGCCAAGCCAAACCGAATACCACGGGTGCCTGTTTGTGGGTCATGCTGAATATCAAAATCCAGCATACTCGTATTAACATCGGGGGGCAAAACGGGGATTGCCAAACGCCGACATTCTTCTAAAAATACCCCGATTTTTTTCGAGTCATTGCGATGAGTCGAAAGCATGGCTGTCAGATATTCTGGCGGATAGTTGGCTTTCATATATGCCGTCTGCACCGTCACTTTGGCATAATCGGCGGCATGACTTTTGTTGAACCCATAATTGGCAAAAAAGTCTATATCATCAAAAATCGCGTTGGCGGATTTTTCATCCACGCCATTTTTTGGACCCCGTTCCACAAATGTGGCGCGGTGCATTTCTAAATCTTCTTTTTTCTTCTTCGATACCGCACGGCGCATCAAATCGGCTTCACCAGCCCGATACCCAAACAAATCCCGCGCAATCTGAATCAGTTGTTCCTGATACACAATAATCCCGTATGTCTCTTTGAGAATCGGCGCGAGATTGGGATGCTTATAATCGGTTTTTTCTTCTTCATGCAAACGCCGATTATATTGCGGGATGAATGCCATTGGTCCCGGACGATACAATGCCACACCCGCGATAATATTCTCAAAAATTTTGGGGCGCATATCACGCAACATTTGTTGCATCCCGCCACTTTCAAGCTGAAATACCCCCACCGTGTCGCCCTTCCCCATCATCACAAATGCCGCATTGAGCCGTTCTAATTCTTCTGGTGTAATCGTGGGGTCATCGTGCCGATAGGGGATATTATCCATCGTATATTTTATTTTATGATGTTTATCCACCAAATCGCACGCCTTACGTAAAATGGTTAGGGTAGACAATCCCAAAAAGTCCACTTTGAGCAGACCAATCTGCTCACACGTTTCCATTGGGAATTGCGTCACAGCTTCTAAAATCATATCCACCGATTCTTTATCATCTTTGGCGGTGGTTGGGCGGTGCAACGGCAAATATTCATATAACGGGTTATCGGCAATGATAATACCCGCCGCATGGGTAGAGGCGTGTCGGCGCACACCCTGTAATTCTTTGGCAATGTCTATTACTTTGCGAATTTGACTATCGCTATCATATAACCGTTTGAGGTCTGGGTTTTCTGCGACATACTCCATGAGGGGTTTGGGCTTGGCATCTTGTGGAATCAGCGATGCCGCCTTATTCACTTCCGTCAATGGCACATTGAGCGCCCGCCCCACATCGCGCACCGCCGCTTTTGGTCCCATTGTCCCAAATGTGATAATCGCCGCCACCCTATCGTGACCATATTTCTGCACCGTATAGGTAATCATGTCAGAACGGCGGTCATCGGGATAATCGAGGTCAATATCGGGCATGGTCTTGCGTTCTGGATTCAAAAATCGCTCAAACAACAAGCTATTTTGAATGGGGTCAATGTTGGTAATCCCCAAGCAATACGCCGCCAAACTACCCGCACCAGACCCACGCACATTCCACCAAATATCGGCAGAACGTGCAAATTCGCATAAATCCCACACGATGAGAAAATACGAATTGAAGCCCATTTTATCAATCACGCTCAATTCATAATCGAGCCTCGCGCGCAATTCTGGCTCATCAGCACGCGCCCCATAACGCCATTTTAGCCCGATATTGCACAAATGCGCCAAATATGACCCTGTATCATACCCATCTGGCACAGGGAAAAATGGCAAATGATACCCTTCCCGCTTGAGGTCGAGGTCGCACATCTCGGCAATTTTTACCGAATTATAAATCGCCTCTGGCACTTCACCAAAATTGCGCCACATCTCTTCTGCGGAATACACATAATAACTGTTATCGGAAAAACTCATCCGTTTGGTGTCAGCTTTGAGCGAATTGGTCTGAATACACAACAACGTATCGTGTGTATCGAAGTCACTTTCCATCACATAATGCACATCGGTGGTCGCCAACAGCCCCACACTAGTATGATTTTTGCGGTTATAGTCCACCAGCCATTCGTTGAGAGCGCGTTGTTCTGGAATATCGTGCTTCTGCAATTCCAGATAAAAATTATCTTTTCCAAAAATATCGGTGAACTGCCCAATGGCTTTATACGCATCTTCATCGCGTCCATCTTGCACAAATCGGGGAATCCGCGCCGCCAAACACCCACTGGTGGCGATGAGTCCTTCGGAATGTTTCGCCAAAAAATCTATATCAACACGGGGCTTATAATAATACCCGCGCAATTGTGCTTCACTGCTCAATTTGAGCAGGTTTTTATACCCTGCCATATTTTGGGCGATGAGCAAAATATGATAAGGATTACGGTCTAATGCCGATTCCTTATCGGTCATCCCGCGTGGCGACAAATAGGCTTCTACGCCAATAATCGGCTTAATTTGGGCTTTGACACATTGCTCATAAAAATCCATGACCCCAAACATCGTCCCATGGTCGGTAATGGCAATGGCGGGCATCTCTAGTTCCTTTGCCCGTTCCACCAATTTCTTAATTTTACTCAACCCATCAAGCAATGAAAATTCTGTATGGACGTGCAAATGCACAAAGGTATTATCAGCCATGAAAATGCCCACCTTCTGGCGCTTTTGACTTATTCAAATCGCTATCAAAATGTTATATCAGAACAATTGAATTATAACCCACTTTCGCCAAATAAAGCATTAAAAAGCGATGGTCATATCATAGAGATACGGTCATCGCCAACAAGAACTTTAATGGTTTGTGAAAAGTTTGTTATCCCTCAATCAATAAGACTTCGGGGTCTTCGATTAAATCCTTCACTTTGACCAAAAATTGTACCGCCTCACGACCATCTACCATGCGATGGTCATAGGTCAATGCCACATACATCATGGGGCGCACAACAATTTCGCCATTGACCACCACAGCGCGGTCTTTGATGGCGTGCAATCCCAAAATGCCAACTTGTGGTGGATTGAGGATGGGTGTACTCATCAATGAGCCAAAAATCCCGCCGTTGGTGATGGTAAATGTGCCACCTATCAGCGATTCAATACCCAATGAACCGTCTTGGGCTTGTTTGGCATAATCTTTGACCTGATTTTCGATTTGGGCAAAGCTCATGCGGTCAGCATCACGCAATACAGGCACAACCAAACCATCACTCATACCAATAGCAATGCCGATGTCATAGTAGTGCTTATACACAATTTCATTCTCTTGAATTTCGGCGTTCAATTGGGGGAATACCTTCAATGCACCAATCACCGCCTTCACGAAAAAGGCATTGAATCCAAGCCCCACACCATGTTTTTCTTTGAACAAATCTTTCCGCCGCGCCCGCAATTGATTGACGGCGGTCATATCAATTTCATTAAAAGTCGTGAGCAAGGCGGCGGTGCTTTGGGCTTCGATGAGGCGCTTGGCAATCGTCTGACGGCGACGGCTCATTTTCACCCGTTCCTCTTTACGATACCCACCACCATCATTCACTGCCACACTCGGCGCTGGCTTTGGCGCAGAAACAGGTTTTGGTGTGGAAACAGGTGCAGGGGCATTTTGTCCACTGATAAAATTCTGCACATCGCTTTTGGTGACTTTTGTGCCACTGCTTGGCACTTGGGCAATATCCACGCTATGTTCGGTAGCGACACGTTTTGCCACAGGGGTGGCTTTTTGTGCCTCAGATGTCACCGGTGCGGTCACACTTATAGGGGTAATCACTTGGGAAGTCGTGGCGCTGGCAGACCCACTCACCACACCCAACACCGCCCCCACTTCCACATCTGTGCCTTCTGGTGTGAGAATACTCTCTAGCACACCATCACCCTCTGCGGTAACTTCCAAAGAGACCTTATCCGTCTCTAATACGACAATCACTTCTCCCGCCGAGACCTTATCCCCGACCTTTTTTGTCCAACTGGATACAGTGGCTTCTACCACCGACTCTGCTAAATCTGGTACAACTAAATTAAACGACATCCCGTTCTCCTTTGTTATTCAGACACAACGCCTATCGGGACGGCAAAATGCCGTCCTCACTGATTTGCTAAAACTCAAAATTTCCAATCAAACGCATATTGTGTAATCATCGCTTGGTTGGCATAGTGTTGGCTCTTAGACCCCTCTGCGGGGGTGGAACTCCGCCGTCTGCCCACATAATTGACAGGGATATTCATCCCCACCAATTTCTTGATGCGATAATTCATAAAATCCCATGCACCCATATTCTTGGGTTCTTCTTGCGCCCAAACAATTTGTGTCATCTTGGCATATTTCTTGACCATCAACATAATTTCATCGGCGGGGAATGGATAAAGCTGTTCCACACGCACCACCGCTACTTCTGGATGTTGGGCGGGGTAGTCGCTTTGCACCAAATCATAATAAAATTTGCCACTGCAAAAGACCAACCGTGTGACCTCTTCTGGATTAGCAGTTGAGTCATCAATCACGGCACGCCATTTGCCCTCTGCCAATTCACGTACAGATGAATACACCGCAGGCAGGCGTAACAGGCTCTTTGGCGACATCACAATCAATGGCAACGGGTCGGTTTTGAGCAACAAGGCTTGTCTGCGGAGCAAATGAAAATATTGCCCTGCGGTGGTGGGGTTCACAATCCGCATATTGGTCTTTGCCGCCATCTGCAAAAAGCGTTCTGGTCTGCCTGTAGAATGGTCTGGACCACCGCCCTCATGACCGTGTGGGAGCAACATCACCAACGAAGGAGTTTGCTTCCATTTTTCCCGCGCAGACACGATAAATTCGTCTATGATATTTTGTGCGCCATTCAAAAAGTCGCCATATTGCGCTTCCCACAAGACCAATGTCTGTGGCGAGGTCACATTATAGCCAAATTCAAATCCCAACACCGCCATTTCGGATAGCGGGCTGTTATACACAACGAATGATGCTTTTGCCTGTGGCAATGCTTGGAGTGGGACAAGCGTATTGGGTTCATCGGCTTGCGAGTCGTATAACACGGCATGACGATGACTAAATGTCCCGCGCTCACTATCTTGTCCTGTCAGCCGAATAGCAACACCATCTTCTAATATACTGGCAAATGCCAATTCTTCGGCGGTTGCCCAATCAATGAGGGGTTCATCCACATTATCAAAAACTTTGCGCCGTGCGAGTATTGTATTTTCGAGCCGTTTGGAATAAAAATTAAATCCTGCCACCGATTCTTGGAGTGATGTATTCAGCGAGGTAAGCCGTTCCATCGGCACATTGGTCTTGACTCGTTTGGCAATACCCTTTGGTGGTTCTTCTAATGGGGGGGTATGGCGCACTTCAACTTTCACCACATCATACGCCTCTTGCAAGGTGGCAATATGCTTATTATAGATGTCATCGGCTTGTTGGGCGGTGATAGTACCCTGCTTCACCAATTTATCCGACCAAATCTGACGAATACGCGGATGATTTCGCACCACCTTATACATCTGTGGTTGCGTAAAACCGGGTTCATCCAATTCGTTGTGACCATAGCGCCGATAGCCCAACAGGTCAATCAAGAAATCTTTTTCAAATTCCTCTTGATAGGCAAATGCCAGTCGCGCCACCTCAACCACTGCCAGAGGGTCATCGGCATTGACATGCACCACAGGCACTTTGAACCCTTTTGCCAAATCGCTGGCATACAGTGTACTACGAGCATCTTTTGGCATGGTGGTAAAACCCAACTGGTTATTGGCGATGATATGAATCGTCCCACCCACCCAATATCCCGGGAGGCGCGACAAATTAAATGTCTCTGCAACAATCCCCTGCCCGGGGAATGCCGCATCGCCATGAATAAGGATTTGCATGGTCGTGCGCTCATCAAAAATTGGCACACCACGCTTATTACTCTCTGTGCCAGCCGCCCGTGCCATCCCCACCGCAATCGGGTTAATTGCCTCTAAGTGACTGGGGTTTGGTGGCATGAGCAATACAAACTTGCCATCACCATGCACATCATAAACCCGTCCCTGATGATATTTCACATCACCAGATTGCCACCCGACCACATTTTCGTCTTCTGGGTCTACAAAATCTTGCAAGATATCTTCATACGGCTTTTTCATGATGTGCGACAGGGTATTTAACCGCCCACGATGCGCCATCGCAATCGCCACAGTACGTTTATCGGCACGGGCATTATCCGCAAGCCTTACCAACTCATCGAGAAGCGAAATCATGGTATCGAGTCCCTCAACCGAAAAACGATATTTGGTCGGGAAGCTCTTTTGCAAAAATTCTTCAAATGCCTCAATTTGTGATAGGCGGTCTAAAACTACCACAGCCTCTTGTGGCGTGGCATTAAACCGATACCGCCGTGACTCTATCGCCTCTTTTAGCCATTGGCGTTCCTCTGGAATACGAATATGGTCGTTATCATAGCCGATACTCGTGGTATACACCGCCTTTAGCGATTCAATCACCTCATAGGCGTTATTTGCCCCAATCGCTAATGGGCTATCAATCAAACCTGCGGGCAATTCATACAAATCTTGTTCGGTTAACCCATGATATTCCACAGAAATTTCTGGGTCGCCAATCGGTGGTGTGCCAAGTGGGTCTAAGTGCGCCGCCACATGCCCAAATTGCCGAATCGCTTGGGCATAATTGGCAATTGCTGTCACTTTACGCACATCCGCCACCATCGCGGCGGGCATTTCTATTGTTTGCTCTGTAATCGGAGTCCAGTTTGCAAAGAACGCTCTCGTGCGTTCATCTACAGAATCGGGTGATGTGAGGTATTTTTCGTATAATTCCGCCACATAACCAGCATTTAAGCCATAAATCTTTGTTAAAGTCATATCCATCCCAAAATTTTGCGCGAACCTTTTTATCTATTTTACCCAAGTTTTAGCCTGTTCGTGTAGGGGCATGATGAAAATCATAATATTATCATCATTTCGTGAATTATTGTACAAACTAACTAACTAAGGCACAACTCTATTTGTGCATAGTATCTAATTACCCCTTGTGCAAAATTTAAAATTGGCAGATAATTAAAATACAAAATAAAAAAACACTTTTTATTTCTTATAGGAGTTCACTCAATCATGGCGACAGCCCTTAGTATGACTATGAATAAATCAGCCTTAAAAGACCAAAATGTTTCTACCCCCTATGAAACCGCATTATTACAATTTGACCGCGCAGTGTCACATCTCGACCTTTCTAGCTCTATTGCAGAATACATGCGTTACCCACGCCGTGAATTTACGGTGAACTTCCCTGTCCGCCGTGATGACGGCACAATGGAAATGTTTACAGGCTATCGGGTGCACCATAGCACCGTCTTGGGACCCTCTAAGGGTGGTATCCGCTATAGCTTGCATGTTGATATAGATGAAGTACGCGCCCTTGCCATGTGGATGACATGGAAATGCGCCCTAATGGGATTGCCCTACGGTGGTGCAAAAGGTGGCGTGATTGTAGACCCCAAAACCCTGAGCATTGGCGAATTAGAACGCCTCACCCGCCGTTATGCCTCTGAACTTATCCCACTCATCAGCCCACAATCCGATGTGCCTGCACCCGATATGGGGACAACCCCCCAAATTATGGCATGGATTATGGATACCTACAGCATGACCGTTGGCTATTCTGTCCCCGCCGTTGTCACAGGCAAACCAATCGAAATTGGTGGTAGCGAAGGACGCAATACTGCCACAGGTCACGGTGTGGTGATTTGTATGGTCGAAGCCCTCAAACGGCATGGTATCACCGATGCCGCAGGTATCAGTGTGGTCGTTCAAGGCTTTGGGAATGTCGGTTCACATGCCGCCAGCTATGCCCATGAATTGGGATTTAAGGTTGTGGGTGTGAGCGATGTCTCTGGTGGTATCTATAACGCCAATGGACTCGATATTCAAGCGGTTCGTGCCTATTATGCCGAAACTGGCGGATTAAAAGATTTTGCCCGCGCCGATAATGTCACCAACGAAGAATTGCTCGTCCTCCCCTGCGATGTCCTCATCCCCGCCGCTATGGAAAGCCAACTCAATCGCATCAATGCCGATAATGTCAAAGCCAAATTTATTGTTGAAGGCGCAAATGGTCCAACCACACCCGCCGCCGATGATATTTTCCATGACAAGGGTATCATGGTTATCCCCGATATTCTCGCCAATGCGGGTGGTGTGACCGTATCCTATTTTGAATGGGTACAAGACCTACAAGCCTTCTTCTGGGACCAAGACGAAATTTCGCGCCAATTGCGCCGTCTCATGATTAAAGCCTACGACTTTACCGCCCATACCGCCGAAGAATACGACATCAATATGCGAACTGCCGCCCAAGTTGCCGCCATCAAGCGCGTTGCCACCGCCTTGCAAACACGCGGTTTCTATCCCTGATACCTATCCATACCCCTCCATGTCACCTACTTATTTTTTTAGAATGAATTTATTTTCAGAACAAGGGACTCGCACAGTCCCTTGTTCGCATTTTAGCCAAATAATGCTATAATTCCTGCCATGATTAACTTATATGAACTCCTCAATGCGTCTAACGGTCAACTCTTTGGAGAGCCAGCCGCCCAATTATTTGAATCATTCGCCACCGATTACGAATTGGCAACGGTGAATCAATTATTTGTGGCGCTTGGCAACTCGCAAGAGTATATTGCCCAAGCCATCCAAAACGGGGTTTCTGGCGTGCTATGCGCCCGCCCTCCAGAATGTGACACTACAGGCGTTACGGTGCTACTGGTCAAAGATGTTGAGCAGGCACTTTTGGCATGGTCGCACAATATTTTGGGCAAATTTGGGACAAAAGTCATCGGGGTGACAGGTGTCGCTGGAAAATCTACCACCATCGAAGCCATTAGCCATGTATTGGGTTTGCACCATACCGTGTTGCATAACCCACACCTATCGGGCAAGCGCATCAGTATTCCCCTCGCACTCGCCCAACTCACAGATGAACACAAATTTGCCGTCTTAAAACTCGGCACACAGCAAGTCGGAGAAATCGCCACAATGATTCAGGCAGTGCAACCCGAAGTCGCGGTTGTCACGCATATCGGCACAATTGCCAGCACCGAATTTGATAACCTACAAAGTTTGGCGGATGAAACATCGCTGTTGGTGAATTATCTCTCGCCCAGTGGGTTAGCCGTCCTCAATTATGATGATGACCTCGTGCGCGGTATGGGGAGCAATTCGCGTGCCAGTGTCAAAACAGTGGGTATTGCGGGCTTTGGTGCCGATTTAATGGCATATAATGTCAAATATGCCATCAACGAAACCCGTTTTGAATTGCGTCATGGTGATGCCCGTTTCATCAATCAGTCCATGCCCCTATTGGGAAAATTATCGCTTTATGGCGTGCTATCGGCGGTGATGATTGGCTTGAATTACGACATTCCCATCATCGAATCGCTCAATGCCCTCAGCAAAATTGCGCCACTCAACGGGCGCATGAATCCGCTAAAAGGCAAAAACGGCGCATTGCTGGTTGATGACACTTATAACGCTAATCCGTTTTCATCGCTCGCGGCGCTGGAATGGCTTTCTGCTGTCAAATCTCAAGACAAACGGAGCATTTTTGTGTTTGGGGATATGGGCAGATTGGGGTCAAATACCCGCATGGGACATCGGCTCGTGGGGCAACGCGCCTCACAAGTGGCTGATGTGGTCATCGCACGCGGGCAAAATGCGGGGTTAGCCGCCCGTGCCGCCCTCGATAACAATATGGATGTGCATAAGGTAACGATTACCCACGCCACCAACGACACCGTGAACACCCTCAACACCTATTCGCTCAATAAAGATGATATTATCCTCATCAAAGGCGATAGTGATGCGCGGATGGAACTGGTCACATCTGCCCTGCTCAACGACCCCCATGACCATATTCAGTTAGTGCGCCAAAACCGCATATTACCCACATTTCTCTTTCATAACCCCACCCGCCTCAGTTGGGTAGAGATAAATTATGAAGCATTGGCGGGCAATATCCGTGCCATCAAAAATAAATTGTCACCAGAAACCAACCTCATGGCGGTGGTCAAATCCGATGCCTATGGTCATGGGGCAATTAGTGTGTCAGAGACGGCACTCGCTAATGGCGCAAGTTATTTGGGGGTATCATCCCTAGAAGAAGCCCTCACCTTGCGCGATGCAGGGATTCATGCGCCAATTATCGCGCTCAACTACACACCGTTTCATCTTGTCCACGAAGCCCTTCAGCAAAATATCACCCTCGCCCTATTCGATTTAGCCGTAGCACGCACCTATGACCGCATTGCGCGGGAAAATAATGGCGTTGTGCGTGTGCATGTTAAAATTGATACAGGCATTGGCAGACTAGGTGTATTGCCAGAAGATGCCCTCACCCTATTCCGCAATTTGCTCTCCATGAAGCATATTGAGGTAGAAGGCATTTATACTCATTTTTCGATGGCAGATGAAAAATCAGACCATACCAGCAACCAATTAACGACCTTCAAAAATCTATTACGCGATATTCAGGCACTCGGCTATAAGTTCAAATATGTTCATTCGGGCAATAGTGCAGGCACGCTGGCGCATCCCGATGGGCATTTTACGCTGGCACGGACAGGCGCGGCGATGTATGGCATTCACCCCTCCCCCACCGTAAGCCTATCTGCCGATTTTAACCCTGTCATGTCGTGGAAAACCATCATCGCCCAAGTAAAAACACTCCCACCCAACCATCCAGTAGGCTATGGCAATACTTATATCACCCAAACCCACGAGACCATCGCGGTTATCCCAGTGGGCTATGCCGATGGCTTCCGCCGTGCGCCCAATTCATGGCGCGAGGTATTGGTACATGGACAACGGGCGCGGGTGATTGGGCGGGTGAGCATGGAAAAAAGTGTCATTAGCATTTCACACATCCCCGATGTATCGGTGGGCGATGAAGTCGTGCTATTGGGTAAACAGGGCGATGACCGCATCACCGCAGAAGAAATTGCCTCGCAATTGGGGACGATTAATTATGAGGTGGTCTGTAGCGTCTTACCCAGAGTACCACGCAGATAAATCCATCTGGGGTGCATGATGATAATGCACCCCATCGTACTTTTTTATCCATCCAATTGACCCAAAATATCGCGTGCCATCGCACGAGGGTCAGTTGTGAACGAATATACACGGCTCAAGCGACCTTCCCTATCCACCAAAAAGCGTGATGCAGTGTGGTCTACCATATAATCATTGGGCGCACGCGGATTTTCGATACGGGCATAATACAAGCCATAATCCTCTTGAATGAGTATCAACGTCTCATCTGTGCCACTCAATCCAATAAAATCGGAGTCATAACGCAAGAGATAATCGCGCAACAAATCGGGTGTATCGCGCTCGCCATCCACACTAATGAACACAAACACCAATTCATCAGCATTATCGCCCAAAAACCGCTTCACTTGGGAAAAATCCAACATATTGACGGGGCAAACATCCGGACACCGTGTATATCCAAACGATAACAACACCAATTTCCCGCGCAAATCACTCAAATTGAGCATAGCCCCTGTGCTAGCAGGCATCGCAAAATCTTGAATTTCTCTGGATGGATTATAAATGCTCACACCATCACTGTTTGGTGCAGGGGTGGTGGTTATTGTGGTTTGTGGCTCAACAATCTGCCCAGACAACATCAATATAACCATCGCAATTATTGCCAAGACGAGTGGCAATAACACAACCAGTATCACTATATTATTATTGGTTTTTTTCACAGATTTTATCCATCATTTTGCTATATAATAAAATCGCATTGTAAAATCATTATATCAAACGGGGCATCATGAATATAGCGCCAGAACAAGCCTTCAAGCAAAAAGCGATGGAACTTGGATTCAATGTGGTAGGCATTATCCCCGCCAAACCCGCCAACACCCTAAACGCTTATTTCCGTTGGATAGACGCGCAAATGCACGGTTCAATGGGCTATATGGCGCGTCCAGATAGGCAAATTCGGCGTGAAAATCTTAATCATATCCTACAAGGGGTGCAATCACTCATCTTAGTGGGTGTAGATTATCGCGCTCATATCCCCCAAGACATTCTCACAGACCCATCGCGTGGACGGATTGCCAGTTATGCGTGGGGGTACGATTATCACGATTGGCTCACACCCCGCCTAGAAGCACTCGCATCATGGTTTGGGGAACGTCTCAATATGGGCTATAAAGTGTATGTGGATACAGGGGCAATTTTAGAACGCGCCCATGCCCAACAAGCAGGACTCGGATTTATTGGCAAAAATACCATGCTCATTAATCCAAGACGGGGCAGTTATTTTTTTATTGGCGAAATTTTGACCGATTACCCCTTTGAGCAATACGACACGCCACACAAGCCAACCCTCTGTGGCACATGCACCCGTTGTCTATCTGCCTGCCCCACCGATGCTTTTCCAGAACCGTATGTTTTAGATGCCCGCAAGTGCATTAGCTACCTCACCATTGAGCATAAGGATGTGATAGACCCCGACATCCGCCCTCAAATGGGCAATTGGATTTATGGCTGTGATATTTGTCAGGATATTTGCCCGTGGAATCGGTTTGTGAGCCACACCACCCACCCCTATTTTATCCCGCCCAATCATCATCATGTCGCACCACCCCTAGCCGAAATATTGATGTTGGATAAAGACGGTTTTATGGCGCTATTTGCAAAAACCCCCATTGAGCGCATTGGGCATGTGCGCCTCATTCGTAATGCGTGCATTGCGGCGGGCAATTGGGGCGATAAAGCCATTTTACCCGCCCTAGAACACGCCCATCAACATGGGGATGACCTCATCCGTGTTCATGCAGAATGGGCGATGGCACGCATCTAACTGGCTTCGGTGTCTTTGTGCAATTTCTCAATCTTCTTATTCCGTTTTTGCTCATCACGGATTTGTTTTTCGAGGTCACGTAACCGTTTGGCAATCCCAGCGGCTTTTCTGGCTTCGCCAATCGCTTTATACGATGCGGCAATATTGGCGAGCGTTATCGTCTGCCCCGCTTTATCATCCAGCGCGACCAAAATAGGCAATGCTTCTTCAAAATAGGCGAGTGCCTTGCGCTTATCCCCGCCCTTTAGGGCATATAATCCGCCAATATTGTTGAGTGTAGAAGCAATACCTGCTTTGTCGTCAATCTCTTTACGAATTTGCAAGGCTTTGTCATATTCTACCAGCGCCAAC
>Ga0163149_10005313_pt1 | contig 13654 bp, 9 predicted proteins | sample OliLakLV19MP5G1_FD_148604 | JGI IMG/M metagenome (GOLD analysis project Ga0163149, IMG submission 148604) | Freshwater microbial mat bacterial communities from Lake Vanda, McMurdo Dry Valleys, Antarctica - Oligotrophic Lake LV.19.MP5.G1 | ecosystem: Environmental > Aquatic > Freshwater > Lake >...
GGAAAAGGAACTGCGCTCAATAAGGCGGGCGCAGCTGCTGTAGATGCAGGACTTCAGAAAAGTTCAAAAGAAATAGTAAAGGAGTCGGTAAATGCTGCTGAAAAGCAAGTAGCCGCAAAGTCGGGACCATTAGCGGCCGGTGGTGCAAAACTTGAAAATCTCTCCCCTCGGCAGCTAGCCAGAATCCAGGCTGTAGCGGAAAAGCGTGGGTTGGATATTTCGGTGGTCGGCTCCCGAGCCGAGGGAACTGCTGACGGAGCCTCTGATTGGGATTACATCTTGAAGGGTGGAAATTCAAAAGCTAGGCACTCAGCAATGAGAGAACTTCCGAGCAATCCAAACGCAAGCAAGGGTGGTGACTTTCGACTGGGATCAGAGGATTTGCGTGGTGTCGATGTCGACCCCGAGCTTCCGCACATCAATTTCACGCCAACCAAAAAGTGAGGAGGCTAATTATGGGGTTGAAGACAATCGCTTTAAACTGCGGAAGTGCCATTAAATGCGAGGCATTTTTGGGTGAAGATGGCTCTGTATTGCTTCTGCGCTTTGCGGGCACCTACCGCCGAGGGAGTGAAGGAAACGGGGATGGCCTATTCATGTGCGCAATGGCTGCAGCTTATTATGACATTACTGAACCTGCTTCCATCGTGCTGGATTTCGCCGAATTGCGATATGAGTGGGGTAACACTATCAGCCGTACACTGAATTTTTTTTGGGAGCATGGTCGCGATGATGACGAGCGAAACCGTCAAGTAGTGGTGATTGCGACGGGGGAAACACTAGATGCACTTCGCGCCCTTGATAAGACCATCAACTCAGGAGTTCGATCTTTTGCTGATAGTCTAGAAGTGGGCATTGCGAACGCTCAACAGGCTGCATCTGCCTATCTGGCTTAAAAAAGGTGAACGCTGAAAAACAAGGCCCAGACCCCCAATCGCCAACCTGAACTACCGTTACGATTACCCCATCCGATGACCTGACGCTATGACCAGACTGATTTGGTTGCTGCTGACGCTGCTTTTTTCCCTGAGCAGCCCGGTGATGGGATCCAACAGTGATTTTGGCCGCTCCACCTTTGCCGCAAAGGGGGGTAGAGGGTCAGCCATTTAATATTGACATAACGAAATAGGCTCATAATTGTCGGCCTCATGCCGAGGCAGGTTCGAATTGAATATGAAGGAGCGTTTTATTATCTGCGGGGTCACTCCTGAATGGCACTAAGATAAGCCTATGGTCTTCTTAGTTTGAATGACTTAGGCAAGGAAAGGCATCACAAAACGCCCTTATCTTAGTTCCATTCACGAATGACTCCCAAAGTGAACTTGTAGCCGAGGCCTCCGAGCCTCGGTTCTATAATCAAATGTATGCCGTCTCTGTAAAGCGGCAGAATGTGGCTATGTTGGAAAGAAGAGGGTGCTTGCGTTGTCAGGCGCTTGGTTTTAGGGTCTTAAGGCCCCCGAATCTAAAAAAAGTCTTGAAAACAAAAATCATGGGCTGGAAGAATCTGTTAACTTTAAACCATCAGGGATCCCTACCTGTCGGAACTGCCCCCCCAAATGGATCATGGGTTGAGGGAATCTGTTAAATGTTAACGACTGACCCCCAATACAATACTGACCCCCAATACATATATGACAACAGGAACCAGCGAACAGACCTTACGCGAGGATCATCCGTTTTTTGTGGCCTGCGAGTCGTGCGATCTTCCTGCGCTCCGCAAGTTCTTCGAAAGCGGAATCAGTGTTTACGCAACGAGCGAGTTTCGACCAGAACCCTCGGCCTACGCGAGATCATGCAAAAGCATCGAGTTCTTAAATCTCCTCCTTGAGTTCGGTTTTGATGTGAATCACGTCGCTGGTGCACATGGGCAAACCGAGCTTTTTGATGCAGTTGGTAATCCTGACCCCGCTTGGATAGCTTTGCTACTAGATGATGGTGCCAACGTGAATCATGTTGATCGACACGGTTGGACTCCTTACCTGCAGGCCATTGCGGCTGGAAATTCAGATTATATCGCTCTGGTGGTAAGCAGAGGCGCGAACACGGAACAAATCAGCGATCAAGGGGTGAATGACTTCTTGACAGCAGCGAAGGCTGGCCACTTTGAAATTATGCAATACTTGCTCGACCAAGGCCGCGATATTAACTTCACGGACTGCGCGGGCAGCACGGCTCTTGTCCGAGCATCAAAATCCGGCAGCTTGGAGGTTGTCCTCTGGCTTCTCGACCACGGAGCGGACATTGATGCGAAAGACGTGCAAGGCAAAACCGCGTTGCAATGGGCGGAAACGAACAGGCATGAAGCCGTGGCCGAACTGCTCCGCCAGCGTGGGGCAAAATAGATCAAACCACGACTCACCTGTGCCACAACGCCGAACCGTTGTCGCGCGTAGCGACGTCCGCCAACCCTCCGTCAACTCCCGATGCCCCGCACTGTCATTCGAAATCCACAAGGGACACATTCGAAATTCACAAGAACTTGGGGCCAGTGTGGAATGGCACTAAGTTAAGAGGGTTTTTCGATGGCGCGAATTGGGGAGAGGGGTCAGCCATTTAATATTAACAAAACGAAATAGGTTCATGATTGTCGGCCTCATGCCGAGGCAGGTTCGAATTGAATGTCTGTCAACGGGGTCAGCAACCCCGACAAAAGGTCGGGGCGGGCGTGTCTTAGGTTGTTCGCCACAGCGAATATGCTACAAGTAAAAATTGAGGGTTTTGCAATAATTTATTGGCCAGGATGATGAGCTTTCGCATCAGGACGGTGAGAGCAAGTTTTTTGGGTTCTACTTAGCTGAAGAAATAGGCTATCAAAGCAATGAGGGAATTGAGCAAACAGGACGAGGACTCGATGAACAATACGACAGGAATAAAGCATCTAACTAAAAACTTAGCCAATGAAAAAAACTGTCAATTGTAGTAGACTGACCCCATTGATGAGTAAATCAAAAAAACACTTTGGATTAGTTGTTCTGTTGGTAATGGGCTTTGGTATTTGCTGTGTAGGATGGCGTATTCAAAAACATTCAGGCCAGAAGTTAATGTTAGAGCAAAAAAGAGAAAGGCTTGATTCTGCTCCTTTTTTGGAAGTTAACTCAGAACCCCAATCGCAACATGAAGCTGCCAGGCCAGAAGATGCAGTTGATGCTATGAAGGAACTCGAACGTTTCGATATGGCAATGAAAGATCTACGAAATAAGCGCGGTGATGATTGGATCGACGGTCTTAAAATTATCGGTAACGACGTGAATCGACTCGCAAAACGATCCGAATTTGAATCGGTCACAGCCGCTGCCTTAATGGTCAAGAGAATTTCGGATCTAACTATCGGTCGTCTCATGGCAGGTGAAGTTGCTGCCGATGAGACAAACTATGCGCTTAGTGTAATAAACTATCAAATCCCAGATGATCAGACACTAGTAAGATTTATTGGGCAATATTACCCTGGTGCCGTTAAAGAACAGATAAGGAAAGCACCTGAATCAGTATTAGAATTCTTAGCCAGATTCGAGCCGGAGGTGATTTTTCCTGACGAGGAATCGATTCCTGGCAAAACTATGTCAGGAATGATCTCGGAACATAACGCCACCTTATCCCTCTTGAGCATCGCATGGGCAAAATCACAACTTGAGCTGGCAAAGATTACCGCACTTTACTTATCTCGGGGAGGAAATCGAAATTTCAGAGGTAAAGATTTGGACGTAGATGTTGAAATACGAATAGGTAATGAAATTAGACTTGTCGCTGTTCCAAAGTTTGTGGGTGCTTTGGGCAATATGAATCCAACAGCAGCCGATATTAGTAACGCCATAGATCAGGCATTAAGCGATTTTGAGCAACACAAATAAAGGTGACGACCAAACATGGTGAAGGGTATAAAGTAAAAAAAGGACTTGCCATGGTTGTCGCCTTAGTAGAGGGGTCAGCCATTTAATATTGACATAACGAAATCAATGGGGTCAGTCTACTACATTGCACATATTTCTTGTGTTCTTTATTTTTTGTAAGGACTGTATTTTGTGAATCTTCATTGCTGTAATCCTGATTTTCTCTTAATCTAACATCCGTGAGATTTATATCCTCAACCTACGATCAAGAAAACCGCCTGATCCGTGTCACCACGGCCAACGGCAACAGAAGCGAGTTCAGCTATGACGGCATGAGTCGGAGAGTAGAAACCAGAGAGTATAAAGCAAACAGCCTGGCTTCGACCACGCGGTATTTGTATGACGGGCTTTTGCCAATTGTTGAACTAGATGCATCCAATGCCGTTACCAGAACCATCTCCCGCGGCACCGACCTCTCCGGCTCCATGCAGGGAGCTGGCGGCATCTGGGGCATTCTGGCTACCAACGGCAATGAGTATAGCTACGACGGCAACGGCAACGTCAGAGACATCATCTCAGCCAGCGGTCTCAACGTAGCGCATTACGAATACGATCCCTTTGGCAATAAGACCGTCAGCAGTGGCAGCCACTCCTCTCAGCCCTATCAATGGTCCAGCAAAGAGTTCCATGCACCCAGTGGCATGGTGTATTACCTCTATCGGTTCTATGACCCACAGCTAGGCCGCTGGATCAACCTTGGTCCGATGGGGAAAGCAGTTGGGATTAACCTGTATGGCTTCATCCACAACAACCCAATAAATGGGGTCGATTTCATGGGACTGCTTTCAGTGGAAGAAATGTCTTATAATCTGTTGAAGTTTTTGAGTGATGAGCAAGCAATCGCTGAGCTCGAAAAGCTTGGATCTATATTGAGACTATTAAGCAAAGAACAGTTGCTTGCTAAAATTAACAGCACCGCAGAGTTACAGTATCCAGTTCAGTTTAATCTTTTAAGGAATTACATTGGTTTGGATAAATTTCAAAATCCCTACAAGCTGTCGGGAAGTGAAGTTAAAGACGCCTGCATTCATTTAAATTTATTTGAGTCTACTGAATTTATGGCAGATTTTAAGTCCAATTCTGCAACAGGGAAATCATTTAGTGGAAAATATAAAATACTTAGTGATGCTAAGACTGGCTATACTATTGGTAAATATTGGCAAATCGTAGATGCAAAAGTAGAATGTCCTAAGGCTCCGGATAGTAAAGCGGTAGGAACATTTGTCGTCGAAGACGAGTATGATTTTAATTACGACAAAAACGACGCCTTTAATGCCTTGAAGGATTACAAAAAAGGGAACGCATTAACTAGTGGAAATTATGGCGGTCGAAGTATTAGTGGAACTTTTAGAACTGTCATTGGATCTAAAATTCCAGGCACAAAATTTGATGTTACTTCTGACCCTTTAAAATATATATAACAACTATCAAGTAGAGGCGGTGCGGATCTTGATTATTCCCAATGAAAATACCGAATTATATTGGATTAGTAATACTCCTGTCGCCTTTCATCTGCCATGCGGATGAAGCTGGTGCGGGATCTTACCGAAGCTCGTGGAAGTTCGAGAATGAAATTTTATATATTTCTCAAAATTTTGCAATTACTAGAAGCGTAAATATCAATAGGGCCCCTACGAATATTTATTATAGTTTAGATAAGGCGAAGTATGATGGCTTGCCTGAATTTAGTAAGTACACAGGAGATGTAGGTGATGCACTTGTTAAAGACATTCGGCAGATGTCATGGGACAAAGAAAAGCAGATATTTTTTGGAATAGGATCTCAGCTTAAAAATAAAAAGTTAGCTACTGCTTATTTTATTTTTGATGGGAAAAACAAGAAAATTGTGTTTTTCGTTGATAAGGAAAAATTTAATAAACATCTAAGAGCATTAGGAGTTAAAGATAATGAAATGTTTGATATGGAACTTCAATTTCGATTTTTCGTGCGTGAAATAGGCGAAGTTGGTCTGCTGCGTTAGTCATCGGGGTCAGCCGTCAACGGGCTGTTGCCCAAATCCTGCTTTTAGCCAATGGGGTCAGCAACCCCGACAAAAGGTCGGGGCGGGCGTGTCTTAGGTTGTTCGCCACAGCGAATATGCTACAAGGGAGAATTGAGGATTTTGCAATAATTTATTGGCCAGGATGATGAGCTTTCGCATCAGGACGGTGAGAGCGAGTTTTTTGGGCTTCCCCCGGTTTCCATGGGCTCGGTCTGCTACGTTACACAAATTCTCTGAACTGTCTGAAAGAAAAGTATAGAGAAGTAGAGTGACCGAGTTTGCATATTTTTTTTCAGCCAAAATCTTCGGCAGTGGTTCTGTTTCCTTGTAGCCGAGGCCTCCGAGCCTCGGTTCTATAATCAAATGTATGCCGTCTCTGTAAAGCGGCAGAATGTGGATATGTTGGAAAGAAGAGGGTGCTTGCGTTGTCAAGCGCCTGGTTTTAGGGTCTTAAGGCTCCCGAATCTAAGAAAGTCTTGCAAACAAAAATCATGGGCTGGAAGAATCTGTTAAATGTTAACGACTGACCCCCAATTAAAGGGAGATCATTCCAAAGACTGGGCGAACCCGGGTATGCAGCACAAAACTCTGGACAAATATGACGACTAGAATGCTGCTGCGGGGCATCTCGCTTTTCATTTGGTTAATTGGTTTTTGTCTGGATTGCAGTTCAAAGCCGCTCGACTCTGGAACAGCAGAGCGTCTCCAGGAATTGGCTGAACTCAGTGCCGTTATAGATGGCTCTCAGCCCTTGTCCGATGAGCAATGGGCGGTTATCGAGAAATCGCTGGGGGCCTCTGATGACGTGTCGGTCGCCGTCACAACTCTGTTCCTCCAACGCATCAACAATGATCGCGCTAGAGCACTTCTTCTCAAAATTGGCGCTTCTGATGTTCAGCGTGGCTTGCTGACAGATGCCGTGCTCAAGAACGGGCGCTTGACGTCTGAGCTTGAAAATGCCGTCCCTGATAACCGTGCCTCCCGTTGGCGTGAGATGGCAACTGATACGAACCCATATGCTAGAATTGCTGCCGCAAAGGCCCTTTGCGCGGTTGACCCTAATGCTGCCAAAGCCGTGCTGATTAGCATTGAGAAGGAAAAATCCGAAATCAGTCCAGTAGCGAATAGAATCAGGAGGGAGCTAGCTGCTCACTTGGGCGAAGAACCGCCACCGCCGATACCCGGATTTGAAACTCTCTATACCTGGTTTGAGCGAAGCGCTGGCTCACTAGCCTCAGCGCAGTTTAGTGATGGGAAAAGCAGCAGGCTCGGTGCTGAACCTCAAGTGCCATCGCCACCAACCAGTCATTTGCCGTCACCTTCAACACCAAAGCAGGTTTTGGAATTGATGCCCGCATCAACACTGCACGAGGAACCAGCCTCATCAACGCCGTGGAGCATCATCGTGGTGCTGATCGTGGCTGCAACTGGCCTGCTGTGGTTGATGCTCAAGCGGCGTTCGTGAGCGTGGGGCAGGTGGCAACGTCTCTGCGGCCTGCAACGCCACTCCCAACCACGCCGGTGCCTGAGCTTGGCACTATGCGGCTGGGCGTTTGGTGGTTCGGGAGCCAGTCGCTTCGGCGGGGGCCTTGTGGTGGTGGGGGGCGTGGCGTGCCCGGGGCCGCATAGTGAGGCGCTGCAGGCAACCGGCCCCCGTTTGGCTCGGGGAGGCGCTGCGTGCCGGTGGAGTCCAGGAAAACGGGGAAAACGGGGTCAGTGTGCAATTCCTTGACAACTGTTGTAATAATCTCTGAAAGCTATTTTGTTAGCCAGTTGCACGCAGACCTCGTTCCCCCCGTTTCCCTGCGTCAACAGGTGAGATAATGGGTGATCAACATGATGGAATTTGACCACATAGACACGAAGAGCACAGAGATTTTTTACACTCGTTTCAGGATCTCTGCGGGAAACGCGGGAAACGGGGTCAGTGTGCAATTCCTTGACAAATGTTGTAATAATCTCTGCAGGCTATTTTGTTAGCCAGTTGCACGCAGACCTCGTTCCCCCCGTTTCCCTGCGTCAACAAGTGAGATAATGGGTGATCAACATGATGGGATTTGACCACAGAGACACGAAGAGCACAGAGATTTTTTACACTCGTTTCAGGATCTCTGCGGGAAACGCGAAGTATTCAAGCAGTCGTGATTCTGACTTGGCAGGTGGGCAGGCGAGTGGCAGCATCGGCACCGTGTTGATAATGTTGCGGCAGCAAAGGAAGCGCAGCGGGTGGCCTTGCCTCCTGGGTTGGGCTGTCTTCTCGCCATGGCGCTGTCGCTTTGACGATCCGGTCAACGGCCTCGACAGCGATGGCGATGGCCTGACCAACTACGCGGAGCGCACGCAGCACCACACGAACCCAGCGGTGTCGGACACGGATGACGATGGTTTGACGGACTCGGAGGAACTCTTCACCTACTTCACCAATCCACTTCTGCAAAAGACGAATCCGCAGCAGCTCTACACGGATTATTACATGGTCAGCCTGACGGACACGGATGGGGATCAAATCCCCGATCTCATTGAGCAGTGGTATTTCAGTCAGGGCTTCACCATGAACAAGGACGACCCGCTTGATGGAAAGGGTGATCTGGATGGCGATGGCTACAGCAACACGCAGGGCTACCTCAATGGCTGGAGCCTGACGATGAGCTTCAACAATAACTTCGACGGCGATGGTGACCGCATTCTGGATGTGCTGGAGGATGTGTGGGCAGCGCAGTATCCCGGCAGTCTGAACAAGGCGGACCCGAATGATGCGGTGCTGGATTTTGACAACGACGGAGTGATGAACTTCGAAGAGATCGCGCTGGGTCTGAACCCCGGCAGCCCGCAGAGCCGCAGTGGGCCGTTGACCGATGTGCAGGTGCTGGCGCTGACGGAGACGCGCACCACGCGGGTGCTGCCGCAGGATTGTGATGGCGATGGCATGAGCGACGTGTGGGAGCACCGTTACTTTTTAAACCTGCGCGACGCGAGCGACGCCGGAGCGGCCAGCGGCCTGCTGGCGGCACCGCCTACGCTGCTGAGCTGGGAGGAGTTTGTCAGCGCGTGGGATCCCACCGGCGTGAGCACGCCCACGGAGCAGAACTACCTGGAATACACCGACCAGCACGCGCTGACCGTGGCGGGGCAGGCGCGGAGCGACCCTGACTTTGACCTGCTCTCCAACCTGCGCGAGTTCCAGCTCGGCAGCCATCCGCGCATCGCGGATACGGACGGGGATGGTTATGACGATGCGGCGGAGCTGCTGGCAGGCAGCAACGCCACGCTGGTGAACTCCACACCGCTCAATCCCACCGGCGGCACGAACACCACGGGAGGCGGTGGTGGTGGAACCACGACCGGGAACAACCACACGACGCCCGCCGCGCCACCCGTGATCGCGCTGGCGGGCCGGTTCAATGTGGTGAGTTTTGGCGTCCAGTCTGCGACCTCCAGCTTGGAGACCAAATATGGGGTGGATGAGAACCTGAAACAGCAGCTCCTGATGCAGGGCTGGGAAGATGCCAGCGGCGACCCCGATGTCAGCAGCACCATCGTGACCAATGAATGGACAGGCCTGCCCGAGCTGGACGATGAAGACCAGCCGCAGACAGCCACCTGGAAGGTGAAACGCACATACGAGAATCCTGCGCAGTATGACTACAAAGCCGCCGGCACGCAGCGAAGCGAGCCGGAGGAAATCCTCAGCAATGAGGAGATCACGCAGATGGTGGAGGAAGGAGGAGAAGCGCCGGCTATCGGCGGCTATCTGGCCCTCGCACCTGCCGAGCCGGACAAGAGCGCGAGCACAGGCGGCGGCGAGCTGGGAGCCAGCCGTGGCAGCCGCACCGAAGGGCAGGCCACGTTCAAGACGGGAAGCTGGCGGGAGTTCTGGCTGCGCGCCAGTGCGGCGGTGCCCGCGGCGGTGAGCCGCAGCTACATCATCCGCAAGACCAGCACGAACGGCGGAACGCCGCAGTTCACGTCCGTGACGCTGACGATCCCCAAGGGAGGGAAACATTCCACCCAGGGCGGCACCAGCGGCACCATCAAACTCCATCCAGCAGAGGGCGAGAGCATGAGCCTCCTGCCCATTGACTTAAAGGTAACGGACTTTGCGACCAAGAGCGATACCGTGCCTTACGTCGCGACGACAAACGCCACTCCACCAAAGAACTCTGAGCTTTGTTTGAAGGCCGATAAGACCAACGAGAAAGCGAAAATCGAAATAGAACTTCCGAGCATCACTGACGCCACGATGCTTTCGAAGATGAAATGGAAAGTGATCAAGAAACCGGCGGACACGATGGTAAGCGAGGGAGTCTTCGGCGGAGCAACAGCTCCAAGCGCAGAACTGACGCTTGGCAGTGGAAGCTCAGTGGAAGATGAAATATTGTTTGAGGTTCAAGTCGGAGCTGATGGCACCTCGTTTACTCCAGCGGCCAAGATGAATGTCCGCGTGGTGCGGGATCGACTCAATTGGTGGTTCGAGCCGTTCTCATCCGATTTTGGATGGAGAACAGCTAAACCTGAACCACGAGCGGATACTGGGGACTACCCTGCGCACAAAGCGAACGCATACAAACGAGAGAGCCTGCAATCCGTGTATGAGTTCTTCAAGTCATCTACTGCTATCGGGCCATCAACGCCAAAGGCAAACTGGGTGAAGCCGTCCATTACCTGCTTCGGCCAGTTCCATGATGCTATCAAGACTGCCAACGGGAACAATCCGCTGGTCGATTTGACCAGTCTCGCACGCATCAACATGACTGCGGTCACTGAGCTTCCGTCATTTGATCTCAAGTATGGCTCTTTGCGTTCAGCACAAGGCAGACAGACAACCTACCCTACCGACGACAACCCGACTCTGCGTGCGGCACAGTTTCCAGAGAGGGTTCAATGGGCGACTGCTGCTTCAAATGCAATTGGAAGTCCCAACCTGCCGAGAGGCCGACTGCTTGCGATATGGCAGAAAGAAGGATCTTTGCGGCTGAATACCCAATCTTCAACGACGACGAACTTTGATGCCAATCTAGCGGCATCGGAGCTTGGTGCCTCTGCGCCAACATCAAGCGACAACGCCAAGGTATGTTACATCTACAACGCCACATACCAGTGCCTTGGCAGCGATTTCTTGATTCAGACATATCGTATCGGTGGTGCCGATGACAACATTCCCGATTTAAGGGACTACGCCGCCGCTATGACACATATCCGGACTAAAGCAGACCAGATCGGTGGTGCCGGTAGCGGCGATAAGCTATTCAACGCACTCACCGGCACTGCTGTGGGATCGGGATACACGGTCTCCATCAATGCCCCTGCTTTCTACGAAGAACTGCTCAGGCTTGTTGGACTGTATTATCTGGCAGGTTGGCAAGCGGAAGGCCCTGATGTGTCCTACATGGTTTACAATATGGGAACCACGAGCTTTACCAATCTCAAGAACACGCTTGGAAATGCAGCATATCCTGAGCGGGCTCGCCTCGGGTTAACAGACTGGGCAATACATTACGAGATTCGCCCCACAGAATACACCCAGCCGAGGGACCATGCCCAAAAGTTTTATGCTTACCGGGTAGCATTCGAGGCGAAGTATCCATGAGCAACTACATGAACATGAAAAAGACCTCTGTGTCACTGATCGCATTCGCTGGTCTGATTATATTTTTGTGGTTCGGCTTGTCTCGCAAAATGTCGCCGGAAGTAGATAAAGTGCCAAAATCCGTTCCCAGTTTGGCCCCAGCACCTCATTTACCGCCTCAAATCTCGACTTCCGCCACAAAACCAGTGGAAGAAATTGTGCCAGATACTGACCTGTCTTGGCTAAAAGAGCTTTCTGCTGGCCTAGTGATCTCACAGTCCTTTGATCCCATAGCCAACGAACCAAGGGGAACTGTCACTTCGGGCAATCTGGTCATCGATCTTGGAGAAACACCTCCACTTTACCGCCACCAGATTCAGACAGCAACTTGTCCAGTGATGCTGGGAGAAAAACATGAGAGAAAGGCTTTTCACATTTATGCGACGAGCTTACTTATTGATAAAGACGGGGCAACCAAGGAGTATCCTCTGTCCGTTTCATACCCGAAATGGCCAGGGTCAAACGCTGGTTTGGAAACAAGTGGTGGATTTGTTTTTAGACGGGATGAACAACCCTTGCGTTCGATCGGAGTCATTGTTCCCAAAGTCATTCCAGAAGTCGGAGAAACATTAGATATGCTTGATTGGCAAATTCAAATTTTTGCCGATAATCCAATGCTTAATGTTGATTTTCTGTCAAAGGCCAAGCCGCAGTCGCTTGGCTCAGCAGTTGTCGTGCTGATGGCTACTCATCCAGACAGGATTCCTGCCAATTCTAATGTGGTGTGGTTCAAATTTGAAGCGAACGGAACTGTGTCCTTGATGGAAAACTAATTGCGTTCCTGAGTGTGGGGCGAGCGGCAACGTCTCTCCGGCCTGCAACGCTTCTCCCAACCCCGCCTTGTGCCTGAGCTTGGCATTATGCCAGCGGGGTGAGTCCATCGTGTTGAGCGTTGTCATGTGGCCGCTGGCATAGTGGGGCGCTGCAGGCAACCGGCCCCCGCTTCGGCTCGGTGATGTCTTGGGTGCTGGCGGGAGTCCGTCGCTCGCCTCGCAAGATAGGCTCGTCCCTCGCGCTCCGCCCCGCCTGCGCCCTGGCTTCGGGTGCTCGTGCCTCGCAGGCCGCCTCCCCGGCCCTCGCTCCCCTCGCCCTGAAATAGAAAAAATGGGGTCAGTGTGCAAAAATCAAATATTGATAATTGATGAGGAGGCAAGTAAGAAGGGTTAATGGCGAGATCAATTCGAGTGGAATATGAGGGAGCGTGGTATCACGTGATGGCGAGAGGCAAGCGGCGGGAAGTCATTTTTTTGGACGACGAAGATCGAGAGATGTTTTTAAGGACGTTGGGGGAAGCCTGCAAGATGACGGGTTGGGAGGTTCATGCATGGGTTCTGATCGGCAACCATTACCATTTGATGGTGCGAACGCCGGAGGCGAATTTGGTGGCGGGTATGAAATGGCTGCAAAATACCTATACCCGGAGATTTAACACCCGACATCGATTATGGGGGAGGCTTTTTGGGATCGCTACAAGGCGGTGTTGGTGGAGGGGGAATCGGAGGCGTATTATGTGAGTTTGTGGGACTACCTGCATTTGAATCCGTGGCGGGCGGGATTGATCAAGGAAGGGGGGAGTGTTTTGGACTATGCTTGGAGCAGTTTGGCGGGGGGCTTCGCGTTGTGGCCGAGCCAGAGGCCGAAGTGGTTGGCGGCGGCGGAGGTGTTTGGCATTCTTGGGTATGAGGATTCGGCGAAGGGGCGTCGGGAGATGGTGGAGGCGTTGGATGCGAGGGGCCGAGCAGAGGGGAAGGAGAGCGGTCGAATCGAGAGGACGCCGGGGATGGATGCGAGGATGAGCCATTTGAGTCGAGGATGGTATTGGGGGACGCAGGTGTTTGCGGAGAAGGCGATCAAATTGTCGGCGGCGATGGGGCGGAGGAGAAACTCTCGGGCAATGAGCCGCGCTTCTGAGAGACTATGGGATGGCGAGGCGCGAGCGAGGGAGGCCGTCGAAGAGGGACTGCGGGAGGCGGGGTTAGAACGCGAAGATCTTAAAACACTTCGCGGCAACGATGCGCGGAAGGTGAAGATCGCGACGAGGCTATGGAGGCAAACAACGGTGTCGCAGGCATGGATCGCGCGGGAGTTGGAGATGAAGAGCGGGGCCAATGTGAGTCTGTGTATTCACCGCGAGAGGAA
>Ga0163149_10005317_pt1 | contig 13648 bp, 8 predicted proteins | sample OliLakLV19MP5G1_FD_148604 | JGI IMG/M metagenome (GOLD analysis project Ga0163149, IMG submission 148604) | Freshwater microbial mat bacterial communities from Lake Vanda, McMurdo Dry Valleys, Antarctica - Oligotrophic Lake LV.19.MP5.G1 | ecosystem: Environmental > Aquatic > Freshwater > Lake >...
CTTGATAAGATCGGGGGCGAAGCCACTTTGGAGCTGATCGAATCGGGAGCGGACATGACCCTGCAAACCGAGCAGAAGGTCAAAGCCTCTGTGGCCCGACTTCGGCGGCCCACAGAGATACTAATGGATATTCCATTTGTCGGATTTGAACGTCTGCGGATTCATTTGCGTTGCCGGAAGGGACTGGAGTCTATCGTTCGTGAGGAATTCGAAACGTACGCGTTGAAGACGGGCAAGTTCCGCTTCCTTGACCAGCATAGTGGTTTGGTCGCCATCACGCCGCAGGAAGCCTTCACCTTGGGTGACCTTTTTTCGCTACGTTGTTTTGCCTCTGTCTCGTTTGTCCTGGGTTCGGTCAAGGAATTGGATGAGGAGGCGTCTATCGAGGCTTGGGCTTTACTCATTGCCTCACCTCTTTCGAAAAGCCTTTTTGAATCCTTCAGCAAAGGAGCCAATCGTTACCGTTTGAGCTTCGAGGACAAAGGCGCTCAGCGGGGTGCTGTACGCCGTGTTGTGACGCGAGCTTATGAATTGTGCCCAGAAATCCTGAATGATGCCCGCGAGGCTCCTTGGGCCATCGATATTCATCCTAGAGGGCAGGGGACTTCGGTAGAGCTTAGACCCCGCCTCACTCCTGATCCCCGTTTATTCTATCGCGTCGATGACGTGCCGGCAGCTTCCCATCCTCCCCTGGCGGCCTGCATGGCTTGGCTTTCCAGAGGCGGAAGAGACGAAGTGGTCTGGGATCCCTTTTGCGGTTCAGGTTTGGAGTTGATCGAGCGTGCTCTGCGTGGAGGAGTAAGAAAACTGGTTGGAACCGACCTGAGTGAAGAAGCAGTTACTATTACTTCTAAGAATGCGGCGGCCGCGCGACTCGAAGGTGTTGAAACCAGATTTGTCTGCTGCGACTTCCGGGACTATTCGAAGATTGAAGAATTGGAATCAGGTTCTGTGGACCTGGTCATCAGTAACCCTCCCTTGGGTCGGCGTGTGAGAATCGTCGGGTTGCGGGAGTTGTTTTACGACCTGTTTTCGGCTTCGTCCGCCGTTCTGAAAAAAGGGGGGCTTCTCGTTTTCGTTAATCCCTTCCGAATGGAAAGTCCTGAGCCTTCGCTCAAACTCCAGTCCCGGCAGACCGTGGATCTTGGGGGATTTAATTGTCAGCTGGAAGTTTATCGGAAGCTCTAAACTTTCATCATCCTGAACCCTCCATAGGCGGGTCAACTGTGTGAAGTGCCCATTGGCATTATCTTTTGACAATCAAGTGCGTGTACGTTTAGCGCAGTGGTGTGGTGTTGCCTGTCGATCCTCCTCCCGCAGCGGCGGCAGAAATATGACGGGGTAACGGACGCGACCCGCGTAAATCGGGGCAGGCATTGGGTCGTCCCTCCAAACAACGATTTCAACCCACCGCGAAATTGACAAGCTTACCCTGCACAGTGATCACCTTGCGGACCTGTTTGCCTGCGAGGTATTCCTCGAATTCTGGGAGGGCCCGCGCTTTGGCTTCGTAGTCAGCGGCCAGGGTGGCGGCGGGGACGACGAGCTTGCTGCGGATCTTGCCGTTGAACTGCACGATGATTTCGACTTCGGATTCAACCAGCAAGGCTTCTTCCCAGCCCGGCCAGGTGGTTTTACTGAGGTCCTCTTTATGTCCCAGGATCTGCCAGAGTTCTTCAGACAAATGGGGGGCGAAGGGGGCCAGCAATAAGATCAAGTTTTCCAGGACGGACTTCGGACGAATTTCCAGCTTGGTTAGTTCATTGGTCAGAATCATCAGTTCGGAGATGCAGGTGTTGAAAGCCAGGCCTTCGACATCGCCACTGACTTTCTTGATGGCCTTGTGCAGGGCTTTTAACGTGGCGGCATCGGGCTGCACGTCTTGCACGGCTTCGTGTAATTGCCAGTTGCCTTCCTGGTCTTCCTTCATGATCAGGCGCCAGACGCGACCGAGAAAACGGTAAACGCCTTCGACCCCCTTACTGCTCCAGGGTTTGACCTGTTCGAGAGGCCCCATGAACATTTCAAACAAACGCAGGGCATCGGCTCCGTATTCCGCGATGACGTCATCAGGGTTCACGACATTGCCGGTGGACTTGGACATCTTGAGATTGTCTTCGCCCAGGATAAGACCCTGGTTTACCAATTTATGAAAGGGTTCGGGACTGCTGACGACACCGATGTCGAAGAGCACCTTGTGCCAGAAACGCGCATAGAGGAGATGCAGCACGGCGTGTTCGGCTCCGCCGATGTAGAGATCCACGCCCTTGGTTCCCAACCAGTATTGTTCAGCTTCGCGTGAGATGGGGGCTGTTTTGTTATTGGGATCGCAATAACGAAGGTAATACCAGCAGGAACCGGCCCATTGCGGCATGGTGTTGGTTTCGCGAACGGATCCGTCCGGAAGATTCAGCCACTCTTTGGCTTTGCTCAGGGGAGCGAGACCTTCAGCGCTGGGTTTGTAGTCCTCCATCTCTGGAAGTGTTAGGGGCAGGGAATCTTCGGAAATGGGAGAATGTTGGCCGTCCTTCCAGACGATGGGGAAAGGTTCACCCCAGTAGCGCTGGCGCGAAAACAACCAGTCGCGCAATTTGTATTGGACGGCGGTTTTACCTTTGCCTTCCTTCTCCAGCCATTCGGCCATTTTCTTCTTGGCTTCGGCGGTGGGGAGGCCGGTCAGGAAGCCGGAGTTGATGGAGGTGCCTTCGCCGCTGAATGGAAGTGGCGCAGCTTGGGCCTCCTGCCCAAGAGATTCCACCGACCAGGTCAGACCCTTGCCTGCTAGTCCGGCGGCACTCCTGTTGTTGATGCAATAGGCGATCTGCCTGGAAAAATCATCCTCGTCACGCACCAGGTGATCATAAAACTCCTGCTGCCAAAATGGGCCTTCCCGATCAATAAGTTTATTGGCCTCTTTTGCCGTGAAGGATTTCCAAGTATGGAGGATGTCGGAAAGTTTATTCTCAGCCAGAGGCTTCACCATCACATGAACGTGGTTGGGCATGATGCACCAGGCAAATAATTGATATCGTTCGTTGTTAAAATGAACGAGGGCATCTCTCACAAGATATGCAACATCATCACGCTGTAACCAGCATTGGCCAAGGGCTGTGTCCAAGCATTTTTCGATTTTGTCTGAAGAAAGGTTCTTCAATCGTTGTTCTTCCCCAAGGGTAAGCTTTCCTTCCTGTTCAATTTGGGCGAACAGAGCCTCGCCTTCTCGTTTGATATCCTCGACAATAGCTGAGGGAAGGGAGTCATTTAGCCGAAAGGTGACAGCGTAAATGTTTTCTTTCTGAGTCCAGTGCGGCAGAAATGCGCCTTGACGTTTTTCCAGGACAGGGGACTTGGGCGGGACGCCCAAGCTATGGGATGAAACTACCGGCACGATCGGCAACTTGAAAAGTTCGGCGAATTCGTGGTCGCGTTCATCGTGCGCAGGCACAGCCATGATGGCGCCTGTTCCGTAGCCGGTGAGAACGTAATCGGCGATCCAGATAGGCACTTCCTGGTTGTTAACTGGATTGATGGCGAATGCTCCGGTGAAGACACCCGACTTGCTCTTGGCGAGGTCGGTGCGCTCCAGATCGGATTTGGCCGAGATCTCGCGGATGTAGCTTTCCACGGCAGCACGTTGTTCCTTCGTGGTAATGTCTTTGACCAAAGCATGCTCAGGGGCCAGCACGAGGTACGTCGCACCGAAGAGTGTGTCGGGACGGGTCGTGTAGACTTCAATGCCAAATTTCGAATTTTGAGTTTCGAATTTTACAAAGGCTCCTTCCGATCTCCCGATCCAGTTCCGTTGCATGTCCTTGAGGGACTCGGGCCAGTCGAGTCCGTCCAGATCATGGAGCAGACGTTCGGCGTAGGCGGTGATTTTCAACATCCATTGGCGCAAAGGACGTTTTTCCACAGGATGATTGCCACGCTCGGAGCGGGGACCTTCATTGGTGGCGAGAATTTCTTCGTTGGCCAGCACGGTGCCCAAAGCCGGGCAATACCAGACGGGAGCTTCCGAGACATAGGCCAATCCTTTTTTATACAACTGCAGGAAAATCCACTGGCTCCAGCGATAGTATTCCGGGTCGGTCGTATTGACCTCGCGGTCCCAGTCGTAGGAAAAGCCGAGGGCTTTGATCTGGCGTTTAAAGGTGGCGATATTCTTCTCCGTGGTGATTCGGGGATGGGTGCCGGTCTGCACGGCGTATTGTTCTGCGGGAAGACCGAAGGCGTCCCAGCCCATGGGGTGAAGAACGTTGAAACCTTTCATCCGCTTGTAACGACTGAGGATGTCGGTGGCGGTGTAACCTTCGGGGTGGCCGACATGCAGGCCGGCGCCGGAAGGATAGGGGAACATGTCGAGGGCGTAGAACTTGGGTTTTTCGGAACCGGGCTCGCCTGGATTGGCTGCCTTAAAAGTTTTGTTCGTGTCCCAATGGGCCTGCCATTTGGGTTCGATCTCGAGAAAAGGATAGGATTTGCGTGTGCTCATGGGAAAACGTTGTTGTTAAAGGGTGTGAGACTGGCAGAGCTGTTGGGACTGGCAAGACGGGAAAAGTAACACCCTGGGTCATCTTGAGTGAAATGAAGGATACACAGCCAGAACCTTGTGATAGGAAACAACCATAAGATCTTGAAACATCTGGGGGTATGGCCTGTGGGTCTTTCATCCGCCTGAGCAGGATTCAGGATGACGGAAGGGGAGGGAGCGCAGCTTCCAGCATCTTAAGGCTTTTCGGCATGCAGTGGTAGGAGGTCCGGCGGAGGCCGGCCAAGGATGCAGTGTTTTGGTTTAGACCTGCGAAATCGAGGGCCTTGCGTTCGAAGCGTTCGATCAGTTTCCAACTGGTTTCATGGGTTTCAAGATATTTCAAAGCCTGAAGGTAAAGTTGATAATAATCCTCAACTGGGGTTTGTTTTTCGACGAGGACTTCGATGACTTCAAAACAATAGAGTGCGCTCAATTGTTTTGGATAGGTGCTTAGAAACTGGCCGTGATTTCTAACCAGATTCGAATGTATCAGGGTGGCCAAACCTGATTTGGAACTGAGACGGTAGCTGAGTTGGCATTGGTAAAACAGATCAAGAACGCCGAAGGACGGGTTTTTACTCCGGTTGGCGCCCTTGGCCAGAGTCCGGATAATGCCATGACCCTTCGTCAGCCAGGTGATGATGCGGCTGGTTTCAGAATAGGGCATCTGGTGGATGAGAATGCCTTCGTCTTGTTCCTGGATCACAAAAGAACTTTAACGCAACGACGCGAAGACGCGAAGGCGCAAGTTTGGATAAGATTGCCCACGAAAAACGCTAAACGACGCTAAAAAAAACGCTGTGTATCAGACCTCTTGATGCCTGGCCTGGGCTGTGGCTTAATTCGGGGTTCAATGTCGGAAAGTATATCCCAGCTTCCTGTCCGCGAGATCAGCCAGAGTATTGTGGTCGCTTTGGAAAAGCATGGACGTTTGGTTTTGAAAGCTCCGACTGGATCCGGGAAATCAACCCAGGTTCCCCAGATTCTTCTCGAACAGAACGCCGCCGGAAAAGGCCAGATTGTCATCCTGCAACCCCGGCGTCTGGCGGCCCGCCTTCTGGCCAAACGTGTTTCCCATGAACGGAAATCGCCTCTGGGCCAAGAGGTTGGTTATCAGATCAGGCTCGAAGACAAGTCTTCTGCAGCCACGAGGATTCTTTACCTGACCGAGGGTATTTTGTTGCGCAAAATGATTTCCGATCCCTTGCTGAAGAATGTTGATGTTTTGATTTTTGACGAGTTTCATGAGCGCCACCTTTATTCCGACATTTCATTGGCCCGGGCACTGCATCTACAACAGACCACCCGGCCTGACCTGAAGATCGTGGTGATGTCGGCAACGCTCACCACTGATTTGCTTCTGGATTATCTCAAGCCCTGTCCTCTGGTCGAATCCGAAGGTCGCCAGTTTTCTGTCAGTGAAGAATATCTCGCGCCCGGGCCCGGCATGGATCGTGAAAAAATCTGGGATATGGCTGCGGATGCATTTGCCGATCTTGTCCGGCGTGATGTTCCCGGTGACGCATTGATCTTTATGCCGGGTGCTTTTGAAATTCGAAAAACCATCGAGGCATTGAAACAGTGCAGGGACAGCGGGGAGTGGAGTGTCCGTCCCCTTTACGGTGAACTGAGTGGGGACCAGCAGGATGAGGCCATGTCGGAAAGTCCCAAGCGTCGGGTAATTGTGGCGACCAACGTGGCAGAAACATCCATCACGATTCCCGGCATTCGTATCGTCGTGGACAGCGGACTGGCCCGGGTGGCAAAGTTTGATCCACGCCGCGGGATTAACACACTATTAGTTGACAAGATAAGCCAGGCTTCGGCCGAACAACGAAAAGGCCGTGCAGGCAGAACGGATCATGGGCACTGTCTCCGGCTCTGGACCAAGCTGGAACATGAGAAGCGTGCGATTTCCGAGCTCCCTGAAATCCGACGGGTCGAGTTGTCAGAGGCATTGCTGCAACTGAAAGGCACGGGGGTTGGGTCGTTGAAGGATTTCAACTGGGTGGAGAAGCCTACTCCCGAAGCCTTTGGCAAGGCCCTTACACTTCTGGAAGATCTGGGTGCGTTGGATGGGGAGGAAAAACTGACAACTGTCGGAACGCAGATGTTGAGATTTCCCATGCATCCCCGTTATGCCCGCATGTTGATTGAAGCTGCCAAGCTCGGTTGTGTGGGCCCGGTATCGTCGGTGGCGGCCCTCTCCCAGAGCAAGCCCATCCTGCGTCGACGCAGTGGGAGGCAGGCGGAGGATCGTCGGGATGATGCGCTGGGAGATGAAGGGGAATCCGACTTTTTCATCCAGATGCGTGCCTGGCGCTTTGCCGTAGAGAACCGGTTTGATTTCCAGAGCTGCGAGCGCATGGGAATCGATGTTCAGTCGGCCCGGCAGGTGGAAGAGTTGGCAACTTATTTCCGGAACATGGCGCAACGGCAGGGACTGCCTTTGGGTGATGAAATAGTTGACGACGCCAAAATCCGGAAATGTATCCTTGCGGGTTTTGCCGACCAGGTGGCCCACCGTCTGGACAAGGGCTCGCTGCGCTGCCAGATGGTGCATGGTAGGAAAGGGGAACTGGTGCGGGAGAGTGTCGTGCGGGACAAAGAGTATCTGGTCATTACGGAGATTACGGAAATTCAGGACGGGCGTGGTGACGTCAAAACCCTGCTCAGCCAGGCTTCCGCGATTGAGCGGGAATGGCTGAGCGAGGTTTTTCCTGAGGCCATGGGGAAGCAGCAGGAGGTTTTTTACGATGAAACTCTCCGCCGTGTCATGACCAGGGAGACCGAATGTTATCATGATCTTGTCTTGTCATCGCGCATCCGAGATGAAGCTCCCAGGGAGGAAGCGGCCCGTCTTTTGAGCGAGCAGGTTCAAAAAGGGAGATGTATTCTGACCGGCTGGAATGAACGCATGGATCAGTGGGTGTTGAGGATTGGATTTATCCAAAAGCTGATGCCGGAGCTCGAATTGCCTTCCTTTGGACCCGAAGAAAAACAGAGTCTCATAGAAAGCCTTTGTCACGGGGCCCGCAGTTATAAAGAGATCAAGGACCGCGATCTGTGGCCGATGACGCAGGAATGGCATTCGCACGTCCAGCGTGGATGGTTGGAAGATTTTGCTCCTGAGCGGGTTGGCTTGGCCGGCGGCTATAAGGCCAAGGTGACCTACGCCGTCAATGAGCCGCCCAGTATTTCAGTCAAGATTCAGGATCTTTTTGGACAAAAGGAAAATCCGAAAATTGCTTCAGGAAGAACTTCACTCGTCATCAAGATATTGGCACCCAATTTCAGGCCCGTGCAGATCACGTCGGATCTTGCTTCGTTTTGGAGGGATAGCTATCCCTCGGTCAAAATGGAGTTGCAACGCCGCTATCCGAAGCACAAGTGGCTTTGACTGCGTTGTTGCGACTTCTCCTGCGACAAGGCACCTTGGCGCTCGAACCACCAAGCCTGAGGTCAAACCAACGATCTCCTGTATCCCCATTATGGAAGGTTTCGGCCTGACCGTTACTTTTCAGTGTCATTTTTTTCACCCCCATTTCTGAACAGGTTTGCAATAAAATACAAAAAAAGACATTACTGAAGCGCGGAGACCAAGAAACTTAGTGGGTTTCCAATTTTAAGACTAGGAGAATTAGATTAAGCTTTAATGATTTAATGTGTTCTCTATTAACGACATATGGGTATAATCGGAAAATAGGGGCTAAGGTTTTCACGAAATTTTTCCCCATCTTTAACCCTAAAGACCCGGTCTTTGACGAAAATGTCATTATAGAGTATTTGCATTATATAGTCTTCATAATGTCTTTAATTGCTTGCATTGTCTCGATTTGTTTTTAGGCTATATCTATGAAAGTTGCCATTAACGATTTTGTGATTGAGGCGAATAATCAACTTGATCAGAGACGCCAGAAATCTCGGTCTGGCTTTACACTTGTGGAACTTCTTACCGCCGTGACCATCATACTTACTTTGTTATCCATATCCCTTCCCGCGACCCGATCTTTGATGTCAGGTTCGTCTGCAAGTAAGTCGGTTTCGGAGTTGGCTGCGCTATTTGAGCAGGCGCGCTCAGAGGCAATTGGGCGGAACACCTACGTATGGCTGGGTATTCAGGTCGAAACATCCAATAGATACCAAATTAGTACTGTGCTCTTTGCATCACAAGATGGCACTGTGGACACGACGGCGGCAAATGTGCGCCAGATCAGCAAAACGTTTGTTTTTTCAGACCTGCGTTTGGGAGAACCTGTTGGCGGAACATCCTTCGCACAGTCCCAGGAAAATTTTCAGTTAACTGCGGATCGCCAATCTTCTGTTGTATTGAATGTGGCGGGATCAGTTTCAAAGGTTTTTACCAATGTCATTCAGATCAATCCCAACGGAGAAGTTAGTCTTCCCCCTGAAAGAGCACAGAGTGAACCTGTGGATGCTGCGGTAGCCAAATGGATCAATCTTAATATGCTGCCGACCCAAGGGCTGAAGGATCTTGTGGAAAAAAGTCTTGAAGTAAGGATTGCGACACTAACCGGACAGGTTCAGCTTATTCGATCCAGATGAAATTAAAGGAATACCAGGCCTTTTCGCTCATTGAGGTAACTATAGCTCTTGCTGTAGTCGCAATCGCCGTAGTGGCCATTGTGGGAGTTTTGCCCGTGGGGCTTTCCACTCACCGGGATTCCAAAGAAACGCAGGCAGCAACTCTTATCATGGGCTCGTTGGCGGTCCGGCTACAGCAGGCATCGAAACTGGATGATCCTTCGGAAGCCATGCCTGAGCTCGCCTTCACTATGTCGAGCGATGCCTTTGCCACGGATGATCTTTATGTCGACAGGATAGGACACTCATTGGGTAGCACGCTGACTCCCTCAAGTCTCTATCGTGTGCAAATTACCCATAAAATGCCTTCAACGGCTGACCAAACAATGGGTCTTGCTCACATTCAGATCAGTTGGCCGGCCTTTCCCAGTGCAAGTGTTTCTCAGCCTTTCGGGTCGGTTGAAGCAACCGTTGCTTTGGTGCCGCGGAGAGCTCATGAGCAATAACCGAAAGCCATACGCAGCATCGGCTGCTGGTTTTTCTCTGATTGAGCTCATGGCGGCAATTGTCATATTGATCTTCTTGGTGTTGATCATGACCAAGATGATTGACATCACCTCAAGGACTTCGATGTTGACCGGGAAAACCATGGATGTGGAAAGTGAAGTGAGAATGGTTTTTGATCGTTTCGCCTTGGATCTGAATCAGGCAGTGAATCGGCCTGATGTTGACTGGCGCCTTAATAAAGCTGTGGGAAACGACCAGATCGGATTTTGGTCCCAGGTTCGGGGATACAACAGCCAACGGACGCTTTCGTCGGTAAATTTCAGGGTTGCCTCCATGGCACCGACACCTGGAGTTCCCGGCTCAGGTTTGCCGCAATTGGAAAGAGCTGCCAGGGGTGTAGGGTGGGATGAGATGGTTTTAGGTGTGGAACAGGATCCCCTGCTTGGTCCGACACTGGTGATTCCGGCTTCTTCGGACTATCAACTTCTGGGTGATCAGATTTTTCGCCTCGAATTCTGCTACTTGCTGAAGGACGGTTCGCTTTCAACCGTACATTATAATTCGCAAATCAAGAATGAATTTCTCTCAACGCGGGCTCCGAATGCTTCTGATGATGTCTCGGACTTCTATGAAGCGGGCTCATGGTGGACAATGACGGTGTCTGGAACCCCAGCGGCGCCTGGAACCACAGCGCACTATATTTGTCGGGATGAAAGCATGGGGAGGGCGATATGGGAAAAAACCGCCCCTACAGAAAATATAAGCGCTATTGTCATGGCTGTCGCGATAGTTGATCGTAAAACAAGGATGCTGCTTTCAGATGGACAATTGAATTCCCTGACAAATCTGTTCTTAGACGCAGATGATGGTGCGGATGTCCTTTCGGCATGGAACGCAGTTTCGGATGATCCGGCTCCGTTGATTTCCATTCATCCTCTGCTCGGGCAGACGGTGCGGGTTTATCAGCGTTACTTCACTTTGCCATGAGTTTACCAACGTTAAACAAGGTTAGATGTCTGCGTTTTTCTTCGTTAAGTAGGAACGGGATGGCTTTGGCCATCATACTGCCGCTCCTTGTTTTACTAACCTTGTTGGTCACCGCTATCCTATCCAGAGCTTTGCTGGAAAGGAAAATAACCAGCAGCACTGCGGCCCAGGCACAGGCGACGTTGCTTGGTCAAAGTGCTTTGGAATGGGTCAAAGATGACCTCCTCTCAGAAATAAAGGAAGGATCTACAACGGTTGTTCCAGGAGTTTACAGCCCTACGCTGCCCAATGCTATTCTGCCTCAACGCGTGGGCACTCTTGATACACTTCCCAATCTGGTCAAAACCAGCAGGCGGGGAGCTGATTTTTTTGACTTTAATAAAACGACCAAGCCTTACAGTCGAGCTGTGGACTCAGCCACAAGTGACACTGATATGAATGGTTCCAAAATCAGTCTGTCCCGCTGGAACAAGCCGCAACTTATCTCCTCTATGGCAGACTTCAGGGCACCCGACTGGATTTTAATCACCCGGAAAGGCCCGAAGGTGTTTACCGCGTACAATAACAGTATGGCGGATCGTAAGAGCTTATCAAACGATGACTATGTTTCCGGTCGTTACGCCTTCGCTATTTACGATGTGGGCGGCTTGTTGGACATCAATGTCGCCGGGGCACCTTCGGCCGTGCCTGCCGATGACCGCGGCAGAAGAGGACCGACGGCCCTGGCGGATCTCACGGAGATTGGACTCAGTCAGTCCCAGATCGACGCGTTGGTCGGGTGGAGAAACCGCCTCACCCTAGGTGCGTCGGGGGTCTTTCCGTCTTACACTCTCGGCGCAGATGCTGATAAAAAGTATCTCGACTATGTCACGAAAGCCCCCGGCGGATTTGTGATTCCCCCGTACGATGATGCCACCCAAAAGAGCGACCAACGCTTTCTCAGCCGCCAGGACTTGCTGGCTTTTCAAAAAAGCAATCCCACGCCGCTCCCGGCGGCGAGCCTGCCGTTTTTGACAACGTTCTCCCGGTCCATCAACCGTCCTTCATGGCGTCCGCTCCAGAACGCGAGGGATTTGCAGGTGGCCGCCGATTCACAGAACATTACCTCAAACGGCCCCGGCAACATTTACGCATACAAGGATAATGCCATTAAAGTCGATGCGCAGGGCGTCCCCGAGGCGGTGAATCCTGATTTCCGGCTTTTGAAGGTTTTGAGAACTTTTACACGAATTGATGGCTCTCTTGCCAGTGTGGGTGAACCCTTGCTCAAAAGGAGATTCCCCCTCTCGCGACTGGCTTGGGTGGGCTCGGCAGGGCCGGCTGGTGGCGCCACGGCCGACCAGGTTAAAAAAGCGTTCGGCCTCACATGGAACGGTGGTCAGGACGCATGGGTTTATACCTCACCCGATTCAAACTCCGTCCGCGCGACCATCAAGACGCTTAACGAGGTCGCCAACCCGACGGTTGGAAGCCCGAGGGAGCCGGACTTCTTCGAACTTCTCAAAGCCGGCATACTCGATGGCTCGGTCGGTCTCAGCCCCGACGTGCCGACATTCATTGACACCATGCGGATGGACGTGAGCAAAGAGCGCCAGATCATCCAGATTGGTGCGAACGTTATCGACCAATTTGATGCGGACAGTTACCCGACTGTTGTGCAGTTCCTTTGGCCCAGCCTTCCGAGCGACCCTGACTACGAAGAAGTGGCCGGGATCGAGAATCTGCCATACTTTGCAGGGATGATACCCATGGTTTTTCGTTATGAAGGTGATGCCGAAACAGAGAAATGGGTTCATATCTACTACGTTCCGCGCCTTTGGAATCCGCATCAGAATGCGAGTTCGGCCCCGACAGGCCAAGTGCCTAACGAGATTCGGGTGATCGCGAGGCGGGGCCTTTCCGGTTTCACGGTTCAGAACTGGAAAGACAACAAATGGAGAGTGACTGAGGTGCCAGTAAACTATCGACTAACACCCCAGTCGGTATCCGTAAATAAGAACCAATTCGGAAGTTTTGATAACGTCCAGGTATTACAAAGCGCTAATTCAAACGCTTCTTCTGTTGCCGGAGAGATTCGGCTACTTAACGTAACGGCTAAGGTATCGCACGTGGCCGACTTCAACGGTTTTTATGGCGGGCGGGCGGATATGTATTTTGACAAATACGAAAACCCACCAAAAACGCCCGCTAACAAGGAGGGTAATCCCATCCCGTATTGGTCCTACTGGATTGACGAAAATCTGGACGCAAACGGCGACTCCCTTTCCCTTGAGATGCAGTTCAGAAATGCTAACAATCAATGGAAAACCTACCAACTCTTACCAGGTGCAGTTATGCGTTTGACCAATGATGGTATTGCAGGAACACTCACGAGGTCCTCAGTGCCAGCTCCACCAATACCACCGCCACCACCAACTTTCCCTGCATTCAATTGGCACAGGTACCAGTATCCAAACTACGCCAGAATCGACCCCCGGGGAGCCAGATTCGGGATGTCGAATTATGATCGTGGAGCAAGCCAAGAAGCTCTCACGAACTCGACTTACACCACTTTATCGGGAGGAGGAAGGACGGCTCATGGCCTCAGATTAAGCAGTGGAGCCCCCTCAAATTTCAACACTAGACCGCCTCCGGCAATCAATAGGGTTCCGGCCGACCCTATTCCCACAGTGGCTCCTGAGCAGCAATTCTTCTATCCATTTTGCTGGAGGGACAGGCCAAACCCGGCCCTGCCGGACACCCCGTTTACTTGGACGGACGCAGCGTCCACCAAAGCCTCCCTGCTTGGCGACAATACTCTCCCGCCCGACATGGCTGCCGCCCAACTTAGAGATCGGGGTCCGATTTACTATCTCGACCGCGATTTGATCCGACGTGGCGGTGATGCGCGCTTGCCGCATACGGCAACCTCTACCAATCCCATGGTCAATCCGATGGCAAGCACCCGTCCTAGCGGACTCGGGAAAGTGACGGATCGCCCGCTCATGCTCAACCGTCCGTTCCGCAATGTGGCGGAACTGGGGTATGTCTTCCGGGATCTCCCCTGGAAAACTCTCGACTTCAGCACGGCTAGAAGTG
>Ga0163149_10005318_pt1 | contig 13647 bp, 14 predicted proteins | sample OliLakLV19MP5G1_FD_148604 | JGI IMG/M metagenome (GOLD analysis project Ga0163149, IMG submission 148604) | Freshwater microbial mat bacterial communities from Lake Vanda, McMurdo Dry Valleys, Antarctica - Oligotrophic Lake LV.19.MP5.G1 | ecosystem: Environmental > Aquatic > Freshwater > Lake >...
AGCAAATATAGCGTTTGTCAGGCTTACAAAATGTTAAAAAGCCGAAATAGTTAATAAATAAACGCATTAAAAAGTATGATTTATTTGGTGCTTATGTACAAAACCGTTTACTTTGTAATTCAAAGTACTTTTGTATGAAAGAAAAAGAAGAATTAGATACGCTCAACGAAATAAGAACGCTTATGGAGCGCTCCTCCAGGTTTATCTCTCTTAGTGGTTTGTCGGGTGTATTTGCCGGGACTTATGCGCTAATTGGTGCTTATTTTGCTTATAACTATATGCAGGAAATGCCTGCTTCGGAAGCGAGCTCCATTGGCGACAGGATCATGTCTTCCTTGTTTTATAGAAGAGTAAGCGATTCAAGTTATATCTTCTTTTTTTTAGATGCATTTATTGTACTTGCATTGTCACTTATCACTGGTTTTGTTTTAACACAGCGCAAAGCAAAAAAATCCGGACAAAACATGTGGGATTCAACCGCCAGGCGCCTCCTGTTTAATCTATGCATCCCTTTATTTACCGGTGGATTGTTTTGTATAATACTTCTTTACCATGGAATAGTTGGTCTTGTTGGACCATGTATGCTCATTTTTTATGGATTGGCATTAGTGAATGCAAGTAAATATACCCTCAATGATATCCGTTACCTGGGTCTGCTGGAAATCGTTTTAGGACTTGTTTGTGCGTTTTACACAGGGCACGGTTTAATTTTCTGGTCAATAGGGTTTGGAGTATTGCATATTGTTTATGGGATTCGTATGTATTACAAATATGAAAGAGAGTAGGGCTTGATATGAAAAATTATATTCAATTTTTAAATAAAGCTTTTGATAATCGAATACGATTGGGCATTATGTCGGTGCTAGTTGTAAACGACTGGGTCGATTTTAAAGCATTAAAGGAAATGCTTGATCTAACAGATGGTAATCTCGCAAGTCATATAACAGCTTTAGAGAAAGAAGGATATGTGCAAGTCAAGAAAAAATTCATTGGTAAAAAACCCAATACCAGTTACGGTGTTACCAGAGATGGCAAAAAAGCGTTTGAAGAACATTTAAATGCGTTGGAAAATCTGATTAAAAAAAGAAATTAAATTAAGTAGTAATATGGGGCTATTCATTCCTTTTTTCATAGTTATTTTTTTTGCTCACATCATATTTATATTGGTATCGATGATTATAGGAGTACCTATGTTGTTTCTTGAGAATAAGAAGCTGATGGGAAAATCAATAATAATTTTGGCGCTCTTCATGTTCCCATTATCATTTATTGTATCTGCGTTTTTAAGCATTGTGTTTTTGATACCGGAAATATTCTTATTTAATATTTTTAGTTCAGTAGAGTTTTTTGACCTGCTTTCTTCGATTCATTTTGTAGTAATTATAGGCTTAACTGTAGGCCATTTAATTTACTGTTATACGCTGACTAATAATTACTTCAAGGAGTTGCCTATTCATGAGAAAATTGAAAATGAAATAGTTTATAAAATTCTTTTAAAGCGAATTGTAAATTGGGTGATGGTTAATTTTAAGGAGACTTATCAACCCAATAAATTTTAAAAGCAAGCAATAAAAATATTTTTTTTGAGTTTTAACTTTGAAATACAAAGTACTTTATGGAAAATGAACTTGTTATTTTGCGAACAATCCGAAGATGGCTTGTCGCTTTTATGGTACTTCTTGTCCTCAGCGGTATTACCGCTTTCCCACTAGAGTGGGAGATGGGCTTAATAGCACCTTATGCAGATTATTTACCTGCGGGTATACAGCATTGGTACCTCGATGTTTATAATGCAATCAGAGTTACCAACGAACAATATCCATTTATATTTTATGGAACCGATTGGCTCGCATTTGCTCACATTGTTATTGCAACTGCATTTATTGGCCCTTACCGGGATCCTGTTCGCAATAAATGGATCATTGAATTTGGCATGATCGCCTGTTTAATGGTTATTCCACTGGCTTGTATTTGCGGACCAATACGACATATTCCTCTTTATCATATCATCATCGATTGTTCTTTCGGAGTGTTTGGTATTATCCCACTGTATCTCTGTTATAAAAAAATAAATTCTCTCGAACAATTAACTCAAAAAAACGCCCTATAATCTTATACACATGAAAAAGAACGATTGGATTTTAATAATCTCTATAGCATTATACAGCTATCTTTTTTATCAGCAATCTCCCGGAATTAATTTTTTTCTGTTTAATATTTTTCTTGTTATCGCATCAGTTTTGCGGGATAACAAAGTATTGAAAAATACGCAATGGATTTTTGCTGCTGTTGGATCTATACTATCATCATTCGCAATTATGTATTATTCCAGTCCATTGTCAATTATTGCTAATGTTATTTCCTTCTGTGTACTTGCGTCATTTAGTTTAAGTGCAGGAGTTTCTGTATTTACAGGAATTTTTATGTCAATAGTGTCAGTTTCTACTTCTGGAGTTTTTATGTTCATTGACTGGGCGGAGAGGAAGAGACAAAATATTGCGGATAAAATTTCAAGACCTGCTTATGTTAACTTATTAATTGTCACAACTTGTCTGATCGTTAGCACCATTTTCTTTTTTATGTACAAAGAGGGTAATCCTTTGTTCAATGATTTCGCAAAGGATATTAATCTCGACTTTATTTCTTTTCCCTGGATATTTTTTACTATCAGCGGCTTAATAATTATGTACGGCTTTTTCTATAACAAACGCTTTGTTGGAATTGCAAATGTTGATGAAAAAAACTCGAACACGCTGTACGCAGATTCGATAAATGAAAAAAATTTTATAAATAAACTGATCACTAGTGATTCTGAAAAATTATCTGGAGTGATGCTTTTGTCGATCTTAAATATTTTATTGTTTACGGTAAACAGTCTTGATGTTACCTACTTATGGTTTGACGGTAAGCTTCCCGCCGATTTAAAACATAAAGATTTTGTACACAACGGCGTAGGCACATTGATCATGTCTGTCATTTGCGCTATTCTCATCATATTATTTTATTTCCGCGGCCGCCAAAACTTTAGTCCGGCTAATAAAGTAATCAAACTTCTTGCACATGTCTGGATCATTCAAAATGTTTTTATGATTGTTTCTACTGTGTATAGGAACAATATGTATATAGGCGAATATGGGTTGAGTTATAAAAAGATCGGCGTTTATGCTTATCTGATACTTACGATGATAGGACTGATTACGGCTTATGTTAAAATAGCTAAAATAAAAAGCAACTGGTTTCTTTTCCGATCAAACGCTCTTATTGCATATGCACTATTGATCATTGGTTCACTGATAAATTGGGACGTAGCAATTACTTCGTTTAATGTTAATAAGGCAATTTCCGAGGGGAAGAAAGTGGAAAAATATTTTTTACTCGATTTAAGTTTTAAAAATATTCCACAATTAATAAACATGCCGTCTGATATTAAAACATTCGATGATATGCAGGCAAGAAATTATTATAATCGTTCACGTGGTGTGTCTTATGCTGGGTTTGAACCCGGCCTTCACAAAAAAATATTCGATTTCATGAAGGGTATGGAAGATCAAAAATGGCAATCATGGTCTTATGAAAAACAACGGGTGTTTGGCGAACTTTTGGAAGAAAAAAATATTGCTCAGATAAATTTTTTTAAATTGAATCATTACAATCAAATTCAGTCTCTCAGTCCGGTTAAATATTTTAAAAAGCTGGAATCACTGGATCTTTCGACAAGTAATTTTGATTCACTATCGGAATTGGCTTGGTTCCCGGAGTTAAAGGACTTAAAGCTTAGCGACAATCAAATGGCTAGCATTGATTTACTCCCTCTGTTAAATAATTTGCAGTCTCTTGACATTTCATCTAACAGCATTCAAAATTTTAAAACATTAAGCAAGTTTCCTAAGCTTAAACATCTTGATGTTGCTGCTAATGGAATAAGGAACCTGGATTCACTCCCGCAGTTTCCTGTGTTGGAGTCACTTTCTTTGTCTGATAATAAGATAGACAATTACAATAAACTCTCATCCTATTCCAGGTTAAATTCCCTCGTTATTTCTAAATGCTTTACAACGAGTATGGATTCGTTTCCGATAATTCCCAAATTAGAAACACTGGATATTTCTAATAACTCTATTGGCAATTCTTACGGAAGTGTTAAGTTATTTCAGCTGGTTATTGCGAATAAATCTGTGAAAGACTTAAGCTTATCAGACAATTTGCTCTCCGATCTTAGTTTTCTTTCGTTAGGTATGGAAAGAGGGAAAAAGAAAAATACAACTGCTTTGGTATTCAGTGCACCCGAAGCAAGTTTTCCTTTATTGGAAAAGTTGGATGTGGAAAATAATAATCTATCATACATTACGGGAATAAGTAATTGCCGCACACTAAAACAATTTTATGCAGCTAATAATAAAATTACTGACATAAAATTATTGTCTGCTCTTTCACTTCTCGAAGAGTTAAGTATATATAATAACCCAATTAATGATATTTCGTCTCTAAAAACACTAACAAATCTCCTATATGTAGATGTGTCCGGGTGTGGGATAAGAGTGGGGCTAGACTCGCTGGCGCAGCTTAAGAAGTTAAAATATTTGTATGTGAGTAAGAATGAACTTGCTAATATCGAGTTTGTCTTAAAAATGGATTCATTGGAATATTTAGACTTAAGTTATAATGCCATCCAAAGTTTAAAAGGAATAAATCAACTTAAGCAACTCAAATACCTTGATCTGAGGAATAATAATATTACCGAATGGGATGAGTTATATAAGTTGGTAAACCTGAAAGAATTAAAAGTGACAAACATTTCCGAAAGAGAATTGGTGCTTCTTGAAAAAGCGCTGCCCAATTGCGTTGTAAGAACTGGTACTGCTGATAATTAATAAAATCAATATGCAAAAGTCATCATATAAACTTTTTTTACTGCTCACCATTTTCAGCATCGCCATGGGTTTCCTGGAAACGTCTGTAGTAGTTTACCTGCGCAAAATGTATTACCCTAACGGATTTTCATTTCCTCTGGCTCCAATTGAACCCAGTATTGCAGTAACTGAGTTTTTGCGGGAAGCGGCCACTATAATTATGTTGGCCACTATAGGGTATTTAGTTGGAAAAAACAGGATTCAACGCTGGTCATTTTTTGTTTTTTGTTTCGCTATTTGGGATATTTTTTATTATGTTTTTTTAAAATTATTGCTCAACTGGCCCGAATCTTTATTTACCTGGGATATTCTTTTTCTTATTCCTGTTCCATGGATAGGGCCCGTGCTGGCTCCATGTATTGTAAGTCTTACAATGATCTTGTTTTGTATAACAACCGTTTACTTTGATGGAAAAAGTGTGCCGCTTAAATTCTCTGTTTCACAGGTTATGTTATTTGTGTTTGGCTGCCTGATGATCATGATCTCTTTTATGTGGGATTACGTAAGCTACTTAACAGTAAATGATCACCCGCATAAAGTGTGGACATTATCGAACAACGAAAATATGTTTAATGAAATTACCAACTATATTCCGTCGCATTATAATTGGTGGATGTTTGTAGTAGGTGAGGCGATGATATTATTTTCATTATTTCTTTCTGTTAAAAATCAATTACAAAATAAAAAACAAGCAGCGTATGTTTAATGCTAAACTTTTAAAACTTTCTGTTTTTGCTTCCGTTCTTTGTGTTATACAAATAATGGTGCGCATGTATTATTCATCTAATCTTATGTATTTATTTCTTGTCTGGAATTTGTTCCTGGCCTGGATACCTTATGCAATAACTATTGCGATACAAGAACATCCGTTTGTTTTAAAAAATAAACTTCTTTTATTCGGAGCTTTAATGGCATGGCTGGTGTTTTTCCCCAATGGGCCTTATATACTTACCGACCTTTTTCATTTACACACGCGGCCCGATGTTCCTAAGTGGTTTGACCTTATTCTGCTTTTATCTTTTGGCTGGACCGGTTTAATGTTGGGTCTTATTTCGCTTTATAATGTGCAAAATATTTTGTCGAATGTGGCCAACAAATATTTTTCGCGGGTTGTAGTGGTGGGAGCGGCTTTTTTAAGTGGTTACGGAGTATATCTTGGACGTTTTGAAAGATATAACAGCTGGAATTTGTTAACTGATCCAATATTATTAATAAAAGATATATTGGGTCATGTGTTGCACCCGATTCAGCACAAAGATATGGTACTCTTTAGTTTTTCGTTTGGATTATTTATTTTATTGGTTTATTACACACTCATTATTTTTACAGAAACAAAAAAGAATGGAGAATAAATTTTCTTTTGGTAAAAGACTTAAAAGTTTTGGATACGCGCTTGACGGGCTTGTGGTTTTTTTTGCAACACAGGTAAATGCCTGGTTACATTTACTGGCCGTAATAGGTGTGGTTATTATGGGATGGTTGTTTGATGTAAGCAATATAGAGTGGTGTTTTTTGGTTGCTGCAATAGGACTTGTTTTTGTGGCGGAAATTCTAAATACATCAATAGAGTTTTTAGTAAATAAAGTATCACTCGATCATGACGAACTCGCAGGAAAAGTAAAGGACCTTGCCGCCGCTGCTGTATTAATAGCATCTATCATCGCTTTAATTATAGGATTAATCATATTCATCCCTAAATTTTTATAATTTCACTCCACTAATTTTTAATTTCTAATTATCAAATTTAAATTTCATTTATGCCTTCATTTGATATTGTAAGTAAAACTGACGCGCAAACATTGGATAACGCCTTCAATGTTGCCAAAAAAGAAATACTTAATCGTTTCGATTTCAGAGATTCGAAAAGCACTGTGGAGTTGGATAAAAAAAACATGTCGATACAAATTGTTACCGAAAATGATATGCGTATGGAAGCCATCATTGATGCCATAAGGATGCGTATGGTGAAACAAAAACTTGATCCAAGATGTTTGGATACCGGTAAGGAACATTATGCTTCCGGCAATATGATAAGGAAGGATATAAAAGTGAAAGAGGGAATTGATAAAGATTCCGCTAGAAAATTATTGAAAGATATAAAAGACTCAAAGCTTAAAGTACAGGCCCAGATGATGGATGAACAAATACGTGTTACAGCAAAAAAAATAGATGATCTGCAGGCCGTGATCGGATTGATTAGAAGAGGTCAATATGAATTGCCACTTCAGTTTATTAATATGAAGTAGGTTACTGCCATAGGCTAAAACGCATTACCTTTTTTGTCTTTTTGTCAATTTCTAAATCGCCATCAATACCACTTACATTCCCATTGATATCTGTTATAATTAAGGGATCGTTTTTCTTTCTATTCTTATTAGCTTCTTCGTCTTTATTTTTTAAATCTTTCAATAATTTAAAGCCTTCATAGTGACAAATTGGAATGCAGATAGAAGTTGCTTGGTTTTTAATATAACTTGTCCAAACATAATAGTCGTTCATGTTCATTTTATTTTTTGACATATAATTTGCAACGCTTTCATAATAAGGTATAATTGTTTGAGGAAGGAAATTTGTATCGGTTAACAATACAAAATCTTTTTTGGTTTTTATAAATTCTATTATAGCAGAATCTTTCTCTACTTGTCCAAATAAATTTGAAAAAAACAGAGTGGACGATAGGAGAAACAATACTTTTTTCATTAAGTTGCTAATGACTAAAACTTGGGTTAATCTATTTACATTTGTTTCTGTAAAACATCATATAGAAAGTTCAGGGCTGAAGCCCGAATGATTTACTGACGATTAAAGCCACGTCCTAAAGGCGTGGTTAATGGAAGTGTTTTTAACTCCGCTCTTTAGAGCGGAGAATGGAATAATAAAAACAAGGGCTTTAGCCCTGAAAATATTTATCAGATGGCATTAGTTAGAATTTGGGTTCACGCAGTATGGGGTACTAAAAATAGGTATCCTTATTTTGTCGATAATGTAAAAGAAAAGGTAATTCAGCATATAAAAGAGAACGCAAGAAAAAAAGAAATTTTTATTGATTGCATTAATGGTCATCGCGATCATCTGCATTGTCTTCTTGGATTAAATGCTGAAATGAGTATTTCGAAGGGAATGCAATTAATTAAAGGTGAGTCGGCATTTTGGATAAACAAAGAAAAAGTTACAAAGTCAAAATTCGAATGGGCTGATGAATATTTGCCACATCTATAAGTGAATCTCAACTTGATAATGTTAGAGCCTATATTTCTCGTCAGGAAGAACATCATATGAAAACAACATTTATGGAAGACTATAAAAAGTTTATTGATAAATATTTTCCGTTTCAGGGCTAAAGCCCCTTAATGTTACAGAGCTAACCACGACCTAAAGGTCGCGGTTAAGATAACACTATTATTTGGAGTGATATTTAGAGATCAATAATTAAACCGCAACACCTTCACTTCACCTTTTTTTACAAATGTTTCTTTTCCCTGGCATTCGTTTTTGTATTTTAATGTCCAGGAATAAACTCCGGAGGCCACAATTTTATCTTTATAATATCCTCTCCATTTTTCCTGCATGTTTTTCGATTTGAAAACCGTTTTTCCTTTTTTATTTTCAATTTTAAGTTCGAAGTAGTCAATGTTTTCTATGATGTAATCAAATCGTTCATTGAAACCTCCATTGTTAGGAGTAAATTCTGTTACGGGAATAAAAACCGGTTGCCCTCTGAAGTTTAGTTTAATGGAATCCTTTTTTGAACAGACTTCATCGTTTACCAATACCAGGTATTTTCCAGATTCTTCAATGATTATTTTTTGTGTTGTTGCTCCTGTGCTCCATTTGTATTTTGCACCCGGGTTATTTGCATCCAATGTAAATTGTTCGTCGCAAAATGATGTGTCTTTCCCTAATTCAAGTTTTAATTTTCCGGTTTTATTAAGTGTAACAGTTATAGAATCGGTCTCCGTACAATCTCCGTTTTTAATGGTAAGCCAGTACTTTCCAGTTTTTGTAACAATAATGGATGATGTTTTTTCACCGGTCGACCAATTTGTTTCATTGGCTTTTACATTGCATCTGAGTTCATATTTATTATCACAAACATTAGTGTCCCTTCCCAGATTCAATCTTGTGCTTCCAAAAATGTTTTCAGGAAAGGAGGGAAGTCCGAATGTGCTGTACTTACCCATAAGGTCAACCGCTCTTTCTTTGTAATTACATTTTGGTCCTTTACCATTAGGGTTAGTAATCACATTTAAATAAGGCGATGCAGTGGCAATGTATATTTTTTCATCAGGTCCGGTTTGTAGAGCGCCAAATCTGCCTCTTTCACCCTTTGCAATAATTGTCTCACTGCCCCGCACATCTGTTGCGGTTAGGTCATATTGCACGAGGCCATTAGGGCCAGAGTCAAATGTGATATACAATTTTGTATTATCGGGAGAAAACGATACCCCATATGCATTTCCTTCAGCGGAAAGGCTTACAGGCAAACTAATTTTTCCGCTAGCCGGATTAAAGTCAAATAACTGGATATTGCTAAAACTAATTTTATTTATTGCAATGGCTAACCTTTTTCCATCTGGCGATGCCTTTAAATAACCAATGGCCTCTCCGCTTTCCGGTGCACCAAAACTTTTATGTACCAAACCAACACTCGAAATAACAGGCTGAGAAACTCCTTTATCCGAAACCAGGTAGGAGTAAAATGAATTGGTGTTCCACTCGTGTACAATAACCCAGGTATCGTTGCCATTGCAATGCTTCACTGTAATGAGCTTTTCAGTTACAGGGAATAAAAGAGGAACATTTTTTTTTAGAACAGATCCTTGTTCTTTATTCGCTTTTATATCAATGATAGAATACGATAAACCGGGCTTACTTATTTGTTCAGATACGGTGAAAATATAATACTGTCCTGTCTTTGAAGAAATAGGTACTATAACTGCTGATTGTGTAGTGGATCTTCCACCACCAAGACCGACAGCACCCGATATCGTATCATGTTTATTGTTCCACACGGTGGTACCATCAGTATAAAATAGTAGTTTTCCATAAGTATCATTGGCCACAGCGCAGCCTTCATTCGTATATAATTCACCGTTAATTGCCATTGGGTAACCGTTGGTGAAATCAATGCCCGCTCCGTTCCCGAAGTACCATATATTTGCATTTTGCCCATCCATGTATTGCAGGCAGGTAAAAAGGAAGAAGAAAGAATAGGTTAATCTTTTGTTCAAAAGGAATAGGGAATTAAGAGCGCAAAAATATTACTTTTGTTCGTTATTCTTTAGTTTAAATTTTTAAACTGATCATTTATGATAACCCTTTTAAAAAAGGAGATAAGTTCCTTTTTAAATTCATTGATAGGCTATATCGTGATCGGTGTATTTCTTATTGCGACCGGCCTGGTGATGTGGGTATTGCCGTTTGATTCAAATATTCTTGAAAATGGCTTTGCGAATTTAGATCCTCTTTTTAGTCTCGCCCCAATAATTTTTCTATTTCTTATTCCTGCCATTACCATGCGTTCATTTGCTGATGAAAAGAAAGCAGGAACTATTGAGTTATTACTTACAAGGCCTTTAAGTGATCTGCAAATTGTATTGGCTAAATTTTTTGCCGGATTTATTTTAGTTGTTTGTGCTTTGTTACCAACACTCATCTATTATTATTCTGTTTATGTGCTTGGCAGCATTCCTGGAAATATTGACTCGGGCGGAACCTGGGGTTCATATATTGGATTGCTGTTGCTTGGCGGTGCATATGTTTCTATAGGAGTTTTCACATCCTCTCTTACTGATAACCAGATTCTGTCATTTATTTTTTCAATATCGCTTTGTTTGTTTATGTGTTATGGCTTTGAAGCCTTAAGTGCATTTGAATTATTTGGCAAAGTAGATGATTTCATTATTAGGCTGGGTATGAATGATCATTATAGATCATTGAGCAGGGGAGTGGTTGATACAAGAGATGTGGTTTACTTTTTAAGCATCATGAGTTTGTTTATTCTTTTTACACGAACATCTTTGGAAAGCAGAAAATGGTAGTGAAAAGAAAAAATAAAAGGAGAGATACTATTCAGCTTATGCTGGTAATAGTTATTATTCTATTTATAAATATTATTTCTTCTTATGTTTTTCATCGCTTCGATCTTACCTCCGAAAAAAGATATACGCTCTCGAAGAATACGAAAGATCTTCTGAACAATATTAAGGATGTGGTATACGTAAAAGTTTACCTCGAAGGCGAATTTCCTTCTGGATTTAAAAGACTCCGTGACGAAACAAAAATTATGCTGGATGAGTGCAGGTTGTATTCAAATTCTAATATCGAGTATGAATTTATTAATCCTTCCGAAAATCCGGATAAGAAACAGCGCGATGAAGTTTACAGGCAATTGTATCAGAAAGGATTAAAGCCCACAAATCTTGAAGTGAAAGAAGAAACAGGCAAAACCGAACAAATAATTTTTCCTGGCGCTCTTGTTTCATATAGGGGGAAAGAAATGCCCTGGGAATTATTACAAACACAGGCAGGAGTTGGTCCGGACGAAGTATTAAATAATTCTGTTCAGGCTTTAGAGTTTGGTTTGGCAAGTACCATCAAAAATTTGGGACAGGAAGGGAAGCCAAGTATTGCTTTTCTCGAAGGACATCATGAATTAGATACTATCAGAACTGCAGATATTATTCGCACTCTAAGGAGTAATTATACTGTGGATAGGGTTGCGCTCAATGAAGATATCGCATCATTATCTGAGAGAGATTCTCTGCCCTCAGGAAAAATAAAAGTGGCGAACAAGTACAAAGCAATTATTATTGCAAAACCCGATTCTGCATTTTCCGAAAAAGATAAGTTTGTAATTGATCAGTTTATAATGAATGGAGGTAGGGTTCTTTGGCTGCTGGATATGGTATATACTGATCTTGACAGTCTGGCAACTGGGTATTCTGTTGGCCTAAGCAATACAATGAATCTCGATGATCAATTATTTAAATATGGCGTGAGGATAAATACAAATCTTGTTCAGGATCTGCAATCGTCTTTTATTATGGTGAATAAAGCATTGTATGGCAATCAACCAAGATGGGAATTGGAGCCATGGATATTTAATCCATTAATCATGCCTCAAAGCAAGCACCCCATTGTTAATAATCTGGATTTGATAAAATTTGAATTTGTTAGCAGCATCGATACTGTTTCGGCAAAAGGAATTAATAAAACAATATTGCTTACCAGTTCTAAATATTCCAAAACAGTAAATGCCCCTGTAAGAGTTGCATTGGGAATGGTAAACATTAAGCCAGATGAGCGCCAGTTCAGAGATTCATTTAAACCCGTTGCTGTATTGTTGGAAGGAGAGTTTCAATCATTGTATAAGAACCGCGGACTTGCAAAAGATTTTATTGAAAATAAATTTATAGCCTTCAAAGAAAAAAGTACTTCAACAAGTATGATCGTTATAAGTGATGGCGATGTGATAAAAAATGTGGTACAATATTCTACCCGTAAAGTTTTTCCATTAGGCTACGATGTTGCAACGCAACGAACTTTTGGAAATAAAAATTTTCTACTGAACTGCATTGATTACCTGTGCGATGATACTGGTATTCTATCTGTTCGTTCAAGAGAAGTTAAACTCAGATTGCTGGATAAGAAAAAAATAAAAACTCAGAAACTAAAATGGCAGGTTGTAAATACGGTTATGCCATTGGCGGTTTTGGCCCTTGTAGCAATGACTTTATTTTATTTAAGACGAAAACGTTTTGCTAAATAGATATTAACTATGAAAAAAAATAAAATAGCTATTATACTGGTTGCCCTTTTGGCTCCACTTACTTTTTGGCTTGTAATAAATAAAAGCACGAATGGTACGATTAAAAAGGAGCTTCGCGATTTTGCTGTAAGGGATACAGCTTCGATAACAAAAATATTTATGGCGGACAGGTCTAATCATAGTGTTACACTTGAAAGACTTGGTAATGGCGATTGGCAGGTGGAAGGGAAGTATGTTGCCAACAAAGGTGTTGTTGATAATTTACTTGAGACGATAAAAAATATAGAGGTAATGAGCCCGGTCCCAAACGCGGCAAAAGAAACCATAATCAAATCTCTTGCATCTTCATCAGTTAAAATTGAAATCTATAAAAAGGATGGCCTTGTAAAATCCTATTATGTTGGTGGCGAAACGCAGGATGGTTTGGCCACCTATATGCTTTTGTCCGATCCTAAAACAGGTGAAAACTCTTCTGCTCCTTTCATTATGTTTATGCCAGGATTTAATGGGAATGTGGGCGTGAGGTATTTTACCGATCTAAGAGATTGGAGGGCACGTTTTGTTTTCAGGTATTATCCCGATGATATTGCGTCCGTTAAGGTGGAGTACATTGAGGAGCTTGACAATTCATTCGAGGTATTTAATAACGGGAATAATTCTTTTGAGGTAAAAGATTTAAAGAAGAACGCATTAATTTTAGATGGTGATGTAATGAAAATGAAAAGGTACTTATCGTATTATCAGAATATACAATATGAGATACTGAAAAATGATGCAGCAGATAGTTTAAAAGATGCTGTTTTTAAAAATATGGCCTTTGCAAAAATTACTGTTACAAATAAAAAAAATGAACAAAATGCAATAACGCTATATCATATGCCGCATAAAATTGAAGGCCTGGAAATAGCTGGAAAGCCCATAAAATACGATCCGGACCATATGTATACATTTATAAATGATGGTAAG